>Ga0307510_10001246_pt1 | contig 27664 bp, 31 predicted proteins | sample 12_EM_MG_FD_207224 | JGI IMG/M metagenome (GOLD analysis project Ga0307510, IMG submission 207224) | Populus trichocarpa ectomycorrhiza microbial communities from riparian zone in the Pacific Northwest, United States - 12_EM | ecosystem: Host-associated > Plants > Roots > Unclassified | place... | reverse complement strand
TCCTGTAGTCTGCAACATCTACTGAAGCCTTTGTCCACATCCCTGCTGACAGATTTTTGGGGTCACCATTGATATCGAAATCACAATACTGTCGGGAACTCACTACTTTATGGGTAGCGAGACTCGACAACGGCACGGAGTTGAAGGTGACTGATCCAAAGGAGCAGCAACGAGATGTTGAGGAGAAAGAGACAGAAGGCGAGGAGAGGTGGGACGGAGTAGACTGTTGGCGATGAGGGGCGGGCTGCTGACAATGAGGGAGCTTTGAAGGGCTCCAGTGTGGGGGTTGACAAGAGAACAGTCTAAGGACTGTTCACCTAAATTCGTAGGTCTTATATACTAATACAGGGTGGTCTGTGCGCAGTTTAGGGTAGGTACAATTACAGGTAACGGGGGACTGCGCAGTCAATGCGCAGTAACTGCGGATTACATTATACATCTCGATTAGGGACTAGCCCCAATGAGTCGCGTCTTTGTTGATCGGGTCGCGTCGTGTGTTCGTTGATTGTTTAGTAGACGTGTCTTGTTGGTCGTTCCCATGATCTGCCACATGTTGATCAACAGGTTGGACGCGCGTCCAAAGCGCGTCTTATCATGTGACGTTGTTGATGACCAGTTCCTTGATAGGTCATGTGTTATCTTCCCAGGGTCACGGGGTCGTAGGTTCCCAGGGTGATGTGCTGATAAGTCACGTGATGTATGAATGGCGGAGGGGTCATGTGATGGGTCACATGGAGGGTCATGTGATATGTTCCCACGGTCACGTGATGCTGGAGTTACTGGTTTGTAGCTGAGACTGGGGGGCGCAAGTACTGCTTGCGACAGTATCCCCTCTTTAGGATCTCCTTGCGCCTGCAAGGCTCGTATACGTATCCCCTCTTTAGGGCGAGTACAGGCGTGGAATTCCACAAGTAGTTCTTTGGCGTGGGTGAGTTCTCCAGCTGGAATCCATGAATTGTCTGCATCAGTATAGCCTTTCCAATGGACGAAGTACTGTGTGCTCTTGTGATTTCTCGTAGGACATGCTGCAAGGATCTTGTTGATTTTGTAATGTCCTTCTTCTCCTCTGACGATTTCTGGAGGGGGTCGCTCGAAATTGGGTCCATGTGCTTGTGTTTCGTGGTAGGGTTTCAACAGTGAGTTGTGGAATATGGGGTGAACCCTCATGGTCTCGGGTAATTGCAACTTGCAATTCGTGGGTGAAGCCCATATGACCTTGAAAGGTCCATATCTTCGTGGAGCGAGTTTTGTTTTCGGGTGTGTCGTTTGTAGGTTGGTGGCTTCCAAGAGTACTAGGTCGTCTTTGTGAAATGTGTATGATAGTTCATTGGGTCCTCCACTTCGCATTTCTTTAGCCGCAATCATGAGTGCTGCAGTGACTTCTTTGCGTATTTGCTCTAGGTATTGGATGCAGTCATCCACGCTTTGTAGTCTGGTCTGTAGTTGCAAGGGTGGTTTAAAGGTTGGCTGAAAGCCATACCAGACTTCGAAGGGTGATCTATGGGTGCTGCGGTGTGGTCATGCATTATGTGCAAATTCGATAATGGGGAGGAGTGTGGTCCAATTGTCTTGTTGGAAGTTTCCACAGATACAAAGGTATTGCTCGATAACTTGGTTAACTTGTTCTGACTCGCCGTCAGTTTGCGGGTGAAACGCGGTGGACAATTTCTGCTTGATTCCGAGCTTTCTCCAGAGTTCTTGTGTTACTTGTGCAGCAAATTGTGGTCCTCAATCCGAAATGATCGCCTTGGGAACGCCTGTTCTTTTCCAGACGTTGTCTACTAGTAGTTGGCTTGTTTGTTCAGCTGTGATGGTCTTGTGACAGGGGGATAGAATGATGGCTTTGCTATGACGGTCGACGACCATGAGGATGCTGTCATATCCTTGTGATACTGGGAGGTCTACGATGAAATCCATGGTGATTGTTTCCCATATTCCTTCAGGGATCTCGTTGGGCTTGATTGGTACTTTGGTTGGTGGCCGTATCTTTGTAGTTTGGCATGTGGCACATCCTCGTATATAGGCTTTGACAAATTCGGTAATGCCTGGCCACCAATATTCGCGTGAGATGAGTTCGATGGTTTTCCATTGTCCTGGGTGTCCCATTAGGTTATCATGGAATTGCTGGGTGACTCTTTGTTTGAGTTCTTCGTTCTTTGTCTTTGGAATATATATTAATCCTTTGTAAAGGATTAGGCCATCTTCGTAGTTCCATTCTTGTAATCCTTTGTTTACGTGTCTTGGGCCGCTAGTGAGGATATCTTTAAGTTTCTGGCCCATCAAGGTGTCTGTCTTTATTGCTTCTTGTATAGCTTCCTTGAGCTCTTCATTGATTCCCGTAGGAATTGCCATGTTATGTAGTGCCCGTATATGGAATTGCTCCGGCTTGAGTAGGAATTTTTCTGGTGTGAGCAAAATTGTTTCCGCATTCTTGGATGCTATCCCCTCTTTATAATCTGGACGCCTGGACAGTGCATCTGCCTTGTTAATTTTGCCAGGCTTGGGGATAATCACATAGTCAAAAGTGCTGAGGAATAAGGACCATCGTGCTTGGCGATGTGTAAGAGTTTGTTTCGTGGTGAAGTACTTGAGATTCGTGTGGTCCGAAAAGATCTTTGTCTGGTGGGCACTGCCTTGGAGGTAATGGCGGAAATGCTTGAGAGCATGAATGATAGCCAGGAGTTCTTTGTTGTGGATTTCGTAGTTGCGCTCGGCTGGCTGGAGGGACTTGGAGTAAAAAGCGACTGGGTGCGACCATCCTAACACGTCGTCTTGTTCCAGAATTGAGCCTGTGGCATAGTCGCTTGCGTCGGTAATCAAGGTGAATGGTTTATCATAGTCCGGTAGGATTAAGACTGGTGCGGAGGTGAGTGCATGCTGTAACGCCGTAAATGCGGTTTCTTGAGAATGGGTCCATGCCCATGGTATATCCTTCTTTGTAAGGTTGAAGAGGGGTCGTGCCAATGTGGAGTAATCTTGCACGAAACGACGGTAGAAGTTGCAAAATCCTAGAAATTGCTGTATGTCTTTGACTTTCTTTGGTTTAGGCCAGTCTTGGACTGCCTTGAGTTTCACGGGGTCCATGCGTAGTTCGCCTTCGGAGATGATTAATCCTAGGTATTCAACCGATGTCTGGTTGAAGGAGCATTTGGCAGGGCGAAGGTAGAGGTCTAACTTGAGTAAAAGTTTGAAAACTTTGTGTGTCCAATAGACAAGTTCCGTGATTGTAGTTGCATAGATAAGGATGTCGTTGAGGTAGATGACTACATGTCCTTCTTTGATTAATGGACCAAATTCTATGTCCATAAATGTCTGGAATGTCGTGGGTGCATTGCATAGTCCGAAGGTCATGACTGTGGATTCATATAATCCCATGGGTGTCTTGAAGGCCGTTTTCCATTCATCGCCTTCACATACTCGGATATTATTATATCCCCATTGTACGTCTAACTTGGTGAAGAAACGTGCTCCCAATAATTTGTCAACAAGTTCAGGAATAAGTGGGATTGGAGCCACATTCTGAACTGTGATTGCATTCAAGGGTCGGTAGTCTTGTACCGGGTGTAGTTTGCCATCCTTCTTGTCAATGAAAAAGAAGGAGCATGCGTGGGGTGCTTCGGATCGACGTAGTGTGCCTCGTTTCAGGCCATCTTCGATGTATTCTTTAAGGGCAACTTTCTCGATAGGTGTAAGGCGATAAACAGTGGTTTTCTTCATTTCCATGCCTGGGATAAGGTCTATCTTGTGGTCCCACGGCTGGTGCTTGGGTAGTCGCTGTGCTTCCTCATCTGAGAAGGCTTTGCCATATTGACGGAATTCAGGGGGTATTTCAATGTTCTTTGGTTGTTCTGCTTTGGCTAGAGTCATTGACACCATAGTTCGTGCGACTACCGGCTCAGGGTAATTGATAGCATGCCATGCTGCATTCATGTAAGACACCGTGGGAGTAACCATCGGTTCTGCTTGGATAGTAGCGCGCCATGGCGCTGTCGTGGAAGGCACCGTGGATGTAACCACCGGTCCATTTCTTTGTGTAATCGACACCGTGGGCGAAACCACCGGTTCGTGTTTAGCCATATTGTGCTGCGATGCAACTATGCTCTTCTTGGGAGGTGACATTGTGGGCAAAACCACCGATTCACTTATCATGTCATTAAATTCCCCATGGTGATGGGCCATAATGCAAGGTGTTGGATCTATGCCTTGGTACTTGGATTCGAGGAGATCATCGTAGTGGGCTTCCAAATCTTCTGTTGGAAGGAGTTGTGCAAGTTCCGACGTTTCGTTTGGATAATTCGGGTAACAAGAGGGTGGGCAGCGGTCAAGGCGAAGGATATTCTTTACCCAGTCTATCTGGGGATTGTGTGCCCTGAACCAATCGGTTCCTAGGAGTATATCATGCCGTCCGATATTGGTTACGGCCATTTCTGTGGTTTCCTTGTGTTCTTCGGCCATCTCCATTCGCAGTATGGCAGTATGGCGGATAGGTCCTTGTTTGTTCATGGTACCATCTACATTTCAAGGGTAGATAGGTTGTACTAGGGTAGTCGTGGGGATCTTGTGTGTATTGATAAACAAGATATTGCAGTAGACACCTTCGGCTCCACTGTCAAGTATTGCATGAGCATCGATTTTTCTCCCGTGGCATACGATTCGAACTTTAACCCGAATTGACAGGGAACGTATATTTCAAATCGTATCTACTGGTACATGGGGAGTCTTGGGAACTTGGAGATTTCAGAGATTGCTAGAATTACAATGGGATGGTGGTACAACTCTCACTGACAATGCAACAGGAGAGTAAGCTAAAAAGACGAGTGATTGATGTGGGCCACATCAATATCCTGGGGGTCCATATTGAAGATGGAGAGTGTCTGGAGGGCGACATTCATGTCGACAGGTGCAATGGGTGCGAAGTAGTTGGTAGACAGCTGGTTTGCTTCTACATTATCATGGATACTCATTTTATCCATGTCTTGTTCTGGGGTAGAGTCCATTTGACGTAACAAGGTCCCGGGGCATTTGCCTAAGTTGCAGTTGGTAGCGATGTGTCCTGGTTTGCTGCAATACATGCAAAGTTTCTCTTTGAAGCGGCATTCCCTTTCTTCTAGGGAGAGCTTTCCTCAACGAAACGAGGATCTGCAACTATGTCCTCGAAATTGACCACATCCGCGTGTTGCATTTATTTCAGCGGTAGGTTCTTCTTCTTCAATTGCTCGAATTTGAGGGGTAAAACAACCTCTTCCGCGACCTCCAGCAGAGGGTGTATAGGTTCGGGGTGCGAACATGCGGAAGGAACGATCCAGGTCTCAAGCTTTATCGACGAGATCTGGGAGTGTAGCAGGCTGGGGTGACAAAGCTACTAGCTTCTGTTGGAGTGCTGAGTTGATGCATTGTCTGAATGCATACATCTTGGTATTGTCATTGACGCCTGATTGTCAAGCATGGTTAGACCAATCTTGGTACCAATCATTAAATTCTCGGTTGCCCATGTAGGTGCTGTGCATTCCTTTAATGGCTTCTTGTTGAACTTGGGGGGGAATGAACTGTTTCTCGAACGCAATCCAGAATTGATCCCAGGTTCCGTAGTCTTGTGGAGTGGCAGCTAAGGCCTCAGCAATACAATCGCTGGCCCAATCTCCTCCGCGAGTACCTGCTTTGAAATTGGTCAAAGCCGCTGGTACTTTCTTATCGTCGGTGTTATAAACTGCATTGTTCATTGTATAATAGTTGGCCAAGGTGTTCCAAAAGGCCTGGGCCTTTGTTGGGTTCCCATCATAGGGATCAGGGGTACTTCCCAATAGTTTGGGGGTTGCGACGTTTCCTGCCATGAGGACTGGGGGTGGAGGTGGTGCTGGGGGACTAGGTGGTCTCTGTGGTGGGCCTGTTCTTCCCGAACGTGGTCGGTGAGGAGGGATCTGCGGTGGTATTCCCTTGGGGTTTCCTTTCGGTACTGGTGGTGTCCCTGACTGAGTTGCGGTGGGTACTGGAGTGGCTTGCAAGGATCTCAAAGAGCTGGCAAAGGTCTCGGGTAGTGGTTCTGTTTTTCCTTTACCCTTGGATATGGGTGGAGTAGGAAGTGAACTTTCTTCTGGTATTGAAAGTTTGGAGCTTCCAGAAAGCGTACTTGTTGGATAGGATGGGGTTCCTTGGGGACTTGGGGTACTAGGGCGACTGGTGAGTTTCTGGATGGTAGCAACGATCCTTGTTTCAGCTTCTTGTAGTAAGTTGCTAATGTTGAGTGTGTCTTCGCCTTCTGAGGAAGGTGTACTAGGGTTGGATTTGTATTCAGTCGTCTCTGAACTATCTTTCTCAAATTCCCCTGGGATGGTGATTTCTTCTGCGTCAGAAGTGCTAGGGCTTTGGAAGTGTACCATTCGATTATTGAGGTACTTCCACTTGGAGTCTGTAGTGTCCCACTTGATTTGTTTACCGTGAAAGGTAGCAGTGTGGTGTATAAAGTCGAAATTGTTGACTTTGTCAAGGTGGAGAACAAGAAATCGAAATTTCCTTGTGGCAAGTTCTTCGTTGTTTGCTGTAAATTTCCAAGGGGTTCCTACTCCTTCACACCAAATTCCTGGTGTTAGAAAGCGAGCAAAGAGGCAGTGAGTTTCGTTGTAGTAGGCTGCAAACGCGTCTGTGGCGGAAACTGGGATATAGTCTTGTTCAGGTTCTGTGAGGTCCAATCGCTGTTCCGGAGTGAAGTTATCAAGAATAGTGTCCCAAGAGCTTATGCGAGTGTGACTGTGTAACTGGGGTTATCCCAACTATAGAAAATCGTACACACTTTAACCAGACAAGGAGTTCTAGTATCACTGTGATGGGTAATGCCTCTATAGTCTTCTAGAATACCGTTGATTGTGATCGAAGTATGGTATTTCCAAAAGAATTTATTAAAGGCCCTGATATGCGGAGTGATAGTCTGTAACTCTGTCAAAGGGTGGCTAATGTGTTTCTAGGTACGATTCTGTAGAAGGAACAAACAATGTTGCTTGAAGATGTGGAGCTCTGTACGATTTCTGGTAGGGGCGGTGACACCAAGGTAGATAACTTCTGGTAGGTAGATCTGTGATGTAGCTCCGATAAGATCAGAGTTTCCTGAGACGCTGGTGTGGTGACTGTGGGGAGTAGGGGGTAACGTGTGTTCGATTCTAGGTAAAGAATCATATGGTCCTTGTAGGACTTCGTAGATGTGGTGGGTTGCTGGTACCATAAAAGGATTTACGGGTGGAGTTGGTTGTCTATAGACTTGGGGAGATGGGACGGGCTGGGGTCTTCGGTCTATGAAGTTCTGGGTTCTTCGAAGTCGGGGTCTTTCTCTTTCGTTAGAGGGTATAAAATGTCCTCGTTCGTAGGCTGGGGCTGAGTGATTTCTCCTGTTATGTGGACTGGCCAGATTGTCGGTTATAGTGAAGACCTTCTACAGGTCCTGCTCTGAAGAATCGGGGGTCCCAGAGGTGGATTCCAAGTGGGGTGGGTGGGGTTCCGGGGTGATGGCTATCGCAACGACAAAGGTCGATTCCGCAGAAACAAAGATCCGGGTTGTCGTTCGAAAAGGTGATCTCTTGGGCACGCTGATATACCGACTCAGGTGTGCTTGGGGGACTGGATTCAGGGGTACCAACCAGAGTGGGGGGTAAAGAATTGTCCACACTGTCGTGATAGGATGAATTGAGCGTGAGAAGATCTGGTTCCAAAAGGATACGCTGGAAACGTTCCAGGTATTTGGTGTCTCTTCCCTGGGTGTTTGGCTGGGTAATGGGGAGGGTAAAACCGGAAGGGGGATCGATAAGGCTGGTATGTGGGGTGAGGAGATCTGTGGTCCAAGCGCGGTTGTTCCAATGATAGGTGAGGATTCGTTCGTCGCTGTAGATGAACTGATATAGTCCTGTTGAAGTAAATTCTCCGCTTGGGATTGTCTGTAGTCGAATTTCGTTAAATTCCACTTCAACTTTGGTTTCCGACACGAAAAATCTAGATAGAAATCTAATTCTGTGTCCGGCTTGGATTTGCGTGATAATTTCCGATCGGACTGAGAGGACGAAGTAGTGCCAAAAGAAGGTTTCGTCATAGAACAAGGAGATTTGGGTGGCCAGGGATTGGTTGAAGTTATGAGCGCCAGAGAGTAACCAATAGGCAGTACAACGTCTTGCTGCGTTAAGGATGTCGACAAGTTGGTAATCAATGTAATGATAGAAGCGTTGAGCGCTGAAGAGACGACCAAAGGGGAGGATGTCTAAAAGATCTTGAGGAACCAAGTGATGTTCACTCCAATACATAAGTTGGACTTGTTCCTGGAGATTGGCAATTCTTGAGTAAGTTTGTCTTAAGATTTCTTCACGAAAATTTGCCACTTTAAGACAAACAAAGAAAAAGTTGAAATAAACCTCCGATTTATTTACACCGAATAAGTCCTTTGTAACTTACTAATAAGTATTACAAAGGGTTTTCTGAGGGGGGTGTAATGAAATCAAACGGTTTAGTGGGAACACGAGGGGTAGGTACGAAACACAAAAACTGGGGGTCCATACGAAGCAAGTCCGTGATGCGCGTGCTGCGGTTAACAAAAAGAATCCCTTGCTCTGTAAAGTGTAAGTGGCCACAAAGGATAGCCGTATGACCGTCTAGGAAGTCATACGCGACAAGGGGGACAAGGGCTCCTTCAAAGTGAGAGAGCCAAAGAGGAGGGAAGCGAGAAAAGACAAACTTAATCGAGTCCAAGAAGGTGGTCTCGATGTAACCGAAGGGGAAGTTGAGGGACCACGGGTGCTTGCCTACTTTGGCACAGATGTGGACCGGGGGGAGAGCACCGTCAGAGTGGACGTGGATGGAGTGATGGGCGTCGGCGCAGAAAGGGGTGACAAAATACGGGGGTGTGGTGGTGTCGAGGTCTTGGGCCCGGGGGATGAAGTCGAGGAATTGGCTGTTGATGAGTTCCTCAGACAAGAACCAGATGTGGTGGTCCTGCTCGTAGTGGACTGTGTACTGATGAGGGTGACCATTGGCAGGGAGGCAAGGCAGGGCGGCGAAGAGGTAGTCGAAGGGGCTAATGTCAACGGTGGGGTAAAATACCGGGCGATGTTGGACAACGGGTGACAGCGGGGTGGGGGAAGCGACCGTGGCGACAGGGGCTTCAATGATGGGCAGGGGGATGTTCTTGACGGGGATGTCCTTGAGTGAGTGATGGTCGACAAGGTCATCTGTGAGTTGAAGGTGGCTCCAACTGTCTTGGTTGAGCGGGGGAAGGAGGGCGTTGAGCTCTGCTTGGGCAAGACGGACGACGTGGGCGGCGGTTTCTTCTCTGAGTTGTTCAAGATCGAACTTGGCGGTGGCACGAAGTGCTTCGAGGGTGGGTGCGGGAGTGGGTGGGGACGGGGAGCAGACAACATAGGGGTTGGGATCAACGGGGGTGGGCTCAAGGGTGTCCGGGTTGACGAGGGTAATGCTGGCACTTGCCGACGACGTAGAGTACTGGGGGGACTGGGGGATGTAGATATCGTAGGGGCCGGGGCCCATGGGAACAAGGAAGGGGAAGCCAGGGACGACAAACTCAAACTGGAGTTCGGGACTGGAGGCAACGGTGGGCGACCAGGGGACTGTAGGGGACGACGTGTGGGAGGCGGGAGGATACTGGAGACGGGGGCTTCCTGGACTTGGATAGTTCCAAGTGTTGTGGGGGCTGTTGAGGACGTTGTTGACAACCTCCAAGGTGGCGGCGGAATTCTCCTGGTAGATGGCGTTCAAGTCGGACCAAGAGGCGACGGAGAGGGAAGGTGAGGACACTTCCAAACAGTCAGCTTCAACTTTAAGAGACTGTTCTAATGTTGGGAACTCACTACTTTATGGGTAGCAAGACTTGACAACAGCACGGAGTTGAAGGTGACTGATCCAAAGGAGCAGCAACGAGATGTTGAGGAGAAAGAGACAGAAGGCAAGGAGAGGTGGGACAGAGTAGACTGTTGGCGACGAGGGGTGGGCTGCTGACAATGAGGGAGCTTTGAAGGGCTCCAGTGTGGGGGTTGACAAGAGAACAGTCTAAGGACTGTTCACCTAAATTCATAGGTCTTATATACTAATACAGGGTGGTCTGTGCGCAGTTTAGGGTAGGTACAATTACAGGTAACAGGGGACTACGCAGTCAATGCACAGTAACTGCGGATTACATTATACATCTCGATTAGGGACTAGCCCCAATGAGTCGCGTCTTTGTTGATCGGGTCACATCATGTGTTCATTGATTGTTTAGTAGACGCATCTTGTTGGTCGTTCCCACGATCTGCCACGTGTTGATCAACGGGTTGGACGCGCGTCCAAAGCGCATCTTATCATGTGATGTTGTTGATGACCAGTTCCTTGATAGGTCATGTGTTATCTTCCCAGGGTCACGGGGTCGTAGGTTCCCAGGGTGACGTGCTGATAAGTCACGTGATGTACAAATGGCGGAGGGGTCACATGATGGGTCACGTGGAGGGTCATGTGATATGTTCCCACAGTCACGTGATGCTGAAGTTACTGGTTTGTAGCTGAGACTGGGGGGCACAAGTACTGCTCACGACAAATACCACCAAAGGAAATTCTGGATGTCTTCCAACCGCGCGAGGGTGCCAGGATCCAATGAGGTCTTGTCAACAGCGTCTCTGACCTTCTGTCCTTTCTGTTTCTGTCTTTGTGGAAGTAAAAGGCTTGCCAGGTCCTCAAGAGCATGCAGCACATCAGGAATGGAGGGTGGTTGGCAGAGAAATCCATCACCATGCAACCCTCCAAGTTGACTCTCTCTGAGTCCCTCAGGCTTCTCTGGGGCCTCTGCATGTGTGTCTGATCCATTATCTGTGTAACCATTGTCCATGTCTGAGTCCATCCAGTACAAGCCAGCAAATGAGTCGGTTTCTGCAATCTCTGGTGTCTTTTCCATGCTGATCTCTTCCAAAGCAGCTGCTCCATCCACTGGGAGGAAGCCAGTGGATGAGCCCATCTCTGTGATCTCTGGTGTATTTGCCAAGTCAATATCTTCCAAGGCAGCTGCTCCATCCACCTGGAGGAACCCTGCTGCTTGTCAGTACTAACTTTTGTAGCAACTAATAAAAGTAAAAGAGTGAATTCTGGGCACGCAAAGGCCTCAGAATGTGTGGGTAAACACAGGAACTAGGTGTATTGAGGAATACTAAGCTACTCACCTCAGAACGTGTGGGTAAACACAGGAACTAAGGGTACAAACAAACTGGCTACAACTATATAAACAACTGTAACAAGGTTTTGGGGTACCAGTCTAAATGAATGTGCAATTAAGCTACTGTCAATGCTAAGGAATGTAGGATGTCAGTCCATGTATGATCTAATTGATCTGCTCATGTGCCATATTTGCTACACTCCCCCTCATTTTGCAGACAGTCTGGGCACTGCAGCGAAATGCCTCCAAGAAAGTATGGGGGCATGCAAGGATGGTATTCAGCAGTTTGCAGCCATGCGTTGCTTTGTTTTTGCCAGTGCACTCATTTGTGCATGGCACAGGGATGGGTGTGACTGGGTATGATGTGGGTGTGACGGCCACCAAACAGCTGCATTGCAATGCCTTGTTGCGGTCTGTGTCTCAACATCTTCCAGGACGATACAGTGCCCTCTCGATGGGCCTCGAAACAAAAACAAATCGGCTTGGCGGTGGAATTGGACAATGGAGTAAAGGAATAAAGGTGCATGGCTGGCTCTTCGGGATGGTGCTGGCAGACTGACCCACAGCCAGGGTTTTTCTTGTGGGTGATGATGCCTGCTGCATCATTTTGTTGTGGGCATCGATGCCTGCTGCGATGTCCATGGCCTCAACAGGCCTTTTTGAATTGATGATTCGCTTGCCAGCTGGCCCCCCTCCTGGATCCCAGGGGCCTGGTCCCTCCCAAGTGGACAGGACATCTTCGCATGGCGGCTCTGGCAATGGCCAACTGGGCTTGCAATTGCCCTCGATTGGGTTGCCTTGCAGTGTCATGCTGTGTCCACCCTTGCCCTCTGGTGGCCATGCCTTGGCACATTTTGCACTTGCGCCCTTTCTTGACAGTGCCTCGATCTCTTGCCCAGCATTGCCAACTTCCCAAGTCAACAGGGTGTTCTCATATGACACTTCTCATAGCAGCAAGTTGGGCTCATGTTTATGGGTTCGCAGCAGCATCTTGAGTGTGCCCTTGTCTCCTCCTGGCGCCTCTGCTTGTGGCTGAATGTATTTGTGTTCGCCCTTGTTTGGGCGTCACCTGTGCTTTCACAACAGTGCCTCTGCACTGCACTCATCCTTCTGCGGCAGCACCTCGGGTGGTTGCACATCGACTCCATGTCCACACCCAGCTTTATCTTGTGCCCATGACACCAATGCCTTGGGCTTAGCAGCGCTGGCTGTCTCAGCCTTGTCAGCGGGTCTGACACCGATGGTATCCTCAGCCAGGGCTGGTGCAGTGCCCACGAGCAACAGCGCTCCCCCTTATTCATATGCATTGACACATGAGGGTTCGACTCCCCCGACATCCGCTTTCTTGTCTACGCCAGGAAGTCCGAAAGGGTCAGGGTTTTCTGGAAATGCAGGTGAGTTGCCCAGTACTGATGGCACTCCCCCTGCTTCCTGCAGACCTTTGCCATGTGCGTCAGGTGGTTTTGAGGGTTTGGGATGGGGACGGTCTTCGATGGCGCACTGCTCAGTGGCAGCGCCTTCTCCATGTGGCGAATTCTCGCATGTAAGAGTGTCAAGTGATGGAATGGGGGGTAAGGGTGATAATGAAAAATGTTGAGGGGCAGATAGGGCAGCATGCAGCTTGCTCCCCACACATGGTATGTGAATGTTTTGCTCCCCCTCAAGCTGTGATACTGACCCAAGACAGATGTCTGGATTGATGGTGATGGTGCCCAGGCTGGGCCACGGATCAGGGCGCGTACGAGCACCCTTGTCGGGGACAGGCCCCTGCACCTTATGCGTGCAGACACAGGCCTTCTGAACAATGGATGCTGGCTCCCAAACGATGGAGCCTGCCTTTGTGGGTTGGGGATATCAGGAGGATGGCTGTGTGCCTCTCTGATGGGCTCCTTGCCCTCATGTGTCCGTGCCGATGTCAGGCCCCTCTGGCCCATCGTGCACTGTGATTCCTCACCTGGGAGCGACTCCAACAACCCTCCAACTCTGGTGGGGGCTTGGATCTGCTCAGGCAGCTGGTGAATGGGAGGTTCCGTGGCCTCATTTGGCAGCAGCAGTGTGTCATGCAGCTGCGGCTCCAAGTCCACACTGTGGTCTGGTACTGGGATGGCCAGTGTCTCTGTGTCAACAGCCAGTGAGCGCTGTATACTAGCAGCCTCCAGGGTGGTGGGTGGTGGTGGTGATGACATGGTGAGTGATCCAGCGACCTCTTGCGTGGCAAGCAGCTGACCCCAGGCTCTTGTAGTCTGATGTGAGGATCCATGTCCCCCTTGACACTGAGGGTTTTTCCGGCAGTCCCATCCTCCTCAACCTCAAGTGAGTGATCCTCCTCTGCATCCATCAAGACTTCTGGCCCCGCACCTTCAAGATGTGCAAGCACATTCAAGTCAGTTTCTTCTGGTATTGAGTCCAGCTCTGAGTGAGTGACTCCTTCTGGGGTATTCGTGTTTGGGTCACCTGGCTGCCCCTCTTTCAGGTCTGGCTCCACATGGTTGTTGTGTGTGTGAGCACCTTCTTTGATGGCTCCAGGCTTGCCCAATATTGCCTCTGGTTCTGTGCCGATAGTTTGTGCATGAATGATGGGGTGTGGGGTTTGTGGGTGCTGCCGGGACAGGACCACCTCCATGCTAATGATTTGTGCATGAGTGTCCCCTTCCTTGGCCAGCAAACAACCCTCTCCCTCAATATCAGCAATGTGGATGGCGTCTGCAGGGCAGCGTTTTCCCATGCGCCTCCGCCTTCTTCAGCTGCTCCCCTCTGCTGTGGCTGCAGGGGGTTATCTGGTGAGTCCTTCCGTTCTGCTTTCTTCCTGTGCTGGCTGACCAAGCTCTTCAGCAAGTTGGTCCCATCGACCCTTTGCTGTTTTGTGGTTGATCAGGCCAATGAAGATGTGGTCCAGGAGCTGCCTAGAGAGGTGGTATTGTGTGGCACAGTCTTCCTTTTCCCACTCCTTAATGGTCTGGCTTTCTGCATTTGTGAGGTAGGCAGCGTCTTTTGGAATGGGACACATGGTTGTCCCATCAAAGTGGCCCCAGCAGTGCATGGCCTCCATAGCTTTTCGGAAATGCATGGCGAAGATGGCCCAGTTGGATGTGTCATTTTGGAGATATGGGATGGCAGTGAGGAGTACTGGAAGAGACATGATGATGTACTGTAGCATGACACGTTGCAGCAATACAGTTGGTTTTCCTATAGGGCCAGGGCAGGGCCCATAACCTGTAGCAACTAATAAAAGTAAAAGAGTGAATTCCAGGCACGCAAAGGCCTCAGAACGTGTGGGTAAACACAGGAACTGGTTGTATTGAGGAATACTAAGCTACTCACCTCAGAACATGTGGGTAAACATGTGAACTGAGGGTACAAATGAACTGGCTACAACTATATAAACAACTGTAACAAGGTTTTGGGGTACCAGTCTAAATGAATGTGCAATTAAGCTACTGTCAATGCTAAGGAATGTAGGATGTCAGTCTATGTGTGATCTAATCAATCTGCTTGCGTGCCATATTTGCTATAACTTTCGTCTTCCTCATCAATTACTTCCTTACATGTCACGATCTGAGCCTTTGCAGCTTGAATATCAGTAAATTGCTGGAATAGGTTACAAGACAACATCCTGACTCTATGTGTTTGACAGGTCTGGTTTGGACTTGGCATCGGGTGCACTAATGTTGTATATGAGTGTTCTGCATACTTGGGTATGTTCTCCTTGTCTTTAGAACCTTCTATATGTGAGTGCTTGACTTTTGCCTTCTTTGGGACATAGTGACCTTCCAGGTTTTTAGTCCAGGCTGCATTTTTTCGCTTTTGGCAACCTATTCAATGCTTCAAGATGACTTCCAACACGTTGCTGTGCTTGAAGCAGACTTTGCACTGGCAGGAAAGGAGTACTTATTGAGAGAAAGTGGAGAGCACAGACATAGCTGCTAATGTAAATACTGTGAATAAATAAGAGCAGAAGCCAAACAGATTTGAAAACAAGCCCATGGAAATTACCGTCAACAACAATGGGCCATTCTACAATAGGGGATGTGTGAGCGCATGCTAGCAATCATTGGCATATCTAATCTATGAAGTCCAGTCCGATCTGCTGCAACAGACCATGCCATCAGAACTCAAATTTCAAGCAGATCTGCTGCACATATGATAAGATAGACAACTGATAGATACAACTTTTTGAATAACTCTTCAAACACTGTATTTATTAAAAATCGGTTTGTGCTTAAATGTTCTAAACATACTAGTCTACCTTTAAGGGTGAACCAATTTTTTATTAATATTGTTGTTGGAAAGTTATTTACCATTTTCCCCTTTGTCATGCTTTTTGCCCATTTTATCACATGACATTGGATAAAACCTTACTGGCCCTACCTTACATTTCATTCAAGTGAACATGCACAAACACAAATGATTCATGGCATCTGGAGTTACTTACAAGAGGTGTGGGACTGACATGACAATAGTGAAACATATCTCAAGATACAAACATGTTTACTTTACAATGGGGCTACAATACAATTGCAGACAATTTACTTTGACAATAGGGTCTTTCAAAGTTGTCATTATTGACACCATTATTTATACCATTAATTTGCCCATTAAGCCTTTTTTTGCATGAAATTTTGATTAATGGAAGAAATAATAAGAAAATTAATGGACTATTAATGGTCAACTTTGAAACCCCCCTCCTGCAAAAATGCAATAATGGGCAAAATAATGTGCTGCCTTAGTCTTGGGGACCTGTCAGCATGGTGTTGGCACCTCCATCATGTTTGAGTCTCCAATCCATCATTCCAATGGATTTAGGGCTGGCCTTTGTATGCACTTGGAAAAAAAAAACAGTACCTGGGCCACCACACAAGGAGTCTCACTTCTGTCAAACAAAGGGGGGCAATCACATAAAGAAGGGAACATTTTAAAGGACTAGATTCCTACATGCACTCCACAAGAGCAGGAGGTGTGGTTTATATACATTTGTGTGCCTACAGATCTATAGTAAGGTAAAGACATTGACACAAGTCTGTGAAGACAAGGGTAACAAGGTGATGGTGTTGCTATCATCAGGACATGATGTTGCTGTCGTCAGGATGCGATGTCACTATCGTCAGTATGCGGTATCAGCATTGTTGGGATGCGATGCTAGTGTTGTTGGAATGTGTATGTCCATGTCGTCAGGACATGGTGTTGTGTCGACAGGATGTGTATGTCCATGTCATTGGGATGTGGTGTTGGCGTCATCAGGACATGGTTGGTGTCATTGGGATGCAGTGTCGGTGTCATCAGAATGCAGTGTCGGAGTCATCAGGATATGGTGTCAGAGTCATTGGTGTCGTCAGGATGTGGTGTCAGAGTCATTGGGATATGGTGTTGGTATCATTGGGGGGTGGTGTCGGTGTTGGTATCATCAGGAGGCAAGGGGCCTTATCATGGCCATTTGCATGTGGCTTGCCTTACAGTGATACTTGAGATGTTGATAAGATGTGATACAATCTGCAAATGTGAGGGACAGCAAGAGAATGGGGAACATACGAACCGCAAAAGTACGATGATGAAACAGTGGCCTGTTGGCGCAATTTATTGTTGGTCAGTTGAGAGTTGGACACACCTAAAAACAGGGGGAAAGAGAGGAGGCAGATGTTGCTTGCCTTTAGCAAGGCCAGGCAAGCAACAGACCATATGGTGATGAAGGAGAAAAAAATCTGATGTTGTGTGCATATGTGTGATGTTGGAATGACAGCTGTTGAGGCACTGCGCACTTGCCAGGCCATCTGCATGTCATCAGCATAGTTTGAGGTGCAATAAGTGAGGGGGCAAGGAGTTAAGGCCAAGGGTGAAAGAGGTGGAGGATGAGGCTGATGAGGAGATGGCAGCATGGCATGTGTGGCATGCAAGTGGTCAATGCTGAGGCTACAGTCTGTCAGTGGCAGTGGACATGCACAAAACAAAGTTTGGACTTCCAAATAAAACTCTGAGCAGAAAAATGGTCTTATTAATGTGAGAAGAATAATGGCATTAACGAAGAAGGGGCCCTCTATGGTCCTTAATCAAATAATGGCCATTAATCACTCCATTATTGATCACCAGTAAAAAAATAATGAAACGAATAATGAACACAATAATGGTAGAATAATGGTAACTTTGAACAATCCTAATGTTTTGAAACTGGGAATGTCCAAATACCTAGGATTAATAATTTCAGAAGGAGAATTATGTATGGACCTGGTCAAACTCAAGGCCATTAAGGACTGGCCTCAACCAACAAAGATCAAAGACATCCAGAAATTCTTGGGATTTTGTAACTTTTACTAACATTTCGTGCATGGATATTCCATGCTGGCATGACCCTTGTTTAACCTGACCAAGAAAAATAAACCATGGAACTGGACACAAGACCAAGAAATAGCATTTACAGGATTGCAAGATGCCCTGACCTTCACACCAGTGCTTATACTACCTGACTATGACAAGCCTTTTACCTTGATTACCAATGCAAGTGACTATGCCATGGGCTCCATTTTGGAACAAGAAGATGCCCTGGGTAGGTTCCACCCAGTAGCCTTTTACTCAAAGTCATTACAACCTGCAGAATGAAACTATGAAATCCATGACAAAGAACTCCTTGCCATTATTCACACACTAAAGCACTTTCGTCACTATCTACAAGGCAGCACCCATCAGACAAAGATCTTTTTGGACCATGTGAACCTCAAGTATTTTACCACAAAACAAACTCTCACATGTCATCAAGCACAGTGGTCCCTTTACCTTGGAACTTTTGACTATATTATCATCCCCAAGCCTGGCAAAATTAACAAGGCAGATGCGCTGTCCAGGCATCCAGATTATAAAGAGGGGATAGCATCTGAAAATGCAGAAACAATTTTGCTCACACCCAAGAAATTCTTACTCAAGCCAGAGCAATTTCACATACAAGCACTACATAATATGGCCATTCCTACTGGAATCAACCTAGAGCTCAAGGCAGCTATCTAAGAAGCAATAAAGACGGACAAACTAATTGTCACTGCCATAATATGTAGTGTCTGGATACCATTTTTCCATCTTATTGCTATTGCTCAACCTATATCACCTGACTGATTATCTAACCTATCACCTAACTCAGGCACCTGCCTTGGTGCTACATGACTGGGGAGCACATGACCACTCCCACGACCCTGTGACTGATTACCTGATCCTAACTCTAGACTCCTCATGTGACCAGGCATGTGACCTGTCATGTAATACCATGTGACTTATTGTGCACCTGACCAGTCAGGTGCCAGACTCAGTGACCATTCCCTGACATGTGACTTGGCTTACCATATTTAGCCTAATTGACTGTATACTGTACTGATGGCCTGTGTAGCCATGCTGACTCTGACTGACTCCTGCGTGCAGCCTCAACGACTCCTTCTGACTGAGTACTATACGACTCCTACTGACTCCCTCAGCTGCTTACTGTACAAATAACTGATTGCTTACTGTACTATGACTAGGTCATACGACAACTCATACTGACTAGTACCAGGTAGTATATAAGACCTGTACTTATGGACAGTCAAGCCTTAAGCTTGACTTGAGTCTTGCAATCCTATCACTGTTACCCCGAACTCCCTTGCCTGCATCTTCCCTCTCGACTTGTGAACCTTCTATCTTCATGTCTCTACCTTCATCAAGGGTAGAGGACAACTCTTAGAAACTGCATTACAAGACAAACACCCAGGTCTGTATACTAAGGGCATTAGCCCAAGTACTTGTGTACCGACACGTGCACGCGCCACTTGTACCTTACTTGCGTGCAACCAGAAGACACACGACTCACCACACCCGACTGACTCAAGGACTGGTAGCTTGGGGCACCAGCCCGACTACCGCAGGAGGCCCTATTACCTCACCAGGACATGTGCAGAAGCCAGACAGTACTAGAGCACATGCAGGTATTGTGCACCTACAAGCACAACCCGCGGCTGGCTAGGAGCTGCCACATAATGTGAGGGCAATATTAATTCAGTGTTGGTTTAGGATTCTGTCTCTAACTTGGCAGTATGTCGCGTGTATAGCTTGGTGCCAAGTTGTAGTTGATATAGGAGAAGTGGTTCCCACACTAGAGTGATGTCCTAGTGCCCACTTATAGTAAAATGTAAGAGAAGAGAAGGGAGTTGAATTGACAGAAGATTTAACTTGCCATCTTAGGGACAGCAGTGAACCTCTTTTATACTAGAGGTACAGGTATGACTAATCACTATATAGTAAGCCAGATACAGACTATGACTAAGTACTACTAGGATTATTAAGCGACTCCAACTCGATCGATAAGCACAATATGAAGCATCAGTCATCCGATCACCAATCACTACTACCTGACTAAGGGCTGGTTCCCATGACTTACAAAGGCTGTCTGTGTGAGTAATCATGATCACCTACTGTAAGGCTAGTCACACTAATGGGCAAATTACTCAAAGAAATACTAACTAGTGGCCCAAGACAAGTAACCAAAGGATTACAAGATTGGAATTACAAAGATAGCTTAATCCTTTACAAAGGATTAGTAATAGTCCCAAAGAATGATGAACTCAGATGCAAAGTAACTTGATTATTCCACAACAATCTAATGGGACACCCTGGTCAATGGAAAACCATAGAATTAATATCATGAGAATACTGGTGGCCAGGCATTACAGAATTTGTCAAAGCCTACATACAAGGATGTGTGATATGCCAAACTATGAAGATAAGACCACCAACCAAAGTACCAATCAAACTGAATGAAATTCCTGAAGGAATATGGAAAACAATCGCCATAGACTTTATCACAGACCTCCCAGTATCACAAGGATATGACAGTATCCTTACAGTCATCGATTGCCACAGCAAAGCAATTATCCTGTCCCCTTGTCACAAGACTATCATAGCAGAGCAAACAAGTCAATTACTAATAGACAACATATGGAAACACATGGGATTCCCCATGGCCATTATCTCTGACCAAGGACCACAGTCCACTGCCCAAGTAACACAAGAATTCTGGAGAAAAGTAGGGATCAAACAGAAATTGTCCACTGCCTTTCACCCACAGACTGACGGAGAGTCAGAATGAGTTAACCAAGTCATCAAGCAATACCTTTGTATTTGTGGAAACTTCCAACAAGACAATTGGGCCACACTCCTCCCTATCATTGAATTTGCACACAATGCTTGACCTCATTGTATGTTAAGATAATGCAATACATGTGTGTGAGTAATGTGCATGCTGATACATCAGCATCTGACAATCTTACATTATCACCCACTATCATACATAAAGGCTGAGTAGAATAGGAATAGATCTTCTAAGCAAGTGGGCATCCCCACTCTATCTCCCTGTGCATGCCTCAACCCTTATATCTCATGCTCACATGCTCAATCCTATCATCTCAGTCATATAAATACAGGTTATGGGCCCTGTGGCTTAAAACCTTTAACCCATTTTGATTATCTATCACTCATACTTGACACCCATATGAATAACAACAACAACCCCTATAACATATAACTCCTATGGCTTCCACCAACAACCCTGACCATGGAATGGACATCAGAGGCAATGCACCTCCAACTGCTACCTCTGGTGCTAGAGCTTGTAGCAAATATGGTATGCAAGCGGATTGATTAGATCACACATGGACTGACAGCCTACATTTCTTAGCATTGACAGTAGCTTAATTGCACATTCATTTAGACTGGTACCCCAAAACCTTGTTACAGTCATTTATATAGTTGTAGCCAGTTCATTTGTACCCTCAGTTCCCATGTTTACCCACATGTTCTGAGGTGAGTAGCTTAGTATTCCTCAATACACCCAGTTCCCGTGTTTACCCACATGTTCTGAGGCCCAATCATGTGCCCAGAACTCACCTTTTACTTTTATTAGTTGCTACAGAGCTCCTGCTAGATGCATCCCCCCTTGGCATGTTCCTCTCATCCAAGACAATAACACTTTGGATGACGATTCTGACAACAGAAATCAAGATCCCAATCGTGCACCAAACAATAACACCCTGGATGCACCCTCTGTCGCCCACATCAATACTCCCAGAGGATCTGCAGGCACTACTATCCAAGCCTCTTTGGATACTAAAGCAAGTAACTGGGCATGCTGGTCCAGACTCATAATGTACCTATTCAATTCTTTTGAGGTGAAGAGCATTGTCAACGGCCAACTTGTGTGCCCAGATCCAGTCTGCAATCCTGTTGGCATGAAGAACTGGATGTACAACGACAATTATGTTCAGATGCTTATCACTGCAAATATCTCCAAGAATATCATGGTGCATACTGATGGGTGTCCAACTGCATTTAACATGTGGCAAACCCTTAGAGCCCTATTCAAGAGATCTCCCAATATGGATTACACTGAGCAATTGCACACTATCTTTGAGAACTGCGCTTATAAAGGCTCAAATATTGTGGACCATCTCATGAAGCTAAAGAGTGATTGGAATAACATTCTGATTCACTTGAACCCCCATTCTCTCCAGGCAGATGCACTGTTCAAACATATTATAGCGTCAACTCTCCTGTGCTCCTGGGATGCTTTTACTCAGCCCTATGTACAGGGAGCTATTGATCAAGCAGATAAAGATCTGAATAAACATGTTGATAGTCAGTCTCTTATAGGCATGATTAGCCAAGAATATGAAGTGATCGAGAATTGCAAAAAGAAGGATTCTTCAAACACAAAAAACAACAATGCCAATGCCAATGCAAATGGCAATGCAAACAGCAAAGTAAATGACTCAAGATGCCCCCCACACAACAAAAAACATTGCAATGTTTGTGGGAAGGACAGTCACAAAACAGATGACTGTCACTACAAAGATATGGACCTGTGCAACGAATGCAAAAAGTATGGTCATTTGACTAAGGAATGCTGGGGTAAGGACAGGAAGAAACATCCATACAAGGGCAAGGAGAAGGAGAATAACAAGAGAAAGAAGGAAAGTCATAATGCAGAAACTGAAGATGAAAAGGAAGCACAGACTAATAACATACAAGTACAAACTGGTAAATTTAAGAAAGGAGATGATATAACTCTTCTGGCAGAGGAGAAGAATGATGTTGATGATGAGGATAGCAATATGGCTGCTATTGATAATTATGGTACCATTGCTAGCTCTTCCAAAATGACAGATAGTCTCTATTATTGGTTGGCTGATTTGGGAACCACATCACATATTACACATTAGCAAGATGCTTTCTGCACATATGAGCCGATAAAGTACATACTGATATTAGGTATTGGTGGGATTAGAATGCACACTATTGGGAAGGGGACAATAGTCCTACATTCGGAAGTCAATGGATACATTCACACTCTTTGTTTGAATGATGTTCTTCATGTTCCAAATAATAAAAACAACTTATTTTCTATTGGATGTTGGGAAGAGCAACTGTGATGGCAGGAAGCTTGATACAACAGAATGAATCTATATTCCACAAATGGCACAACCATTGTAAAGGACAAAAAGCTAACAAACAAACTATATAAGATTCCTTTTAAACTAAGTTCCTTGTCCACATCAAAGATTGAGAACCAAGAAATAGAACAGAGTGCAAACACATCAACAATCCCCTGGGAAGTATGGCACAGATGTTTCAGCCATATCAGATATGCAGGCTTATAGAACCTCATACACTCGGATCTGGTTGATGGGCTTAATGTGGACATATGATTGCCAAAACCTGATTGTATCACATGTATGGAAGCAAAGCTTTCAAGGTCTCCATACAGACCAGTGTCAGGCAGAGAAACTGAACCTGGTGAAATAATGCACACTGATCTGTGGGGGAAATATGACATTGCTTCTATTTATGGAACAGATACTATCTACTACTTGTAGACAATGCCACTTGGTATGTAACTGTACACTTCCTGAAACAGAAAAGTCAGGTCACGCAAAAAGTAATTGAGTATGTGGCTCACCTAAATGCATGAGGTAAGAGTCCCTGTGGAATATGAATGGATCGTGGCACAGAGTTTGTGAATGCAAGTGTTATGATCCACCCAATTTTTCTCATCTACCCTACCCCTCCTCAACCATGCCAGACCTCATATCTTTCGACCTAAAACCAGCTACCAGACCATCGCCCATATTCCCCAGTGCCATGCCACCAGACCTCATGGGAAAGCAGCCATTGCCAATGAACCCACCAGTCTTAGAGGACACGCCACCTAAGCCAGTATGGACCCATCCATCCCAAGTCGTAATGATATGACCACCATCACCCACCATGTCCATCTACCCATCCTTTGACCTACCCCCAGTCGAGCCCATTATCCCTGTCCCTTGGAACATCCATCGACAGGAATACTCCTCACTAGAGCAACTTACAGAGCATCCACTGGAAGACCCAGACAGTCCCATGGAGGACGCACCACCTATAGAGCCAGAACCAGCCACTCACTATCTACCAGATAGTCCTGAAGGCCACATGCATACCTTGTCCCTGGGAGAGTCCCCTATCGAACCCTGGAAAGCATACCTTACTCAGCCCAGTAGTCCTGTGTCCCGCAAACACTCCATATCACCCACAAGTCCCTCATCAGCACCTATATGCCAACGCACCAGTAGAGAAGGCAGCTACCAGTCAATCATGCCTGCTGCCTTGTTGCCTATAGCCAGCACCTCGCCCCAGAGTCAGGGCCACCAGTCGACCTCTTCAGAAGAGTCCACAGACAATCCCTCATCCACACATAGCCCTGCAACTGGAGACAATGATGACATGTTCGTCAGTTGCTTACTTCAGACACCCATTAGACTGTAATGGGCACATGGCAACCAGATTGCCTCAGATCAATCTCAAACTTCGTTGTCATGATCGCATCATGACAACGCTTCTCTTCTTGGAATGACCCGCCACTATTGTTCTCCAGTTAAGGATAGATTAGGCAATTCCCTGATCCCTCATTCACTCTTGCTCATTCTCTATTGTTTGACTCATACAGACTGCAGCACTTATCCGCGGACCTTCATACGTCACAGACAGATGCCTCTTGACCAGAACTACCTACCTTAGTGATTGTAGCACGTGCATCCGCCTGCCTGTATATAAGCGCCCTGTATTTCGACAGTCAAGCCCTAAGCTTGACTTGATTCTCAATATCAACGTTCTTGAAAGCTCCCCTTGTGCCTCCCCTTCCTCTCATCTCTTACATAAGCTACTCAGAGTTGTCTCTAGCAACACTAGAGACTTCTACTCCTTCAAAGTACTCACCACCAGTTCACTCTTAGTACAAGTCATACTATCAAGGCCCATTGAAGCCTTAACACAAGTCAAGCTTTCCTTTTGACATACCAGCTTGGTGAGTAGACCACTCCAAACCCTTGCAACTCCTACCACACCACCTCCTCCCTATCCATACCAAGAAGTCATGATGACACTAGCCAACAATGCTAGAACATATGCCGCGGTTGCTGCTATGAAGAGCGCACCCCATATCCAAGACCAGAAGGCCACTGGTAGACCAAAAGGCATCACAACCACAGGACGCTTGACCACTGAAGTTGGAGCAATCAAACCGACAACAGATCGGTCGTACCAGGGAACCACTGGATCACCAATAGGAGAAACAAAGGTGCAAATGATGCAACCACAAGGTGATGCAAAGTCAATGCTTCACAAAGCTCTATATGAGATCTTCGACATCAAAGCACTGATCATCACAGAACCAAAGGACCCTATCGAGGTCAATGCACTATGCTTTGTGGGGAAATACCACTGCCATGGGATAGCATCCCAAGTCAACCACATGTTCTACAAGAACTCTATGTGGCCACAAGTCAACGGCCACAAGTATATACCACCACCAAACAAACTTATGAGAAGCCTAGAATGCTTCCATTGCCACAAGAAGGGCTACTACACCCGTCACTGCCAAGTCAGATGCCAAGTCAATCATGATTGACAAGAAGTCGCAGTCATTAACTCCATTTGAAGCTATCCAGATATGGGAATCCTACCCATGAATCAACTTTCCAAAAGGATCCAAGAGAACAAGAGCGCCAATAGTTTTGACACTCTCAAGGAAGAAGTCCTGGATCACTCCCCACAGTTATTGGACGCAAAGAAACTTGAGAAACTCATTACTGACAATAAGCCACCAGCACATACACTAGGACCACAAAATATCAAAGTGATACAGGAATTTATTGCAACCAATGCCCACAAATTTGATGAGGCGACTCACCAGGAGTTGATCAAGCTATGCAAACCAAAGTCGAAGCCCACTGTAAAGCAGTTGGGAGACACACATGCCTATCCAAAGTCGAAGCCCTCTGCACAGCAGATGGGAGACACACTCAAAGAACAGATCCAAACCATGGATAAAGACACAAAAATCAGAATGCTCAATGAGCTTATCCCAAAGAATGGATTAAGCATCCAGAAAATTGAAACCCTTGCCAAAACCTTTGGCCTGGACAGCGTCTTTGTCAACAAAAGTAATTCAGTTCAAATCAAGTTTGCGCTCATCAGTTACAAATGTGAAACAAAAGAAATTGGCCTCCTAGACACCGGAGCCACAGAAAATTTCATTGACTCAGAAACGGTAAAGAAACTCCGCCTAGGAATGAAGGAACTTCCTTACCACTGACCTGTCTTTAACATTGACGGAACACTCAACAGACAAGGAAAAATCACTCATTATTGTGATCTTATGGTCAGCAAAGGAAATGTAAGAACACAAGTACGTTTCTTCGTCACAAGTCTAGGAAGAGATCGTTTCCTTTTTGGCTACCCCTGGTTCAAAGCATTCAAACCCAACATTGATTGGGAAGCAGGAACACTCAAAGGACCAAAGGTCAAAGTTGAAACCATCCAGAAAGTTACCTGGGACAAAGCGCAAGGCTACCTCAAATCAAAACAACAACAACAACAAGACAATGATCTTATCATGGAAACCCACAAAGCAATTATAGAAGAACTAGAAGACCAAAGTCAACCCAACATATGGATCGGAAGAACAACTATGGAAGTCAACAGGACCCACAATGCAACTGAAATGGCTCATAAATATGTGGAGCAATACAAGAAAGAAGAAATCACACTACCTGAAGAATTCAAGCAACACACAGCCCTCTTCTCAGATGAAGAAGCCAAGAAATTCCCCCCATCACGTCCATGCGACCATAAAATTGAGCTTACAGCTGAAGCTCCAGCAAAGTTCAACTGCAAAACTTACCCCATGAGCCTCAAAGACCAGGAGGAAGAAAACCAGTTTATCGACGAAAACCTGGAGAAGGGATACATTGTACCCTCCAAATCACCCTATGGATTCAGCACATTCATGGTCCCTAAAAAGGACAGCAAAGAAAACACTATATCATCAACTACCGCCCACTCAATGCAGTCACCAGAAAAGATGTCACCCCCCTTCCTAACCTTGCCCAATGTATAGAAGATCTCCAAGGAATGGAGCTATTCAGCAAATTCGACATACGCTGGGGCTACAACAATATCCACATACACAAAGGGGATGAATGGAAAGCTGCCTTCAAAACCTGCCGCAGGCTATTTGAGCCCAAAGTCATATTCTTTGGAATGAGCAACTTGCCACCCACATTCCAGAGGTTTATGAACCTCATGCTAGAAGAACTCTATGAACACTTCGAAAAGAAAGGAGTCCACAACATCAGAAAAATATTCAGAAGCTATATGGACTAGTGTTGCTGCGACATGGCTAGAATCCGGCCTGCAAGCCAGAGCTGGTTGTTTTTGCAAGTCAGCTGACCAAGCCAATCTTAGTGATCAACTTGCCTCGAGTTGCAACTGCAAGTCAACTCAGACCACTCATCCTCTGGCCTCTGTAGCAAGTGAGTTCCCCTTGCTAGCTTGTGTTCTTTCCATGCCCTGATCAGTCCCAACCCCTGCCCTTGCACCTTTTGACCCCCCTCTTGATCATATACACCCCTCCTACCACTGACAGCCACTCAGCCCTGAGGACATGCCACACAAAAATGACAACAACAAGGCCAAGACGACCTCACCCTCTCCAGTAGCTGAGTGCCCCTCCCTCCCTCCCTCCCTCCCTTTCAATCTATATCCTGACCAGTCCCCATCCTAGAGTTCCCGTCATTCTACATGACCCGCGCAATGTACGACTCTTATATTCCTGTGTGTTTCTCCCCTTCCTTTGTTTGGTTCTTCTTTACCCATTCACCCTAGCTTCGAGGCATTCGCATGAATATGCATCTCTGGACTTATCCTTGACCCCAAGTCCCTGTCCATGCGGGGGCTCCTTGAACCGCGACCACCACCAGGCGCGGTTTTCCCACGGTTGAAACCCGAGGCAAGGAGAGGCTCAGGCCACATGTACAAATGTCCCCGTGTAACTTATAGAACATCCACATAATAAAATGTCTATAAGAAACCAAAGAAACCAAAAGGATGGATAAAACCACTAAAGGAGAGACCGACATCCAGAAACTATGACCACCCAAAACACCGACACGATAGACCGAC
>Ga0307510_10001245_pt1 | contig 27677 bp, 22 predicted proteins | sample 12_EM_MG_FD_207224 | JGI IMG/M metagenome (GOLD analysis project Ga0307510, IMG submission 207224) | Populus trichocarpa ectomycorrhiza microbial communities from riparian zone in the Pacific Northwest, United States - 12_EM | ecosystem: Host-associated > Plants > Roots > Unclassified | place... | reverse complement strand
GTTGCTCAATCACCTGATAATCGTCCGGGTAGTTCTGGAAACCGCCGCCGGCATCGATCGCACTGGTCAGGCCGAGGCGATTGAGTTCGCGCATGAACTGGCGGGTCGAGTTGACCTGATATTCCAGCGGCAGCTTCGGCCCCTTGGCCAGCGTCGAGTAGAGAATCATCGCGTTAGGCCGCGCAACGAGCATGCCGGTCGGGTTGCCGTTGCTGTCGCGGACAATCTCGCCACCCGGCGGGTTCGGCGTGTCGCGGGTGTAACCGGCGACGCGCAGTGCGGCGCGATTGAGCAGCGCACGGTCATACAGGTGCAGGATGAACACCGGGGTGTCCGGCGCGGCCTGATTGATTTCTTCCAGAGTCGGCATGCGCTTTTCAGCGAACTGGAATTCGTTCCAGCCACCGACCACGCGCACCCATTGCGGGGTCGGCGTACGGTCAGCCTGATCCTTGAGCATGCGCAGCGCGTCGGCCAGCGACGGCACGCCTTCCCAGCGCAATTCGAGGTTGTAGTTCAAACCGCCACGGATCAGGTGCAAGTGCGAGTCGTTGAGACCCGGGATGACACAGCGGCCATGCATATCGACCACTTGCGTGTTCGGCCCGCGCAGGGCCATGGCCTGGTTGTCGTTGCCGACGACGACAAAGCGGCCGTCGGTGATGGCCACGGCACTGGCCAGCGGTTTGGTGCGGTCTACGGTATGAAACTGGCCATTGAATAAAATCAGATCGGCGCTCATCGCAGTTCCTCAAGCAAAGTGAAAAGGAGCGAACCTCGCGCGCTCAACGCGGCGAGGTGTCTTGGGAATCGAGGTGTTCATGGGCCTGGCTGGCTTCGAGCCATGGCGAAAACAAACGGGTGACCGGCGGCATCACCACGTACACCACCGACAGGACGATGGTCAGGGTGATCAGGAAAGTAGCGACCACATAGTTGGAAAGAAGCGGATGCAGCGCCAGCAGCGGCCCCCAGATCAGTGGCACGAGCAAGGTGTGCGGCAGAATCACCAGCAGCGTGACCACCGCTTGCTTCCAGCGCGGCGGCGGCGAAGCGGCATCGGCCAGTGGCGTAAACCAGAATTCATTGATCGGTGCGACTTCGGTCTGATCGCCATCAGCCAGCATCGGCGCGGCTTCGGCGACCAGTGCCTGACGCTGCGGCGATTCCAGCCAGCCTTGCATCGCTTCGGTGCTGCTGAAACGCAGCACACAGGTGTAGAAGTCGAGGCGGCCGCGCTTGCCGCGCACCACGTCCACACCCAAATGCCCCTCACGCTGCCCCGCCACGCGGACGATATTGCGCAGCCAGGCCTCATACGCTGACTCGAAACCGGCCTTGACCCGGTGTTTGATGATCAACGTGACCGTCTCATCGGCCCCCGGTGACTGTGGATTGAGGACTTCAGGCATAACGCAACACTCCGGGCAAACGAACAGAAATCGCCAGCCGTCCCGGCCCGGCGATCAACACAGTGCTAAACAGGATCAGCAGCAACCAGCCGAACTGCCCCTCGGCCACACTCCATTGCGGATGCACGACCAGCAACGCCACCAGCAGCACAAAGAGAATAGGCACGCAGGCCAATCGTGCCAGTAACCCGGCGACGATCAGTAGTGGGCAGAGGACTTCGGCGAAGATCGCCAGGATCAAAGTGAGGTGAGATCCGAGGTGGAACGGGTCTTCGATCAGTTGCAGTTGCGCGGTGAAGTCGAGCAGCTTGGGCAAGCCGTGGACCCACAGCAGAAACAACCCGCCACTGACCCGCAGGAACAGCAAACCGATGTCGCGTGCCTGTTCATCTGTTGAGGCATTCATGACCCGACCCTTGAAATGTCATTGGCTGGAATCATGCCAATGATGGTCGGGAGGAAATTGGATGGGTGTGCTCAGTTCTTGCGATCAACCAGGTTGCCGGGAACGCCGAAGAACTCTGTGGGAGCTGGCTTGCCAGCGATAGCGGAGTGTCAGGCGACGTCGCTGATGGCTGATCTGACGCCATCGCTGGCAAGCCAGCTCCCACAGGGTTTCTGAGCGCCCCAAGTTCCGCGTGGGAACGATCAATGGTCAGGGTTAGCCCGGTAACTCCAGGTTATCCAGCACCCGGTTCACCGCCAGCTCGCCGAGCATGATCAACTGCGCAATCCCCAACAACGCCCGACGCTGCGGCGCGGGCAACAGGTGGGCGACATCCTGGGCGATGGTTTTGGCCGAGGCGAGTGTTTCGCTGGCATCGGTCAGCAGGTCTTCGTTTTTGGTGTCAGCGGTCACGGCATACATGCCACGGGTTCTGCGTGGGGGCGGCGTGGAGCCGGGTGGAAGGAGGTAATGGTCGAGGGCGCGGTCGGCGGCTTCGTGGAGTTTTCGGGAGTCGATGGATTCGTAGGGGGATGTGGGGTCGATGTCGGGCGGGTTGGGTGTGACTTTGAACATGGTGAATCTCCTTTTTAGAGCCGGGATCACCACGTCCTGTCGCTAAACAGGATGGGTGGCGACCGTATGCAGGTTAGCGAACCGGTAAAAAGGCAACCCGGTAGACCCAAAGGTCTCCCGCATACAGCCGCCATAGCGAAGTGCAGACGATAGCCTGCAACGAAGCATGGAGCGCTGATGCACTTTTTTTGGTCCGAGTCGCTAAACCCGATCGCTGAGTTTTCAGCGACCACCAAACGATAGAGACCCGACCACAAGCGCACAAGCCGGCGGATTCTGGCGTAGCTGTAGGCAAAGGCGCAAGGATGCGTAGCCTGAAAGAGTGTCTGTGGGTGTTGCTTAAACAGCGATGTTTAAACCACCCAACAACTCAGGGATCACGCCGCTCCCACAGGGGATCAGTGCTGTATTTGAGATTTGCGCAGGGATTCAGCTAGCCGGGATATCCAGCGGCGCTGCCATGACTGGTTTAAGGTTGCCGAGTGCAAAGGAGCTGTGTTCATTGAACGTTACCACTGCTCGATTTCGGTGAATCCGCCCCCAACCATTGATCCGCTGGATCGTAATCGAACACATATGCACTTCTCGATGCGTTAGAGGCTACCCGTACAATCGGCAGAAAGTGCCCAGTCTGGTTGAAATAGTCCCATTGAAAAAATTGAGCGTTCAGACGCCCCGAGGCCGCGACGTAAAAGAACGCTTCCAGAGGTAGCTGCGCAGGGATGTCCTGTGGCCAGTTAGCGATGATGACCTCGTTGTGTACGCGCTGATCAGCGACGTTGAGTCGAGCACGCGCTTCGACGCTGACCGCAAACGGCGCTTGGTCACCTTTGAGACTGCAACCGTGATATCGGCTGGTCTGTGCGTAAAAATGAGTGATCACCTCCTCCACATCACTTATGCCTTGCTCATCACACGGCCGGCTTTCTTGGGGGGCATTGGAATGCCCATTGCAGCTGTCGCTTCGATAAAAAGTCGCACCGTCGAACGGAAAAGAGCAACGCAAGGTCAGTGGATAACCTGTCGGAGCCGCGAGCTCCTTCATGATCAAGCCCTCGTTCTTGGCCCAAGCCAGAACAGGCAAATGCACATCCGCCCGCAGATAGGAAAAAGACACACCATTGCGCTGAATCGAACCGGGGCTGGGGTTCCACGCATGAAAGTTCGGCGAGGCGTCGGTGGTGCGTATCAACACGCCGTTGCAGTTATAAGCGGCGGTATTGCCCCGGCATGCCATGGCGGTATCGGCGTAACGCGCATTCAGTCGCGCCGCCACTTCATAGCCGCTGTAAACCTGCTCCTTGAGATCGAAACCGAACACGGCATCGGGCCCCTGCATCAGGTCCATGCGCATGATGGGCAACCAGTCGCCGGTCGCGATGAAGTAAGCCCGCTGATCTCTCTGCGCGCCGAGTAACGCGGCGGGTTGCGTCATGTCGTAGTACAGGCCTTGTAGCGGTAGTTGTTTCGGTGCGCTGACATCCCAGTTGCGCAACTGCACCTGCATCGACCGAACCGACCATTCGTTATCAATGCCCTGATGTGCCAGCAGGCTGGCCCTGAACTGTGCCGGGTCAAGGCTGCTCAATGAACACTGCTTTGCTGTTTGTAAATCCTGCTGATGAAAATGCGTCAACCAGCTCTCGGCATCGGTCACGCCTTGGGCAGCGCAAGAACTGCTGTCACGTCCTGACGTCACTGCGCCGCAACCAAAGTCTGGTCTATCGTCATCCAGTGCCAGTTCGAATGGATAGGCACATAACACGTTCAGCGTTTTACCCAGACCTATGGCAGTGAATGAATCACTGAAGACAACGCCGTTGGCTGATGACAAGGTGCGAGTCCCCAGGTCGCTGCGCAGATAGACAAAAGCCTCGGCCCCCAACTGCGTGGCGACCTCACCGTGTTTCCAGAACTCAAGAGCCGGATCACTGCCGCGCACCAGCACACCGCTGCAAAAATACGCTGGGTTGGCGCCCGGGCATTCGGCCGTGGTGTTCTGATAACGTCTGTTGAGCAACTGCGCGGTTTCCGGGCCGGTGGCGGCGAGGACCGGACCGCTGAGCAACAGCAATGCCAGCAGGTATCGGGTTATCTGCATCCGTGCGCCTTGCATGGCTTCTACCCCCTGCCCTTTTGACGCTTCGCTTGAGTCGCACTAACCCCGAGGACCTGCCAATACGTGTCCTTGTTGTGCGCACTGGCATTGTCATTGACAGAATCGCCGTTAAGGTCATAAGTCCACGCGGTACCGCTACCCAGATCTTCGCCGATCCATACGGGATAATTCAGCCACTCAAGGTAATCGGCCACCGGGCCGGCGTCGGGGAAGTACAGCGTCCACATGCGTTTGATCTGGGTCAGCGTGACCGGCTGCAATTTTGCTGTTTCGCACAGTGTGAGCATCCCTTGAAAATCCGCGCTGTGGGTAAGGAAGTGCACTTCAACAATGCCCTTCACAGTCAACGGGTAGGTTCGGGTCTGGCTCTGGCTGTCGGTGGCGCTGATCGTACAGTCGCCATTGCGAAGCGCAGCGACTTCGCCCGACAGCGTATCGACACTGGCAATGGCCGGATCGCTGCTGGTGTATTGATAGGGGCCACTCCCCCACTGCGCAAGACGCGTCATTCTGGCCGCTTCGGGTAACTTCATCGGCGGTTTATCAACCGACACCACATGGTTGTGCGCGCTCAGATCGAGGGCCGCCTGCGCGTCAAAACCTGACTGCAATAGAAGCTCCAGTCTTTGCGACGGCACACGATCGCCGCCATAGAACTGCACTTCGAAGTGAATGGGGACGATGTCGTTTGCGTCGGCAATCAATTCACTGCCAAGCACGGTGAAGGTGACGTCTTTGCCAACAGCGGTGGGGCCAATCGGGATGTCATCGGTGTACTCGCCGACACTAAGAAAAACGTGATCACGATAGGCCATGCCGTCATAGGGTTTGATTCTGACCGTCACGCCTTTGGCCGGAATATTCGCAGGATCGAGTACATCGCCGGGCGCTTCGTCTACCGACGGTTTGAGCGGGGTGTTTGTTGTTTTGTGCATGGTGAGACCTCACACGGCGCTCGGTCGAGCGCCGTGTTCCGGGTTTGAAGCAAGGCTCAAGGGCAAGCGTTCAACGCCCGGTATTCAGCTCGGCCCAGCGACTGGCCAGAAGTGCCCGGCCTCTGGAGATCGGAGTGGCGTGATAAGACACCTTGCCCCTCAGCCGCTCCTGTACGGCGCTGCTGTCCCCGCCGCCATCGGCATGTCCCCAGGTCACGACGCGGCCGTCAGCGGTTAGCGCAGTAAACCCATGAGTGTTGTCGTATAGCGCTTGTACCTGAGTCAACTCAGTGACGACCGTCGAGGTGTCGCCACCTACAGTCGCATTCCCCCAGGCGACCACTGTGCCGTTCTTGCGCAACGCGGCAAAAGCCATGGAGGAACCACACACCTGAACAATGTCATCGAGCGCCGCGATTTCGGCAGGTACCAGACCACCCTCCGCAGGAGTGCCCCACGCCACTACGTGACCGTTGCCTCGGCGCGCTGCGAATGCGCGCCAGGTGGAACTGACCTCGACAATGTCCGTGAGCCCGCCGATCAGCGCGTCAATCGTCCCGCCGTACGCGGCCGTTCCCCACGCCACCACCTGCCCGGTGGCACGCCTTGCAGTGAAGGCCTGCGCGTTGGCGCAGCTCAATTCGATGATGTCGGTCAGCGACGCAATTTCAGCCGGCACTGCGCCGCCATAGGTGGCGTGGCCCCAGCCGACAATCCGCCCATTGCCACGATGCGCGGCAAAGGCACCAAAGCTGCCGATCAGATTGTCGATATCGGTCAAGCCTGCAATATCACCGGGAACCACCCCACCGTTTGCCGCCAGGCCCCAGGCCACAACATTCCCGGCGGATCGTTTTGCTGCAAAAGCCTGACCCGCCGCCACCACTCGAACAATATCCGTCAGTGCGCTGATGTCTGCAGGAACACTACCTCCATCGGCAGATGTGCCCCAGGCAACCACCTGCCCGGTCGTCTTCAACCCGGTGAACGCGGTCGCATTACCGATGACTTCGACAAAACCCAGCGGATCCATACCGCTCATGCTTCCGCCCTCGGCGGCGGTTCCCCAGGCGACAACTGCACTATTGGCGCGGCGAGCCGCATAAGCGCTGCGCGTGCAGCTCACCTCAACGATGTCATCCATGGTGATGATGGTCGGAGGAATATTGGCACCGTACGCAGCGTTGCCCCAACCGGCGACATCCCCGACATCTCGGTGAGCGACGAAAGCCGCGAGTCCTGTGACCGTGGTATCGATCCCGTTGCCAATAATGTTGGCTGAGTTGAGCGTGACCAGATCATCGGCAGTGCGCACTTGCAGCGGCAGCTGCGGTGAGGTATCGCGCCAGGTGGCGGCGGTCATCCACTCTGTGTCCGAAGCGTACTTCCACTGCGCTTGCAGCGCCTGCCCGGTGGTGGCATTGAATGCGCTCAGTACACGAGTGGCACTGGACGCGCGATAAGTACTGCGGTTATAGCGCGCGCCCATGATCTTCAGGGTGCCGCTGCCAATGACCCGGCGAACATCGTAAACCGTCGGCACCGACGGGCCATCGGTCCCTCCCGCCTTGCGCTTGACCTCATAACGCAACGAGATGCTGTCATCGAGGTTGGCGCTGATCACCGTGTGGGCCACCTTGATCACGCTGAGTTCTTTGTCGGCCTCTGCTGCCAGAACCGTGTGGGGGTAAGGAGTGGTGGTTTTGCCAACCACGGTCACGGTGACTTCATCGTCGGTCTTCAACCGAGCAGTTGCCGGGATCACTACCGTTGCGCCGTTGGGGTAGACATCGTCCGGGTTCAACTGATCCTTTTGCGAGCCCGTGGCTTCCCGGAAGGTGGCAACCGGCAGCCGGAACTCCTGCGCTTGCACGTCAAACTCATAAGGTTTGCCGTCCGCCTCGCCGCCGTTAAACAACTCGACCCGATAATCGACAGTCACTTTTTTGTTCAGGCTGGCCTGCACAACGGACAGGTCAACAGTGAACTCGATCGGTTTGCCCTTGTTATTGCCACTGACCGCTTTGTCATCGGTGTAATTGACCACTCCGTCCGATGATGCCCAGGTCATATAGAAGTGATCGCCGGCATTCTCGGGATCATTGGCCGGTATCTCAACGGTTGCTCCGTCCGGAACATTGGCCGGGTCGAGAATGTCATCCAGCGCCTGCACCACGCGGGCCGGGTCCAGCAATTGCCGAGATTCGCCGACGGAGAACACGAGGGGGTTGGAATAACTGAATGTGTCCGTCTCCTTGCGCCATATTTTGTACTTGGCCGTGATCATGGACCCGCGATTTGGCTCAATATGCTCGGCTACGAACGTTTGGCTGAGTCGGAATGACACGTCCATATTCTCGTTGAGCACAGTAATGTCGATGATGTCGCCGGTCTTGCCTGTTTTTGCCCCGTCCCAATCGAAAGCCACCTTATCACCGCGTTTCGTCGGCGTGACGATGGGTTTGGGAACAGTCAGCCGACCAACGCCGTTGGGTAAATCAGCAGGCTCCAGTGAGCCATTGTTTTCGCCCAGCACGATCGGTTTGACCAACTCGAATTTTGGCTCGCCCACGCTCAGCGATGCCGCGGGACGCGACACACGCCTGACAATTTCATCGCTCCCATCCACACTCAAATGGACATACGACAGCACCAGTGTTCCGCCCTCAATGGTCTTCAAGTGCAAGCCTTCGACAGTTAGGAAGAAACCGATCGGGTCGTCGATTTCCTCCCGGCTCGGTGTATACCTTTCGAATTCCGGGATATAGGCACTGCCATCCGGACGTTTACCGAACCACACCAGTTCAAATGCATCGCCATAGTTGAACAGCGAATCAGAGCGAATCAGAATCCGGGTACGTGCCAGGTCAGGGTCAATGGCGCCCTGGTTTTCATCTTCAGCAACAGGGGCATCCAGGCGCGTGGCCTCGCCGTTGACTTGCACGAACTGACCTTTGGATTGCAGCGGATCGGCAATTCCCTCGCGCTCGACCTCATAAGAAAAAATCACCTGGGTTGCGACAAGCCTGCGCAGATCCGCATTCTCGAACTCGAACTCATAGGTGTGGGGAAGATTGTCGACCTCCTGCCTCGGCGCAGTGAACGTGACGGCTTCACCGTCGGCGCTGGTACCGCTGACTTTTACTACAATCCAGTCCTGATGTTTGAATTCGCTCGAGGTTGCCCAGACCTGAACAACGACGTTTTTTTCACCCAACCGGTCAAGGTCGAGAACATTGTTGAGCGCATCCTTGACAATAGGGGCAACCAGCCGATTGGTGTTGAGCGAAACCCTGATCCGGGTTTCTTTACACCAGTCCTCCGAATAGTTGTGGACGATATCGCGCACGCGAAAGCTCACGGCCAGGCCCACCGCATCGGTATCACCTGCTTTTTCTATAATCGCCCGCTTGACGTAAATCGTGATGGGATTCTTCACCGGATCACTGATTTGCTCCGCCGTCACCGGGTCGCCCCAGATAAAAATGCCGCCCCAACTGATCTGAGGCTGGTCGCCCACGGCAATCTCAGGATAGGGTTCGCCGCTACCGGATGCGTTTCGAATGACGATAGGCACACCCGCTTTCGGCGCATCCGGATTACCCTCATCATCCGGATCCACCGGAATGTTGTCGCTGTCCACTCCACCAGAGACAAATTCCGGCGGGATGAACATGTACAGATTGGAATGCCCCGGCCCCTCCTCCGTATCCTGTCCGCCGGGAATTTCCAGCTTGACGAATATTTTCAATGGCGGCGTGTACGTCTCGGCGGGATCCAGGCCTAATCGCTTTACCCAATAGTCGATTTCATGGGAGCCCGAAGCAAGATGCCGCGGAGCAACGAACAGGGTCGCACGCTGATCAGATTCTGATTGATCACGAATGGTGTACCGATCCACCTCGACAGAGCCTTTCCTGAGCACCACCAGGTCGCCTTTACTCTTGGTCGTCCATGGGCTGAGGTAGACCTGCAACCCTTCGTCCGGATAGACCCCTTGCGCCGCAGCCCGATTGATCCCCCACTCTCCCGAGGGAAGGATGGGAAGCGTACGACCGGTGATATCCGGCTCAGGAAGTGCCAGCGTTGCGATCTTTTTTTTGAGTTTTAAAAGCATGACAAAACACTCCTGCCGGGGGATTAGGCGACGGAGTGATTAACAGCCAGAAACAGAAAATCGTCACCTGTCAGATCTGACAGGTACAGAGCAATTTCCGACGAGCGGAGGGGTCAACGTGGCGGTATATCCAACGGCGCCGCCATGAACTGGCTGATCCGCGAGCGCAGCCATTTCTCCGCCGGATCGTTGTCATGCACCCCGCTCCAGGCCATCGACAATTGCGCCGCATCAATCGGAAACGGTGGATCTTCGGCGCGCAGCGCACAACCTTCCACCAACGCGCAGGCGGCGTAATCCGGCACAGTGGCGATCATCTCGGTGCCGGCGAGCAAGGCGCGCAACCCGCTGAACTGCGGCACACCCAAGACCACGCGGCGCGTACGGCCGACCTTAGCCAGATCCATATCGATATTGCCGCTCAAGTCGCCCGAGAACGACACCATCGCGTGCGGGCGCTCGCAGTATTCGTCGAGGGTCAGCGGCCCCGGTCGGTCGTCGCCGCGCAGAACCTTGCAGGGAATGTCGCGCAAGGTCTTGCGCTTGGCATTGGCCGGCAGATCGGTGGTGTAACTGACACCAACGGAGATTTCCCCAGAGGCCAACAGTGCCGGCATCAGCAGGTAGTTGGCGCGGCGCACCACCACGACAATCCCCGGCGCCTCTTGCTGAAGCTGACGCAACAACGGCGGAAACAGGCCGAATTCGGCGTCGTCCGACAAGCCGATGCGAAACACATCACAACTGCTCGCCGGCTCGAACTCCTTGGCCCGGCTGACCGCTCCGGAGATAACGTCCATCGCCGGTTGCAGCTCTTTGAGAATCGCCAGTGCCCGCGCGGTCGGCTCCATGCCGCGACCGTTGCGCAACAGCAAAGGGTCGTCAAACAGATCGCGCAAACGCCCCAACGCGGCGCTGACGGCCGGTTGCCCCATAAACAGTTTTTCAGCGACGCGGGTCAGGTTCTTTTCGAACATCAGCGCTTCGAAAATCACCAACAGGTTCATGTCAACGCGACGCAGATCGTTACGGTTCATGGGCACGGATTCCTTTTAGCCAGTCAGACGCCAGTGCTACGCACTTTACGCGATCAACGGGACTGTCAGCGCCGTTTCGCAGCGAAATTAACAACGATTAACTCGTCACCCCCCCGCCCTCGGCCAACAATGAATGCCACTGCGCAGCGTTGTTTTTTTGACCTGAGGGGATGCGCCGACCGTGCATTCCCCATCGACACGGACTTTGGCCATGGCTCACTTACAGCACAGCGTCGCCCTCGCCCCTGCCAACGAACCACGCAAGACCGGCGTCGGCGGACTCAGTCCGCAACGTGAACGACAGGTCAAACAGCTGATCCTCGAACGCCTCGGCGAAAGCCTTGAGGTCACCGAACTGGCTCGCGCCTGTTCACTGTCGCGCAGCCATTTTTCCCGCGCCTTCAAGTGCAGCACCGGGCTGTCACCGCAGGACTGGATTCGCACCCAGCGCCTGGCGCGGGCCAAGCTGTTGATCCAGCACACCGACCTGAGCCTGACGCAAATCAGCCTGGAATGCGGCTTCTGCGATCAGGCGCATTTCTGCCATATGTTCACCCGCAGCGAAGGCATCAATCCGTTTGCCTGGCGCTGCCAGATCATGCGTGAACCCAAAGCTCACCGTGCACAGCCTGCCGTGTTTTGATCGCGGCCCCCGTTGCACTGACGCTCAAACCTGAGGATTATGCCGGGACACCCCGGATTAGAAGGCCTGCGCACGCGCCCGGCACTACTCCGCTCTGTCCGCCGCAGCACCGCAGGAGTGAGCTGTTGAGTCTTTCACCGAATCAGGCCCTCGGTTTTGGCCCTTATCGGATTCATCCCGGGCAACGTTTGGTACTCGAAGGCGAGCAGCCGTTGCGTCTGGGCCGACGGGCGATGGACATCCTCCTGATTCTGCTGGCGCATGCCGGCGAAGTGGTGAGCAAGCAACAATTGATGGCAGGGGTCTGGCCGGACACTGTCGTTGAAGACATCAACTTGCGTGTGCACATGGCGGCGCTGCGCAAGGCGCTCGGTGACGGTCAGGCCGGCCAGCGTTACATCATCACCGTGGCGCAGCGGGGTTACAGTTTCGTCGCACCGGTTTTGCTGAAATCCATGGAGGAGCGCCCTGTGGGCAATGCTGGCGGTCGACACAATCTGCCCTTGCGGCGCACGCGGATGATCGGCCGCCAGCCGCTGGTCGACAGCTTGATGACGCAACTGCCGCGCCAACGCTGCATCACCCTGGTCGGCCCCGGCGGGATCGGTAAAACCACGGTGGCCCTGCGGGTAGCCGAACAGTTGATCGGGCACTATCGCGACGGCATTCGTCTGGTGGATCTGGCACCTCTGAGCGATCCCCGGCTGATCTGTTCACACTTGGCCGCCCTGCTTGATCTGGCACTTCTCGAAGGCGACCCGCAGACAGCACTGGTCAAAGGCCTGCAACAACGGCAGATGCTGTTGTTGCTCGACAACTGCGAGCATTTGATCGATGCCGTCGCAGCGCTTAGTGAAAGCATTCTGCGTGGGGCGCCGCACGTGCATATCCTCGCCACCAGCCGCGAAAGTCTGCGGGCCGAAGGCGAGTACGTACAGCGTCTGGACTCCCTCGAATACCCGCCGATGACGACGATGCTGGATCGTGAGCTAACGCTGAATTTTTCGGCGCTGCAGTTGTTCGTCGAACGAGCGACGGCCGCGCAGGAAAGCTTCGAACTGAACGATGCCCAGTTGCCACAGGCAATCGAGATCTGCCATCGGCTCGACGGCATTCCACTGGCATTGGAGCTGGCGGCCGCGCAGGTCACCGAGCTCGGACTGGATGGTCTGCTGAGCCAACTGCAAGGCCGTTTACCGCCGCTGGCAGCGGGCAATCAAAGCAGTCTGGAGCGTCATCTCACTCTGCGCGCAACGCTGGACTGGAGTTTCAATCTGCTCGATCGCTGCGAACAAACCTGCCTGCGTCGTCTGGGCGTGTTTCGTGGTGGTTTTACCCTCGAGTCGGCGGCAGCCGTTATCGTCGGTCAGCAGATCGACCCCGGCATGGTGTTTGTGTCGATCACGCAACTGGTGGCCAAATCCCTGCTCGCCGTCGAGGTCGGTGACGAGGACGTGTTCTACCGCTTGCTCGACACCACCCGACGTTACGCGCTGGAAAAACTCGATCACGCCGCCGAATGCGAGGAAACCCGCGAACGCCATGCCGAACGCTGTCTGGCGTTGATGCAGCAGGCGCAGAACGATTGGGAAAACACGCCGACCTTGTTATGGATCGATCGCTACGCCCGAGGGCTGGAAGATTTGCGCGCAGCGCTGGACTGGAGCCTGAACGGTGTCGGCCCTGGTGGTTTGGGGATTCGGCTGACGGCGGCGTCGGCACCCTTGTGGCAGGAGTTGTCGCTGCTCAAGGAGTACGGCGCCTATGTGCGCCGGGCGCTGAGCCTGTTTGATGAACTGCACGAACCCTGCCCGCGCCTGAAAGTCGCCCTCAAACTGGCCCTTGGCAGTGCCTGCTACCACACGTGGGGTGGCACGGCGGAAACCATCCAGGCCTTCGCCGAAGCCCGCCAGTTGGCCCACGAGCACGACGACGTTGCCGGACAATTGCGCGCAGTCTCCGGGCACATGGCGGTCAACCTCAGTTGCGGGCACTACCGCATGGCGCTGGCACAGAGCGAGCAGTTCGACCGCCTCGGCCTGCACGGCGACCCGCTGTTGTCACTGAGTACCCACCGCTTGCGCGTATTGGCTCTGCATTATGCCGGCGACCAATTGCAGGCGCGCATCCACGCCGAACAGGTCCTCCAGCGCATGGCGCACAGCGGCCATGTCAACCGCTTCACTCATGGCTTTGGCGTGCAGTACGACCAAAGCGTCGCGTCGCTGACGGTGCTGGCACGGGTGTTGTGGATGCAGGGTCTGCCAGAGCAAGCGTGGCGCACGGCGCGGCAGGCACTGGACATTGCCGTGCAAATCGACCATGGCACTTCGATTTGCTACACCCTGGCGCTGGCCAGTTGCCTGATCGCTCATTACAACGGCGATCAGCAAAACGCCCGGGCGCTATTGCAGTTGCTGCTCGAGCAGTCGCAGAAACATTCGGTGCTGCTGTTCAACACTTGGGCGCGGCACTACGCGCAGGTGATCGAACCACAAGTCAGTGCGCCTGTGTCGACAGGCAGTGGCGGGCTGATCGGGGAAATCATGGTGACTCTGGATGACCGTTTTGTCGACGACGCACTGCTTGAGCGGGCGCTGAGTGGTGATGCGGGGTGGAGCACGGCGGAGATTCTGCGGGCTCGGGCGGATACGTTATTGAAGGGAGGGATGGTTTGTCTGGGCGGGCCTCTTCGCGAGCAGGCTCGCTCCCACACTGGTTCCGAGTACATCCAGAATTCCTGTGGGAGCGAGCTTGCTCGTGAAGGGGCCATTCAGGAAGCCGAAGCACTCCTGCAACAATCCCTGACCATCGCCCGCACTCAAGGCGCGCTCGCCTGGGAACTGCGCAGCGCCACTTCATTGGCGCAACTCTGGCAGCGTCAGTCACGCTGTCGCGAGGCGCTGGATTTGCTCAGTCCGATCTATCAACGTTTCACCGAGGGCTACGCGACCCCGGACCTGCGCAAGGTGCACTTGCTGATAGACGAATTACGCGAGGGCGCGCACGTCTGAAGCCCGGCGAATCCGCTTGATGTAACGTGCATGCCGGCGTTCAAGATCAATCCCCTCACCACTGCGCTCAAGTTCCGTGCGGGCATAGCACCGGGTGGTATTGAGCATCCGGTACCGGCCTGCACTGGCGCCGCGTTCCAGTGACAGCCAAGACTTCTGCGCCAGGCCTTCGATGATCGCGGCCAACTCCGACACAGCCAGTCGCGGGCAACTGATCACCGCCAACGCAGCCTCCAGCGTAAACGCCAGTTTGAACACCGATAGGCGTTGCAGCACGCGTTGTTCCTGCTCACTCAAGCATTGATAGCTCCAGTCGAGTGCCGCCTGCATGGATTGGTGCCGCGCCACTGCAGTGCGCCGGCCATGGCTGAGTACTTGCAGGCCGTTGGCCATTTGCGCTTGCAAACCTACCAGCGCCAGCGCATCGATCTGCGCCGCCGCCAGTTCGATCGCCAGCGGCAAACCATCGAGTTGACGACAGATCTCAAGCACGGCACTGACATCCTGCTCGCGCAAGCGGAAATCATGCTGTCGCGCCCGTGCACGGCTGACGAACAACTGCACCGAGGAATGTCCCATGGCTTCAGTGATGCAATTGGCTGCCGAGCGCTTCGGAATGGCCAGCGCTGGAACACGCTGCAGGGTTTCCAGACTGACCTGTAAGGCTTCACGACTGGTGGCGAGGATCGACAGTCGAGGCGCGGCGTCGAGCAACGTTTCAACCGCTAATCTGCAAGCATCGCGGCGGTGGTCACAGTTATCCAGCAGCAGCAACGCATGGCGAGTCGACAGCCCGGTCAAATCGCTCTTCAGGGTGCGCAGCACATGGTCGAGCAGCGGCGTGTGGTCGTCGATCAAGCTCAGATCTACTTGCCATACACCGTCTCTGTAGTACTGCAAAAGCAGTTCCGCGACCCGCAGCGCCACGGTGGACTTACCTACGCCCGGCGCTCCGGTGATGGTCATCAACCGACACAGCGGCATTTGTCGCACCAACCCGCCAACCAGCGAGTCACGACCGGTGACCGAGGTCAGTCGCGCTGGCAAATTATGCTGGGGTGTCTGCAAGCCCTCGAAAACCACTTGCGCGGCGCTGTCGCAGCGGACCGGAGCGATAAAGCTGTAACCGCATTGTGGTACATGGACGATGTAACGCTGACCGTTCTCGCCGTCACCCAACGCTCGCCTGAGCGCCGCAATGTGCACGCGCAGGTTGATCTCCTCGACCACCGACGTCGGCCATACCAGCGCGATCAACTGCTCCTTTCTGACCACTCGACCGGCACGCTCGACCAGCACTTGCAGAATGTCCAGCGCGCGACCGCCCATGCGCAAGGGCCGATCTCCATCGAGTATCAGCCGTTGCCGCAGATGGAAGGCGTAAGGGCCGAAATGCAGCACCGACGCCGTGTTCAAATCGTTGAGGCTATCCATGCCAACTATCTTGGCAGCCTCAGATGACGCGACAACCGCTACACGAGGCGCAGCACGGACATCCGAGTGCGCCAGACGGACACAAGCGCTCTAGCTGAACTGTTCGCGGTATTGCGCGGGAGTCAGGCCGAGCTTTTCGGCAAACAGCGAACGCATGTGCCGCACACTGCCGAAACCACTTTTGTAAGCCACGGTTTTAAGCGGCAGATCACTGGTTTCCAGCAGATTGCGCGCGCAATCGATGCGCGCACTTTGCAGAAACTCCATCGGCGTCATGTGGATGTCGCGGGTGAACACCCGCGCAAAATGCCGCGCACTCATGTTGGCAATGGCGGCCATGCGCTCGACCGTAAAGGCTTCGTCGAGATGCTCCAGCACATAGCTTTGTGCGCGGGTGATCGGCGTTTCCTGTGGCGCCACGGCAGCCATCAGCGGACTGAACTGCGCTTGACCGCCCTGCCGCTTCATCACCACCAGCAGGACTTTGGCGACATCCTGGGCGAGTTTTTTGCCGTGATCGCGGGCGATCACGGCCAGCGCCATATCGATGCCGGCAGTGACGCCACCCGAGGTGATCAGATTGCGATCCTCGACATAGATCTGATCGGTCGTGACATGGGCTTTGGGGAATCCCTTGATCAGACGTTCGGTGTAGTTCCAGTGCGTGGTCACACGGTAGCCATCAAGTAATCCGGCATGCCCCAACACAAACGCGCCGGTGCAGATCGAACCGTAATATTCAACGCGCCGGACGGCGTCTTTGAGCCAGGCAAACAACGACGGAAACTGCTGGTTGTAGGCACCGGGGCCTCCCGGCACCAGCAGCAAATCATAACGTTCGGTGTCGCCGCCAATGGTCCGGTCCGCCTGCACCATCACACCATTGGAGGCCCGCAGCGGTCCATCTTCGGTGCCAAGCGTGATCAATTGATAATGCGCATCGGGTTTCAGATACCGATTGGCAACCGAAAAAACCTCCAATGGCCCGGCCATGTCGAGCAGGAGAAAGTCGGGGAACAGCACCATTGCCACGGTTTTCATGGGAGGACATCACTTCAATCAAAGAAACATGAGACAGGCCAGACATTATGGCCAACTGTAGCCGTTTGAGCGCAAAAGTTTTGTGTGACGGCTATCGCAAAACTGTCAACCTGAAAGGGACAGTCTTTCAATTTTCATCTACTTATTGCGCAATCCAGTAAACAGTAACCTTCTCCTCACTCGGACGAATTCACGTCCCGCAAGGAGATTTCATCATGCTGACTCTTCGCAAAGCCTCCGATCGTGGCCTCGCCAATCATGGCTGGTTGAAGTCCTTTCACACCTTTTCCTTCGCCAGCTATCGCAACCCTCGCGAACAGGGTTTTTCCGACCTGCTGGTGATTAACGATGACCGCGTTGCCGCGGGCAAAGGCTTCGGCCAGCACCCGCATCGCGACATGGAGATCTTTTCCTATGTGCTGGAAGGTGCGCTAGAACACAAGGACACACTGGGCACCGGTTCGGTCATTCGTCCAGGCGACGTACAATTAATGAGCGCAGGCAGCGGCGTGGCGCACAGCGAGTTCAACCATTCAGCGATCAAACCGGTGCACTTCCTGCAGATCTGGATTGTGCCGGAGGTTGCCGGAGCCAAACCGCGCTATCAACAAGAGCATTTCAGCGCCGAGAAAAAACGCGGTCGCCTGCAGTTGATCATTTCACCGGACGGCAAGCACGGTTCGCTCAAGGTGCGTCAGGATGCACGGGTCTTCGCCGGGCTGTTCGACGGCAAGGAAAGCGCCACACTGGAACTGGCTGCCAACCGCTATGCCTATGTGCATGTCGCGCGTGGCAGCGTTGAACTCAATGGCCAGCCATTGCACGAAGGTGACGGCGTGCGGGTTCGCGAAGAACAGTTGCTGACCTTGAGCAACGGTGTCGATGCCGAAGTGCTGGTGTTCGACCTGCGGCCGCAGGAATTGCCAGAGATGCCATGACGCGGTGTTTCAATGCTCACGAAAAACGGCCTTCTTTGAAGGCCGTTTTCTATTGTGCTGATTCGGGTGCTTGTTGCGAAGCAGGTCTTGGTGCGCCTATATCTTTACCGACCTGGATCGCCGCGAGTGTCGTCTGCAAGGTGGTTAACACCGCTGCCTGATTGGCGAAGTGCGCCCCCACGACGATGGTGATCATTCCGAGAAAATGGACGGCTGTCGTCGCCCAGTAATGCGCCTTCACTGTCGAGGCTTGTTTGATGGCTTCTTTTGAATCTTCGGCGATTTGTTGTACACCGTCCCACATCAAATCGTATCGTTTGTCCCTCTCCGCCTGAGTCAAAAGATAAGCATCGATTTTTGCCGACACACCCTCGAACCGAGCGTCCATCCTGGTCTCAATGGTTTCGATCCGGGCATTGAATTCTTCACGGCTTATTGCGTTCATGGCTTGAGTATTCCGGGTTTTACTCGATAGATCACTGATTGGATTTTGACTGAATTCCGAGGTTTTCAATTCGACACCTTCCTGGGTCTACATACCGTCCCTGGTATTAAGTCGGTGAGTTTCCAACGCCCTTCACCGAGCTGATGAAACGGTAGGCCCCATCCAGAATGCTGACAAGCCGGGCGATTCTGCCTCTGGTGTAGGCCGTTTCGTCAGAGGTTGTAGCCCTGCCAAAACAGCATCTACCTATTCATTCTCCGACGCGAACACATCGACAATCTGCTCAATCACCGCCCTCACCCGCGCGGTGTGGCGCAGGTCCGCGTGGGTTACCAGCCATACCTCATACGGGAGCGGCGTAGTGCGCTCCGGCCATAGCCTGATCAAGCCATCGCGCTCACCCATGTATACCGGGATTTCTCCTACACCCACCCCTGCTGCAATCGAACGACGGACGAGCAAACTGGAACTGAGGCTGGCGACGATCCGACCGCGACTCAACGGCTCCGATACCAACGTCAGGTCCTTTTTGCCTTGCAGATACGGTTGATAAACCACCAGATCATGCCCTTCAAATGCCGTGCCCGGCGGCGGCACTCCATTGGCATCTATATAGGCTTGGGAAGCAAACAGCCCCACCGGCCATCGGGCAATGCGCCGGGCAATCAGGTCAGGGTTGTCCGGCCGGGTGTTGCGCACGGCGATATCCGCCTCACGCTTGGCCAGGCTGAGAATCTGTGTGGACGCATCCAGTTGCACGCGCACGTGCGGGTGCTGCTCGTGCAAGCGGGCAATCGCCGGAATCAGAAAATCGATGGCCAGCGAATCCGTGGTACTGACGCGCACCGTGCCAGTCAGACGATCGTCCAAGCCTTGAATCTGCCGCTCCAGCTCCAGCGCCGAATGCTCCATTTTCTCCACGCTTTTAAGCGCTGCTTCGCCGACCGCCGTCAACGCGTACCCGTCAGAGGTGCGCAGGAACAACGTCGCGCTCAGGGACTTTTCCAGTGCCGTGATGCGCCGCCCGACGGTTGCCTGATCCACCGCCAAAACCCTCGCTGCACCGCGCAGCGTCGATTCGCGGCAAACGGCAAGAAATACCCGTGCGTCATCCCAATTCATGCTGTCTCCAGGCGATGCAAATTCGCATCAGCGTGCCGCTTAATCGCTGCATTAACGCAGCAACGATAGCCGATATGCTGAACGCCATAAACCTTCCGCGAGATCGCTATCATGCGCACTTCAACCTCCACCGGTATCTGGCTGTCGATCTTCGCTGGCCTCTGCGCCAGCCTGGTCAGCATCGGACTGGCGCGTTTCGCTTACACCCCGTTGATCCCTTCGCTGATTGAGGCGCAGTGGTTCAGCGCCAATGATGTGGTCTACCTCGGAGCCGCCAATCTGGTGGGTTATCTGATCGGCGCCCTGCTCGGCCGGCCTGCAGCACGCCAACTCGGCAATAAAAATGCCTTGCGGCTGATGATGCTGGTGGTCACGGCGGCATTTTTTGCCTGCGCGTTTCCGTTGTCGGTGAGCTGGTTCTTCGGCTGGCGGCTGCTGTCCGGGATTGCCGGCGGCGCGATCATGGTTCTAGTGGCCGCGACAGTACTGCCGCATGTCCCGGCGGCGCGTAAAGGGCTGGCCAGTGGCGCGATTTTTCTGGGTATCGGTCTTGGCATTGCCGGTTCCGGGACGCTGGTGCCACCGCTGTTGAGCCTTGGCTTGCAGGCAACGTGGCTGGGCCTGGGGGCTTTGGTCTTGTTGCTGACGGTGCTGAGCTGGTTTGCCTGGCCGTCTGATTTCCTGCACCCGGTCGTTGCGCAAGAAATAGTGCCCGTAGAACCAACACCGCGTGGTGTGTACTTGCTGTTCGCTCAATACGCTTTTATGGCAGCCGGCCTGGTGCCCGCCATGGTGTTTCTGGTGGATTACGTGGCGCGTGGACTCGGTGCCGGGGCGCATATCGGCGCGTTGATCTGGGTGATGTACGGCTTGGGCGCGATTGTCGGCCCGGTGAGTTATGGCTTTCTCGCCGATCAACTGGGCGCACGGTCCGGCATCCGTCTGGTGCTGGTGGTGCAGGCGATTGCCCTAGGACTGCTGGCGATCTCCCACTCGTTTCTGGCGCTGGCTTTGCTGGCGGTGATTCTCGGTTCATTTCCGCCGGGCATTGTGCCGCTGGCGCTGGCGCGGGTGCATGAATTGGTGCCGGAGCACCATCGCCAGCAAATCGCCTGGAGCCGTGCCACGGTGTCATTCGCCACGTTTCAGGCGCTGGCCGGGTTTGCCTATTCGGCGCTGTTCAATGCCAGCAGCGGGCATCACGCGTTGTTGTTCGTTATTGCCGCTGGCGCGATCGTCGTGGCGCTGCTGCTGGAGCAAGCCATGAAATGGCTGCCCGCCCCGGTTGAACGGCGCTGCTGTGCAAATTGAAGGGAATCATTGCTTGCGCAGCACGCTCCCACTTACACAACTCAAGCCAAGAGGAATCGATATGTCCCTGCCCAGCGAAATGACCCGAATCGAAATCACCGAGCCCGGTGGACCCGAGGTCTTGCAACCCCGCCGCGTACCGCTGCCAGTCGCCGCAGAGGGCGAGGTGTTGATCCGCGTACACGCCGCCGGAATCAACCGGCCGGACGCCTTGCAGCGCGCCGGCAAATACCCGATGAAACCCGGCATGAACCCGATTCCCGGGCTGGAGGTCGCCGGTGAAGTCGTGGCGCTCGGGGCGGGTGTCAATCAGTTCGCCGTGGGCGACAAAGTCTGCGCGCTGACCAATGGCGGCGGTTATGCCGAATACTGCGCCGTCCCCGCCGGCCAGACCCTGCCGATTCCCGACGGCCTGGACTGGGTGCACGCCGCCGCGATCCCGGAAACCTTCTTTACCGTATGGGCCAACCTGTTCGGCCTCGGTGGCGCCAGCCGTGGTCAACGCGCATTGATTCATGGTGGCACCAGCGGCATCGGTACTACCGCACTGATGCTGTGCCGAGAATTCGGCATAGAAGCGTTTGCCACCGCCGGCAGCCCGGACAAATGCGCAGCGATCAGCAACCTTGGCGGCTTGCCGATCAACTATCGCGAGGAGGAGTTCGCCAAGGTCATCGCCGATAAAACCGCAGGCCAGGGCGTCAATGTGATCCTCGACATCATGGGCGGCTCGTATCTCAACGATAACGTCAGCGCTTTGGCGATGGATGGCCGTCTGGTCATGCTCGGTTTCCTCGGCGGCGCACGGGCCAACGACTTTGATCTGCTGGCAATGATGGCCAAACGCGCGGTGATCACCGGCTCCCTCTTGCGTGCCCGTACCGCTGCTGAAAAAGCCGCAATTGCCGATCAACTGCGCGAGCACGTATGGCCGGCGCTGGCTGCCGGGCGCTGTCTGCCGATGATCGACAAGGTTTTTTCACTCAACGACGCGGCTCAGGCTCACGCGCACATGGAGGCTGGCGACCATATCGGCAAGATCGTGCTGCAGGTCGTGTGAGTCTTTGCAGCATTTGGTAATCGTTGCGCCGGGGCGGTGGTCGAAAAACTCACGCGCAGACCGAGGCATCTGGTAAAAAGCCTTCTTTGTCTGCGCCTGGGTGAAACGTTTAATGTTCCTGTCCTTCATGACGCGTCTGCGACGCCGCCGTTTGGCGTTTGCCTGCATGGCCGCGCTGATTATCGGCGTGCCGACCAGTTGTGCCGTACTCGAACACACCGAACGCAAACTGCTGTTTCGCATCGAACCGGGCACCGCCGGTTGGTATCGCGGCTTGCCCGGCAGCGTGCAGGAACTCGACCTGCAACCGAAGAGTTTCAAGGCCGGGGAAAACATTCATGCCTGGTGGTGGCCGGCGGAAAAGGCCAATGCGCCGGCCATTCTCTATCTGCATGGCGTGCGCTGGAACCTCACCGGGCAGTTGTTTCGCATCGAACAATTGCGCGCGGCGGGTTATTCGGTGTTGGCCATCGACTATCGCGGTTTCGGCAAGAGTCACGGTGATCTGCCATCGGAAAGCAGTGTCTACGAAGACGCACGCGTGGCGTGGGAGCGCTTCAAACTGCTGCAACCGGATCCGGCCAAACGCCTGATCTACGGGCATTCCCTGGGCGGCGCCGTGGCGATCGATCTGGCAGCGGAACTTGGGCAGGCCGCCGCCCGCGATCACTCCGCGCTACCCGTGCGCGGACTGGTGATCGAGTCCACGTTTACCACGCTGGCAGATGTCGCCGCCTCTGTGGCCAACACTTCATTGCCGGTGCGCTGGCTGCTGTCGCAGAAATTCGATTCGATCGACAAGATCGCCGACATTCACATGCCGCTGCTGGTGGTTCACGGTCTGGCTGATGCTTTCGTTCCTCCGCGCTTCAGCGAGCAACTGTTCAACGCCGCGCAACAGCCCAAGCGCCTGTTGTTGGTGCCAGGAGCGACGCACAACAACAGCATGGCGCTCGGCGGGCAGAATTATCGCAAGGCGCTCGACAGCCTGATGCAGAGCAAACCAGCGCCGCGGATGGCCGGACCGGCGACCGTGCGCAGCGGGCGGGACACTTAGCGGTAGCCGCGAGCCTGCAAATCGAACAGTTGCGCGTAATGCCCCGCAGCGGCGACCAGTTGATCGTGGCCACCCTGCTCCAGAATCCGGCCTTGTTGCAGGACGATGATGTGGTCGGCATTGCGCACGCTGGAAAAACGATGGGAAATCAGCAAGGTCATGCGCCCTTCGCTGTGCTGGCTGAAATGCTCGAACACCGCCGCTTCGGCCGCCGGATCAAGGGCGGAAGTCGGCTCATCGAGGATCAGAATGTCGGCCTCACGGCGCATGTACGCGCGGGACAAGGCAATTTTCTGCCACTGCCCGCCAGACAATTCCTGGCCCCCGGCAAACCAGCGTCCCAATTGCGTGGCATACCCCTTGTCCAGTCCTTCGATAAAGGGTGCCGCCATCCCTTGGGCAGCCGCCTCTTTCCATCGTTGCGAATCGTTGAACGCCAAGGTATCGCCGACGCCGATGTTTTCTCCGACGCTGAACTGATAGCGGATGTAGTCCTGAAAAATCACGCCAATACGTCGACGTAACGCGGTCTCCTGCCAATCCTGCAAATCACTGCCATCGAGCAGGATGCGCCCTTGATCAGGACGATAGAGCCGGGTCAGTAATTTGATCAGCGTGGTCTTGCCTGAACCGTTCTCTCCGACCAACGCCATGCTCTGGCCTGGCACCAGTTGCAGGTCAATATTTTCCAGTGCCGGTCGACTGGCACCCGGATAACGGAAACCGACGTTTTCGAAACGCAAACCATCGCCCGGGCAGGCACCGACCGTCAGGTGGCCGCTATCGACCTGAACCGGTTCGGCTAGATATTCATAAAGACTGGTCAGGTAGAGGCCGTCTTCGTACAGGCCGCTGATTGCACTCAGGCTGCTGCTCACCGCGCTTTGGCCTTGCTTGAACAACACCAGATACATGGTCATCTGGCCAAGACTGATCTGGCCATGCACAGCATCAATCACCACCCAGGCATAGGCCACGTAAAAAGCCGCCGTACCGAGCAGACCGAGGCCGAAACCCCAGCCGTCGCGCCGCAACGTCAGGCGTCGATCTTCGGCATACAACCTGGCGAACGTGTCGCGGTAGCGTTGCAGCAACAGTGGTGCAAAACCGAACAGCTTGACCTCTTTGATATAGGTTTCGTGGGACAGCAAGGTTTCGATGTAATTCTGCTGCCGACTCTCCGGCGCGCGGCGGGTGAACAGGCGAAAGGCGTCACCGGAAAAATGCGCCTCGGCAAAGAACACCGGCAATGCTCCGACCACCAGCAGCACCAGCGCCCAAGGGGAAAAGTGCACCAGCAGCACACCAAAGCTGATCAGCATGATCAGGTTTTGAATCAAGCCCAACGACTTCATGACCAGTGCCAATGGCCGGGTCGAAGCCTCGCGACGCACACGCACCAGTTTGTCGTAGAACTCGGAGTTTTCGAACTGCACCAGTGACAGGGTCTGTGCTTTTTCCAGGATCAGCGTATTGACCTTCTGCCCTAGCTGCACCCGCAACAGCGACTGCTGCACCGAGAGCGCCCGTTGCGTGCCGGACAACAGCGCCAACACCCCGGCCTCCAACAAAACGTAACGCAACACCGGCCACAACGGCGCACTGCCGTGTTGCGCGTGCAACTGCATCGCTGCGACCACGGCATCGACAATTCGCTGCCCCAACCATGCCGCCAGTGCCGGCAGCAACCCGGCCACCAACGTTGCCAGCACCAGCCCCAGAAACAAGCCACGCGATGTCCCCCAGACCAGGCGCAAGGCGCGCTGCGCCTGATCGAACAAGGACGTGAAGCGTGATAGATCAGGCATGGGGCGTTGGACTCTGCAGGTGATGGTGGTGCGTCATGGTACTCCAGCGCTTGGACTGAATTTCACACAACGACCGCGTTATCGTCGAAGCGCTTTTCAGAACAAAAACATCTGGAAGACTCAGGCCTTTCCGGCGTCCAACGCTCTGCTATGTTTTAACCGCCTAACGCGGAACCCGGCGAACACCCGCCATGCTCCGCGCCTGACTGCCGGGAGCAGAGACATGAGAATCGACCCGTACCTGATCTTCAACGGTGACTGCCGCGAGGCCTTCACCTTTTACCAGCAAGCCTTGCAAGGAAAGCTCGAAGCGATGATGACATTCGGCGAGACACCCGCCGCCGAGCATGTGCCCAAAGAACACCACAATCTGATCATCCACACCTGCCTGAAAGTGGGTGATCAGATGATCATGGCCTCGGACACCACACCCGACCGCCCGACTCAAGGCATGAGCGGCTGCTCGATTTCGCTGAATGTCGACAGCATCGCTGAAGCTGAGCAAGTGTTTAACGCTCTGGCCAAGGACGGCCGCATCGATATGCCGCTGGAGGCGACTTTCTGGGCGGTGCGCTTCGGCATGCTGGTGGATCGTTTTGGCGTATCGTGGATGGTCAATTGCGAGAGCGAAAAGTGAGACAACCTTTTCGCCAGGCATGAAAAAGCCCAACCGGTTCAGGTTGGGCTTTTTGCTTCAGCGCTGGGCCAGTTCGTGGCGTACGCATTGTTCATAATAGGTCTGCTTGACCGCTGCGGGTTTGAGCTTTGATGGACTGTCGTAGGTCTGCTCGGTGATCCCCATCGCAGTCATGCGCATCCACGGCTGCTGGAACTTGCGCACCTGCAGGCGTTTGCGCGCGCCATACAGCGAAATCCCCGCAAGCTTCGACTGCTGCGCGCCGGCGGCGATGTCCGAACCCCATACACAGGCAAAACGATGACTCTTGCTCAACTCTTTCGCCTGAACCCCACAGGCGATGACAGCCAGGGAAAGCGTTGCAACGGTTATGACAATCGTCCGCATATAGCCAACCTAACCTTTTGAAAAAAGGCGATTTTGCCGGGGAAGCGAAAGTCCGGGGGCCAGCAATTTGCCTTCTCACCACTCGTCCGGTGGCTCGCACCTTTCGCCTCTCAGCACTTCCAAACTGAACACCCCTCAGTGGAGCGTACAGATAATGAACAAGAATATTGCTGCCCTGTCCCTCGCCAGTCTGCTGCTCATTGGCCCTGCCTGCACATTGGCTGCCGAGGAGACTAACGCTGGGTCTGCTGCCCCGCCGACCGCCCTGCCAGGAGTCAATTCCGGCAGCAAACAATCCAATGAAGAAAAGGCGAACAAGAAAGGCGAGGAATCGTCAGGCGGCAACGCAGGCGCGCAATCGCACGAAACGGAAAAGGACGCTGCGACTTCGAGTGACTCGGATGACATCAAGAAGAAGCCTGCACAATAGCCGCTCTTTTTCCGTCTCGCGGTGAGCTCCAAACATTGCAACTAGCGAGCCTGGCACCATGAATACACGCTAGCCGCGCTGGCATCGCATAAAGGGACACGTACTGAAAAGGCCAATACTGAATGCATTGGCCTTTTTAAATGAATTATACGACCGGGACAGAGTAACTCTGATAGTCGCTCAGTGGCACCTCCTGTTTGTGCTCGCCCCAAGCCCCACCCTTTATTGATTTGTAGTACCAGAAAAACCCACCGACAGCACAGCTACCAAAATTAAAATCGAACGAAACATGAGACCATCATAATCCCGCACAAATAGAAACGCCAAGAACCACTCTTAGTTCGTGAACTTGTCCTTTGTATATTGAGTACCAATGGGATCACCAAGAGAATTTGTCGGTGTTAGTGGCCGTCCTCCTGCAGAAACAAACCTAAGTTGGAGGGAACCGTCATTGTCATCAAGACCGTCAAACGTGTCATTGATCATCATCCACACATCCTCACCACCGCTGAACGCCCCTCGCAGACCCAGCGCCTCTGGCGATCCATGCTCACCGACTCTGAATATTGCCTGCCCCACTATTGCCTTCTCGCCGCTATAAGGATATTTCTTGTCCCCCTTATCAATATTCATAATGTAGTAGTTGCCCTTGCCTACACCATATCCTTTAGCATCACAGGTTCTGGCGTCTCGCTCGCGAGTATTGAAGCACCATGTACCATCTGCATAAAGATTGCCTGCCGAAGGGATTTTCCCGATACGTTGCCAGCCTTTATTCGCATGAATTTTACTTTCCATTTAGCAACACCTCATCAACAAAGAATAGAATTCTGCCTGCAGCAAAAAACTATAGCTCGATATTTTTTGGCGTCAAATAAACTTACGACCTATACACTTCTATATACCAGAGCTATAAAGCAACATCAGCACTATGGCGCTATTTCGAAAGTGTTAAGTTGTTAAAGCAAGAGACTTGATTACCCCCAAAAGACGCGACACGCTGGAAGTAATGTCGTCTGACATCGGAAATAATGGCTTTCATCGACATCTTGCCTACCTGAAGCGCAATGAGTCTGCGGATGTCCGCGTTGGTGATGAGGTTACTCGCTGAGCATGCATTGGTGCAGTCGTGACGAATACGACCGCATGACCCACGCAACCCGACGTCGCAGCTTTTGGCTGAGTCCGCATCGAGGTCAATCAGTTCGCGAGGACCGGCTCTGATCATCTTGAGGAGAAAACGAGATGCCCCCCCGCAAATTCCCCACGCATGAAAAAGCCCAACCTTTTCAGATTGGGCTAAGTCATTGAATTATATGGTCGGGACGGAGTGATTCGAACACTCGACCCCTAGCACCCCATGCTAGTGCGCTACCGGACTGCGCTACGCCCCGACTGGTCTTGCAACTCGTTCTTCATCTCGAAGAACGCTCAAGAATATAGCGCAAGCGTTTGAAAACTGGAAGTATTCAAACGCTGCTTTTTATTTCTTGAGAACCACCAGTACATCTTCCAATTCGGCAATCATTTGCCGAATCATCTGCTTGTATTGGGTCGTGTCGTCTTTGGCTTCATCGCCGGACAAACGCAGGCGTGCGCCGCCGATGGTGAAACCCTGATCGTAAAGGAGCGCGCGGATCTGCCGGATCATCAGCACGTCCTGGCGCTGATAATACCGGCGGTTTCCGCGGCGTTTGACAGGGTTGAGT
>Ga0307510_10001244_pt1 | contig 27679 bp, 20 predicted proteins | sample 12_EM_MG_FD_207224 | JGI IMG/M metagenome (GOLD analysis project Ga0307510, IMG submission 207224) | Populus trichocarpa ectomycorrhiza microbial communities from riparian zone in the Pacific Northwest, United States - 12_EM | ecosystem: Host-associated > Plants > Roots > Unclassified | place... | reverse complement strand
CTGGCCCGGTGTCTACAACCGCTCGCGTCTGGCCGGACGCGACGATTATTTCGAACTGCCCGACTGGAATACCTATGTCGAAGGCGGCAAGCGCTATGACCTGACGGTGCCGCCGGGCGAGCGCTTCAACCGCGTCGAACTGCGCGGCGCGGCCTATGGCAGCCTGATCTGGAGCGCCGACGGCAAGCCGGTCACGCTGGCACAGCGTTCGCAGGGCGTGGTGCGCAGCGTCGACAGCTTCCCGGGCCGGCAGGGCGGCACGCTGAGCTTCGTCAACACGATGCAGGAGCAGCCGATCCAGGAGATCTGGGCCTATGATGTCGGCGCGGGCGCCGAGCCTGCGGGCACCTTCAAACTTTCCTACACGATCGACGCCAATGCCGCGCCGGACATTGCCTCGCTCGCGCCGCTGACCGGCTTCATCGCCGGCCGTTATGCGCCCGACGAGCGCAGCATTGTCGTCGCCATGCCCTCATCCGGCGTGAAGGCGGCGGTCGGCGCGGGCGCGGCGGGCGGGTCGAGCAGCGTGACGCGCGGCAAGGGCGACCAGCCGATCGTCCATGTGCTGATCCCGGTGAGCTTCGGCGATGCCAATCCCGACAAGCCGCTGGCGCGCGCGTTCGATTATGGCTGGCAGAACCTGCATGACGGGCTCGATGGCATCGCGATCGACATCCCCGCGCTAACCGCGACGCCCGATGCCAACGGGCTGATCGCGCTCAACATCACGATCAAGGACCCGATCTGGCCGCAGCGCGATATGATCGACGTGTCGGTATCGGTGAAGCCGGGTGAGAAGCGTACCTTGTGGCTCGATCTGCGCGACCGCATCCTGTCCAATGACAGCCTCTATCTGACGATCGCCTCGGCGGCGCCCGACTTCAACGCGGCGAGCCTCAATGGCGCGAAAATCCGGCTGGTGTTCAAACCACGCGATGAGGCGCTCAAGGAGCATGTCGCGGATCGCTTCAACCAGGTGAAGGACAATTGGGGCTTCCTGGTCGAGGAGCATACCGCCTCGAAGCGGGCCGGCCTCTACGCGCGGCTTTTCGCTGACGTCACCGACCTGCTGCGCGTCGACCCCGACAATGCGCTGGCGCGGAGCTATTGGGCGGACATCGATTACCGGCCGGAGAATATGCCGGCCTTCACCCAGCCCGTCGCGCCGGCGGGCGTGCCGCTCTGGGCGTTCCGCCAGCTCGAGGACCTCAAGCTGGCGCGGCGTTTTGTTACTTGGTGGATCGACAATCGTCAGGTGCCGTACGGCGATTTCGGTGGCGGCATTTCCGACGATGTCGACCTGACCGAGCAATGGCCCGGGCTCGCGCTGATGGGTGTGCAGCCCGACAAGATCAACGCCTCGCTGCGTGCGCTGTCGGACGCGGTCTACAAGAACGGCATGATCGTGAATGGCCTCGGCTATATCACGACCGATGAGCTCCACGCCTATGAGGAGGGGCTCAACGTCAATGCCGAGCGGCTCTATCTCAACTGGGGTGAGCCGCGCGCGATCGAGCGGCTGATGGACAATGTTCACGGCCTGCAGCGGGTGATCCTGCCCAACGCGCAGGGGCACATGCACTTCGCCAGCAACTGGTATGGCGGGCGGCGGATCTACCGCGAGGGGCCGTGGGAATGGCAGAAGCCCTATAGCTTCACCGTGATGCACGGGCCGATGCTGATCGGGCTGTACAACGGCAACCCGGCGGCGCGCGGGCTGGTCACCGGGGTGATCGATGGCTGGCTGGCGCATGGCAAGCAGGGTGCGGACGGCACATGGTCGTTCCCCAACGAGATCAACTGGCGCACCGATGCCGAGCGGGTCGGTGATGGCGGCGGCGTCTCCACGCCGTTGCAGGCGGCCTGGGCGTCGTACCGCTTCACCGGCGATGCCAAATATCTGCGGCCGCTCGAAGGGCGGGTCGCGAAGTCCGGTCCCGGCGCGCTCAGCGAGATGAACGAGAATGTGTTCGACATCGCGCCGCAGGGTGCGGCGTGGCGCAAGGCGCTGCTGGGCAAGGCGTCCGACGAATCCTTCGCACGCTACACTGCCTGGGCGGCGACCGGAAATGTCGCGCCGCTCGAACAGCTCCATGCCGAGGCGATCGCGACCAAGGCGCAGCGGCTGTACATGATGACGGAAGGCCATTGGTGGTCCGACCGCGTCGACTCCGCGATGGACATCTTGCAGCGCGAGCGGCTCGGCGGCGTAGCGCTGGTGCGCAATCAGGGCTGGCCGGGCAACACCGTCAGCTGGCGTTTCGACCGCACCGAAGCGGCCGAGCAGGTCGCGATCCTGCTGCCCGGCGCGACCCCCGACCATTTCCGCGTGATGGCCTATAATGGGGGCGACCAGGCCGAGGCGGCGACCATGACCAGCTGGAATGTGACGGCCGGCCAATGGACAATGTCGCGCACGGTCGGCGGCGAAGGCGCGGCGACGCTGGCCGACAGCAATGTCACGCTGGAGCGCAGCGGGTCGGTGCGCGTGTCCTTCGCGCCCCATGCGACGACGATCTATGAGTTCAGGCTGGCCAAGGCGTCGGGCGATGTGGCGGATCGGCCCGATCTGGGCATCGGACGCGACGATGTGGCGCTCAAGGGCCGCAGCGTGACGGTGGCGGTGCATAGTCTCGGCGCCAGGGCAGCGGTCGGCGGCAGCGCGACGCTGGTGGCGCGGGACGGCCGCGTGCTGGCGACGGCGCGGGTACCCGATCTCGCTGAACCGATCGACCTGTTGCCCAAGGTGGCGACGGTGCGATTGACCTTGCCGGCCGGGGTTGCTGCGCGGGACGTCGATGTGCGGGTTGCCTTGCCCGGCGACGCGGCTGAGGTGACGCGGCTGAACAACAGCGTGTCGCTGGTCGCACCCGGGTCATGATGTTCACGCCGCCGCGGCGGGCGGTGGTCGCTGGCGCGGCGGCGTTGCTGGCCGTGCCGCACAGAGCGTGGGCGGCAAGCGATGACGATGGCCGATTGCGCGCGGCGCTCGATGCGTTGCCCAAGGGCGGCGACCCGGCGGTGAAGCTGGCGGCATTGCGTGGCTTCGATCCGGCACGCTTGTCCTTGTCGTCCCGGCTCGATCTGATGACGGTGCGCGACGGCCTGATGGTCGACAGCGAGATCGCGCGTCGCTTTCCCGGCGTCGATCCGGTGCGGGGCTATGCCGCCACACCGACCGCTGACCATCCCGCATATTTCGCCCTGCTGCTGCGGCGGCGGTTGGGCGCGGTGGATATACCCGCCGCGCGTCGTCGGCTGGAAGCCGAGCGTGATCGCCTGCTGCACCGCGCCGACGCTGTGCTGCGCCGGGTCGGGCAGGGGAAGGGCACGACCGGCGCGCGGTTCACGGCGCTCTTCGCCGACCAGCGCTGGCTCTACAGCGATGACGAAGCGGGGCGGGACCGCGCCGTGGCCGATATGAACCGGGAACTGGCGGCGCGACGGCGTCAGGTTTCGCTCGCCTTCGATGCAATCCCGCCATGGTGCCTCGACGTGCGCGCCACGCGGATGTCGCGGGCCGAGGAATTAGCCGGCAAGCCCGGACGGCGCGAGCTGCCGGCGCCAGGCAAGGCGGGGGCCTATTTGGTCGACCTCAAGGAAATCCGTCGCCGGCCAAGCTGGACGCTGCCCTCGGTGGTCGCGCATGAATTGTTGCCCGGCCACATGATCCAGCTGCCGATCGAGGTCGCTGCCGATCCGCATCCGCTGCGACTGGAGTACACCCCGGCCTTTGCCGAAGGCTGGGGCGTCTATGCCGAGCAACTGGCTGCGGCCGAGGGCGCGTTCGGCGATCCGATGGCCGAGCTGGGGCACCTCCACTGGCTGCTGTTCCGCGTCGGGCGCGGGCTGGTCGATATCGCGATCCATTGCGACGGCTGGTCGGTCGAGCGCGCCCGTGCGCAGCTGGTCGCATGGCAGGGCGAGCCGGCCTATTTCGCGCCATTCGATACCGATCTCGCGCGCATCGTCGCCGAGCCGGCGTCGCGCGCGGCCGAGGCACTGGCCTGGCTCGCCATCACCGATCGCGCGCCGCGCGCGGTGAGGGCGCGCAAGGCGTTCCACCGCGACATGCTCGCCGGGGGGCGCAAACGACTGGAGTTGGCATGAGTATCACCCGACGCGACGCATTCGGAATCGCAGGACTGGCGGGCGCTGCGCTGCTGCCCGGTGATGTCGCTGCGAAGACGACCGAGCCGGCGCCACCACGCTGGCGGCGCGGCATCGACAACCAGCGCATCGCCGATCTCGGCAACGGCACCTTCCTTAATCCGGTGATGGCGGGCGACCATCCCGATCCCGCGATCCTCAAGGACGGCGCCGATTATTACCTGACCTTTTCGAGCTTCGATTCCTATCCCGGCCTGATCATCTGGCATTCGCGCGACCTGGTGAACTGGCAGCCGGTCGGCCCGGCGCTGACGCGCAATATCGGCTCGGTGTGGGCGGTCTCGCTGGAGAAGCATGACGGGCGGTACTTCCTCTATATCCCGACCAAGGCCTCCCCCAATTCGATCTGGGTGATCCATGCCGAGCGGATCGAGGGGCCGTGGAGCGAGCCGATCGATCTCGGCCTGCACAAGCATATCGACCCGTGCCACGCCGTTGGTGAGGATGGCAGCCGCTGGCTGTTCCTATCGGGTGGCGACCGCATCCGGCTCGCCGATGACGGCCTGTCGACGGTCGGCGCGGTCGAGCATGTCTATGACCCGTGGCATTATCCCGCCGACTGGGTGGTCGAGGGCTTCTCGCCCGAAGGCCCGAAGATCACCCGGCATGGCGGCTGGTTCTACCTGATCACCGCGGTGGGCGGCACCGCCGGCCCACCCACCGGTCACATGGTCATCGCCGCGCGCTCGCGCTCGATCCACGGGCCATGGGAGAATTGCCCCGCCAACCCGCTGGTGCGCACCACGAGCGACACCGAGGCGTGGTGGTCGCGCGGCCATGCCTCGCTGGTCGAGGGGCCGGCGGGCGACTGGTGGACGCTCTATCACGGCTTCGAGAAAGGCTATTGGACGCTTGGTCGTCAGGCCCTGCTCGACCGTATCGAATGGACCGCCGATGGCTGGTTCCGCATGACCGGTGGCGACCTGTCGCGGCCGATCGCCAAGCCCAAGGGCGGCGCCGCGGTGCGGCACGGCATGGCGCTGTCGGATCGCTTCGACGACTTCGCGATCGGCACGCGCTGGAGCTTCTTCCGCCCGGCCGCCGACGAGACGGCGCGGGTGACCACCTCTGACAATATTCTCCATCTGAAAGCGCGCGGTACCGCCCCGGTCGACTCCTCACCCTTGCTGCTGATCGCCGGCGATCCGGCCTATCGCTTCGAGTGCGACGTGGAGATCGACCCCGGCATGACCGCCGGACTGGTGCTGTTCTACGACGGCCGGCTCTATTGCGGGCTCGGCTTCGACGCGCGGAATTTTGTCACACACCAATATGGCCAGGAACGCGGGCGGCCGCGCAACCCGCATGGCCGTCGCATGACGATCCGCGTGACCAACGACCGCCACATCGTCACCTTCGATACCAGCGGCGATGGCGGCCGGACCTGGACGCGGTTCGATCGCGGAATGGAAGTGTCGGGTTACCACCATAATGTGCGCGGCGGCTTCCTGATGCTGCGTCCGGGGCTCTACGCCGCGGGCGCGGGCGAGGCGCGCTTTCGTGACTTTCGTTTTACCGCGCTTTGAGTGAAGGAAAACTGGCACGCCCGGCATGAAAGTGATGGGCACTCAGATCATTGGGAAATCCTCGTAGAGAGGGCAGCATGATGGCTGGTCCGCGCCGCTTCGCATGCTTCTTGTGGTCGATCCTGCCTGGCGCGATTGCCCGCGCGCTTCCCGCAAACTGGCATGTGCCGGAATGGCTGAGCCCTCGCGCGCCGCTTGAGATCGCCGATATCTATCTGGGTATGCTCAACGGCTTTTCGGCCCCGGCGGAACTGAGTGAGGACGAGGCCGAGCCGTTGATCGCGGCCTTTGCCGACAGGGTCGTCGATATCCTGCTACGCGGGCGCGCGGCATGGTGAAAGCGGCGCGCGTCAAACGCAGCCGCACCATGCCGCGGTAATCCCGAGCATCAAGGCCAACTTGCCCAACCCATCGTCACGAGATGCGCTGGTCCGTCAGGCCTTCTCCAGAAACGCCAGCGCTTTTTCCGTAAAGGCCTGGTGGTACTGGAAAATGCCACCATGCCCCGCATCCTCGTAGAGGACGAGTTCCGCATTGGGCAGGCGTTTGGCGAGGTCGCTCGAGTTGCTGCTGGGCACCATGATATCGTGGTCACCATTCGCAACCAGAACGGGCTTTTCGATCGCGCCGAGATCCTGGGGCGGCTTCCTGCCCCATGCCTCGATCGCTTTGAGCTGCCTCAGGAACGCGGGCACGGTGATGGATTTGTCGCGAGCCGTCTTGCGCTCCTTCAACCGCTCGAGAAAGGCGTTCGCGGCGCCGCGGCCATTCGTCGTCCCGGTGAAGAAAAGGTAGAATTTCGCATCCCGCAAGGTCAGCATGGCCTTGACGATGAGCGGCCAGGAAACGGCGCCGACCCGCGCGATGCCGACGCCACCGGCCGGGCCGGTGCCGGCCAGGACGATTTTTCGGATCAGATCGGGTTCCTGGCGGACGATATCCTGCGCGACGAAGCCGCCGAGGGAAAAACCAAGCAGATCGACGGTTCCGAGGCCCAGCGCGTGGATGCAGGCGATCATGTCCCGCGCCATCTCCGCCACCTCGAGCGGCGCCTTGCCGCCCGATGCGCCGACGCCACGATAGTCGATCGCGATGACGGGGCGCGTCGCGGCGAGACCGTCGACGATCCGCGGATCGAAATTGTCCAGGGTCGCGCCCCAATGGTTGAGGAGCAGTAGCGGGACGCCGGTCGCGGGGCCGAGCCGCCGATAGGCGAAGGACGTCCCGGCCGCCGCGACGCTGCGGTTCGGCGCGTCGACCCATTGTGGCGCGAGGCGGGAGCCGCTCATCGCATCGCCACCACGACCTTGCCCTTGGCACGGCCGGTTTCGAGATAGGTCATAGCGTCGTTGAGCGCCTCGAACGGGAAGACCTTGTCGACGACGGGGCGGATGATCCCGTCTTCGATCAGCGTGGTGATCTTGCCCAGCTGATCGCCGTTCGCCCGCATGAACAGGAACGCATAGCTGACATTGTGGCGCCTGGCCCGCCGCCGGATGCTCGCGCTGAGGAGCCGCAGCACTTGCCGCAACACCCAGTTCAGCCCCTGTTCCCTGGCAAAATCGGGATCGGGCGGACCGGAGATCGAGATCAGCTTGCCACCCGGCTTGAGCACGCTCAGCGATTTCCGAAGCGTGTCGCCTTCCAGGCTGTTGAGAATGAGATCATAGCCCGACAGAAGCGTCTCGAAGTCCTGCTTCTTATAGTCGATGACGACATCGGCGCCGAGGCTTTTGACCAGCGCGATGTTCGCCGTGCTCGTTGTCGTTGCGACATGGGCGCCGAGATGCTTGGCCAGCTGGATGGCAAAGGTGCCGACCCCGCCGGAGCCGGCATGGATAAGCACCTTCTGCCCTTTCTTCAGCCCGCCTTTCTCGACCAGCGCCTGCCAGGCGGTGAGCCCGATCAGCGGGATCGAGGCGGCTTCCTCCATGGAGAGGTTGCCGGGCTTGAGCGCCACATCGGCTTCGTCCACCGCGATGGATTGGGCAAAGGTCCCGATCCGCCCATCGCGGGGCCGGGCATAGACTTCGTCACCAGGCTTGAAGCGCCGAACCTTCGATCCGACGCGGATGACGAGCCCGGCCATGTCGTGTCCCAGGATGAAGGGCGGGCGATAGGGCAGGATGGGTTTGAACGCGCCGTCCCTGATCTTGGAATCGAGAGGGTTGAGCCCGGCCGCGTGGATTTCGACCAGGACGTCATTATCCCGGAGCTCCGGCTCCGGCATGTCGCCGAAGCGCAGAGCGCCCTTCTTTTTATACGCGTCGAGGATGAAGGCCTTCATGACGATAGTCTCCGATGTCGTCCCGTCGCCGCCTCAGCGCGCGACCTGATAGCGTTCGGCAGCACGATCCTGACCGAAACCGGTAATCATCGCCAGCCGCGCGGCCTGATAGGCATCCCACTGCCCGGCATCGGGGAGCGGCGGAATGGTGACGGTTTCGCGGCGATCGAAACCGACCAGCGCGGCGTCGACCATCTCGTCTACATCCATCAGCCCGGGAATGGTGTTGATATCGGCACCCGCGCGCTCCCAGATCTCGGTACGGGTCGCGGCAGGCAGGACTGCCTGAACATAGACGCCCTTGGGCGCGAGCTCGAGCGCCAGGCTCTGCGAGAAATACAGGACGAAAGCCTTGGTCGATCCATATACCGTCTGGCCGAATTCGAGCATCAACCCCACCGCCGAGGAGATGTTGACGATCGCGCCTTCGCCGGTTTCCGCGAAACGCGGCGCGGCGGCGCTGGCCAGCCTGACAAGGGCGGTCGTATTGAGCGCGATGAGCCGCGTGACATCGTCGACCGGTTGATCGACGAAATTCCCGGCCATGGCGGCGCCGGCATTGTTGATCAGGATTCCGATCCGGCGATCGTCGCGCAGGCGCGCCTCGACCGTCGCGAGGTCCTGCGGGCTGGTGAGATCGGCCTGGATGATATCGATGGCAACGCCATTTTCCTGGCGCAGGCGGGTCGCCAGGACCTCCATCCGCGCCTTGTCGCGTGCGACCAGCACCAGATCATGCCCGCGGCTTGCGAAGCGTTCGGCATAAACGGCGCCGATGCCGGTGGAGGCACCAGTGATCAGGACTGAGGGGAGGGCGGACATGGCATTGCTCTTTCTCTGAAGGGACCTATATTCATGATGATCATCATGATTGGCTAAATATGATAGCCATCATCTAAATGTCAATGGTACGTGTGGAGAAATGTGAAAATGCGGGTCACCCGGGAGCAGATGGGCGAGAATCGGCGGCGCATCCTGGATGCGGCGAGCCGGCTGTTTCGCGACAAGGGCTTCGATGCGGTCAGCGTTGCGGAGGTGATGAAGGCCGCAGGCCTCACCCATGGCGGCTTTTATGGCCATTTCGATTCGAAGGACGATCTGATCGCGCAGACCATCGCCCATGCCCTGGCGGGCGATGCGAGCGATGGCGATGATGCGGGTGGCGGCGATATCCGCACCTATCTCTGCGCGTATCTTTCGCCGGAGCATCGCGACGATGCCGCCAACGGATGCCCGACTGCGGGCCTGGCCGCGGATATTCGCCACCAGACTCCCAGCGCGCGTCTGGCCATGTCCCAGGGCCTCAAGGCGCAGATCGACCGGATCGGCAAAGCACTTCCGGAATCGAGCGCCGCAGACAGGCGCCGCACGGCGATCGGCAGTTGGGCGGCGATGGTCGGGGCGGTGATCCTTGCCCGGTCGGTCGACGATCCTGCGTTTGCGGACGAAATCCTCGAGCAGACCCGGACCTGGATCGACGGCGCCATCGGCGAAGCGCCAATGCCGGTATAGGCCTGCTTCCCTGGTTGGGACGCGAGGCGCTCGCCACGCGGGGCCGATGACTCCAGGTGGCCGCGCTCGTCGCTCGACTATGCTGCTCCGACGGCGGATGCCGCGGGCGAGGCTGCCCCGACCTTCCCGGGAGGCTTCGCCGGCCGGTCTTCGATCCATCGCGACCCTGTAACGCCCGAATCGTTCCAGCACGGCCCACGCAAAATGTGGGAGCGTTTGGGGTGCCGATTTGAATGAAATTCAAGTTTATCACACAAAATCAATGCGATAAATCTCTTGCTTGGTGACCACTACGGGAATCGAGCCCGTGTTTTCGCCGTGAGATGCGCTTATGCACGCGACAGTGGCAACATCATCGCGACTAGCAACACGCCAGCCGAACGCCATTAAGCACCGGACCTAGGCTATGACAGCGAACGTACGCCACACATGGGCACGATTCACACGTCGCGTGGCATCAGCCTTCCATCCGCGCGTCGGGGTAAATCGGACGAATCGGGAGTTTACGCGGAAAGCGGGCCCGCTTCGGACCTCCGGAAGCGAAATTATCCGGCGTCCGTCAGCTGCCAATTTCCTGCTTCCGCGCTGCTTCCGTGACGAAAACGCGCCTGCCGGCCGCTAAATAGCATATGCGCTAATTCATTGTAATACAAAGAGAAAATGGCGCACCCAACAGGATTCGAACCTGTGACCTCTGCCTTCGGAGGGCAGCGCTCTATCCAGCTGAGCTATGGGTGCCTGGGGGCAAGCGCCTAGCAGAGGCTTTTCGCGCTCGCCAGAGCATTCTCAAGTCGGATGGAACATCCGACGGCTCGGAGAATGCGTTAAACAGAAAATCTCCGCTTTCAGCGTACCAGCTTGACCGGCTGGAACTCGCCGAGGCCGCAGCTCGGTCCGCGCATCGGCGGGTTGGTGGTGAAGACATTGATGATGTCGGTCGAGCAGAGCTGGCTCAGCGAAGTCTCGTAGCTGAAATGCTCTTCGAACCCCAGGCTCGGGCAGGACTGGGGCAGGGTGTTGCGATAGACCTTGCCGCCCCGCATCTCGAAATCGATCACATCGTCGCTGCGCACATGGCTGGCCTGGATCGAGGTCAGCGAGATGCACGACACGGCTTTGCCGTCCGGGATCGCCTCGGGAATGTGTCTGGCGTCGCGCGCCAAAGCGGGCGCGGTGAGGGCGGTGGCGGCAAGGGCGAGGGCGAAGAGCGGGCGCATCGGGACTACTCCTTCTCTTTCGGTGCGGGTGTCTTGGGCTTGAACGCGCAAAGATCGCAAACGACGCATCGCCAGCATTCGGGCTTGCGCGCCTTGCAGACATAACGGCCGTGCAGGATCAGCCAGTGATGCGCGTGCAGGCGGAACGGCTGGGGCACCGCCCTTTCCAGCTTGAGTTCGACCGCCAGCGGGGTCTTGCCGCGCGCCAGGCCGGTGCGGTTGCCGACGCGGAACAGATGCGTGTCGACCGCGAACGTCTCCGCGCCGAACGCGACGTTCATCACGACATTGGCGGTCTTGCGTCCCACGCCGGGTAGCTTCTCCAGCGCGTCGCGATCCGCTGGCACCTCGCTATTGTGCTCGGCGATCAGCGCCTCGCTCAGCGCGATGACGTTCTTGGCCTTGGCATTGTAGAGGCCGATCGTCTTGATGTGCTGCTTGAGGCCCTCCTCGCCCAGCGCGACCATCTGCTCGGGCGTGGTCACGTCCTGAAACAGTAGCCGGGTCGCCTTGTTGACGCCGATATCGGTTGCCTGGGCCGACAGCACCACGGCGACCAGCAACGTGTAATTGTTGACCGATTCGAGCTCGGTCTCGGGATGCGGATTGTCGGCGGCGAGGCGCGAGAAGAATTCGAAGACGTCAGCCTTCTTCACAGGCCGAGCACCTCGCTCATGACATAACGCCCGGCCGGTTTACCGGCGAGCCACAGTGCGGCGGTAACCGCGCCGCGCGCGAAGATCGAGCGGTCGTCGCCGCGATGGCCGAGCTCGATCCGCTCGCCCTGACCGGCGAAGATCACCTGATGGTCGCCGACCACCGACCCGCCGCGCAGCGAGGCGAAGCCGATCGTCCCTTCTGCCCGCGCGCCGGTCAGGCCCGCGCGGTCACTGACCCGCGCATCGGCGAGCATCGTGTTGCGCCCCGCCGCCGCCGCCTCGCCGAGCAGCAAGGCGGTGCCCGAAGGTGCATCGACCTTGTGGCGATGATGCATCTCGACGATCTCGATGTCCCAGTCGGGGCCCAGCTTCTCCGCCGCCTCGCGCACCAGGCGGGCGAGCAGGGTCACGCCGAGCGAGGTATTGCCGGTCTGCAGCACCGCGATCTCCGTCGCTGCCGCATCGATCATCGCGTGATGATGAAGGTGCAGGCCGGTCGTGCCGATGACGATCGGCGTGCCCGCCGCGCGCGCCGCAGCGAGGTTCGCCTCCAGCGCCGAGGGGGCGGTGAAATCGACCAGCACATCGGCCGCCTGGGCCAGCGCGGCCGCGTCGCCACCGGTGTCGATACCGCCGGCGAGCGTCGCCCCGAGATCGGAGATGGTGGTGGCGATCGCCTGGCCCATGCGCCCCGCGCTGCCGAAAATGCCGATCGCGGTCACTGGTCCTGCTCCTCTGCCGTAACGGTTTCGCGTTACCGGCATCCGGGGCACGATGCCAAGTGCTAAGACCGGGCCGCGATCCCCGCTGCGACCAGTTCGCGTCGCGCGTCCGCAAAGGCGGCGCGGAAATCGGGCTTGGTCATCAGGCGCTCGACGATCAGCCCGCCGAGCAATTGCCCCGCCGTCACATCGCTGCGGAAATGCTGGCCGCAGACGATCCGGCTCTGGCCATAGCGTGCCGCCCGGGCGAGCAGCGCAAGCGCGCGTTCGGGCACCAGCCGCGCCAGCGTCTCGCCCATCGAAAAGGCCATCGAGGTGTGCCCGCTGGGATAACTCGACAGCGGATCATCGTTACGCTTGCAGCTGTTGAGGCTGGTGTCGACAGCATAGGGCCGCGGTCGCTTGAACTCGTCCTTGCCGCTGTCGACGATGGCCTTTTCGCTGGCCCGCACCAGTCCCATCAGCCGCGCGGTGGCCGGCAGCTTGTCGAGATCGAACGTCGGCCCGAGCACGACGGCGAAGATCGTCGCGTTCTTGGTATCGCCATCGTGCCGCGCATCCGCCTCTTCGGCCGGCGTCCGCGCCACCTCTGCGGCATGGAGTTCGGCCAGTTCCGCCGCCGCCTGCGCGCTGCCCACCGCCGGAGGCGGGGGTAGCACGCGGGCCGGATCGAGATCCGCCGGCGTCAGGAGCACCGGCGGCTTCGGCCCCGGCGCGGCGGCGAGCAACGCCGCTGCCAGCCATATCGCGGCCATCAGAAGGTCAGCGTCACGTCGCCGGTGAACGACCGGCCAGTCTGGAACACATATTGATCGAACGGCGTGGTCTTGCCGGTGCTGACATTGGTCACGCGCTGCGAGTTGAACAGGTTGTTGACCTCGACGCCGACACGGACCGGGCCGATGTCATAGCGGACCGACGCGATCGCGGTGTTGTAACCGCTGCTCCTGTAGCTGTTGTAATAGGCCAGGCTCGTGGTGCCGGTGGTCGCGGCCGGATCGACCGCCGTCGGATCGGTGAACCACTGCGCGCCGACATATTTGTCGATCAACGAGAAGCGGATCGGGCCGTGCTTGTAGAGTATGCCCGCCGCGGCGGTCCATTCGGGCGCGTTGGCGACCTGTAGCACAAGCTGGCCGGGGTTTTGCGTCTTGGCATAGTTGCGCGAACCGTTGGCGAACACCGCCAGGCCGTGTGGCAGGGCGTAGGTGATCTGGCCTTCGAAGCCCTTATACTGGACCGAGCCCTGGTTGATGAAGACCGTGCCCACGCCCGGTGTCGGCGAGGTGAAGGAGGCGAACTTGTTGCTGAAGTCGATCTTGTAGACATCGGCGTCGACCGAGAGATTGCCGCCATGATAGACGACGCCCGCCTGATAGTTGGTTGAGCGTTCCGGCGCGATCGTCGAGAAGCCGGGGTTGGCGACATAGAGCGCGCTCAGCGACGGGGCGAGGAAACCGCGGGCATATTGGGCATAGACCGCGAGGCGATCATTGACCGTATAGTTGATCGTCGCGAAGGGCAGGTTCGCGCTGTAGGTGTCGGTGGTGCGCTGTGCGAAGCGGACCGTCTGGTTGTAGAGCGCATCCACCTGGCGCGTGAAATCGACATGCTTGAAGCCGGGGGTGATCTTCAGTCCGGCGATCGGCCGCAGCTCGAGCTCGACGAATTCCTCGGCATGCTGGGTGTGGGAATTCTGGTCGAACTTGATGTTCGCGGGCGGCTGCGGCGTGCCGGGGGGTGCCGCGAGCAGCTGCGCCGCGGTCAACGCCTTTTCGGCGAAGTTCGGCGCCATGGTGACGAGATCGACGTCGCGCTGCTGACGATAGGTGTTGGACCATTCGATCCATGCACCGGCGGTGATCGCACCGAAGCCGAAATCGATCCTCGTCTTCGCGATATCGCCGAACATGCGGTATTTGTTGGTCTTGGTATAGCCGGGCACGCCGAACGTCGACGCGCCGCCGGGGGTCAGGATCACCGCATTGGCCTTGGCGATGTTCGCGGCGGTGTCGGTGGCGAACAGCGTGACGTCGTTGCCGCTCAGCGTCTCGTTGTCATAGCTATAGGTGTAGGCGCGATTCTCGAAGATCGAGTTGGGCGCTATGGTCGCCTCGAACTTGATGACCTCGAAATCGGTCGTCTTGTGGGTGTGGTTGTATCTGAAATAATTCTGCGAGTTCGGATCGTTGTTGAGACTGAACTGCTTGCCGTACAGCGCCACCTGCGACAGCGTGACGCCGTCCTTGTCGGGCTGGTTGAAATCGTTCTCGTTGTACGTGCCAAGCAAGGTCAGCTTCGCGTCCGGGCCGATCGGGATCATGATCTTGCCAAACACATTGTTCGAACGGAACGGGCTGTAGGTGCGCGCACCGTCGGAGCCGATATGCTGTCCGCTGAGCACGATCTCGGTGCCGCCAAGACTCTTGATAGCGCCGCTCTGAAACACGCCGCGCAGCAGGTACGTATTGTAGCTGCCATAGCTGCCCTTGAGCTCGACCCCCATCTGGTCGCGCGTCGCGCGCGAGAACAGGTTGATGTTGCCGCCAAAGGTCGCCTGGCCGAGCTGGCTGGCATTGCCGGGGCCACGGTCGACGATCAGCGTTTCGATCGTGTTCGACGGGAAGAAGGTGTTCGAATGGTGCGTCGGGTCGTTGGTGTCGCCGAACGGCACGCCGTCATAGGTGATATTGTATTCGCCGTCCTGGAAGCCGCGGATCTGCGCCTTGGATTCGGACAGGCCGGGGCCATTGGCGTTGCCATAGCCGGAGACGCTGGGGGAAATCAGCGCGATCTGGTTGAAATCCGACGTCGCCGGCAGCGAATCCTCGATGAACGAACGCGAGATGATCGATTGCGGCTGGGTCGTGGTCAGCGATGCGGTGACCGGGGCGATCTCGTTGGCACGCGTCGCGGTCACGACGATGTCGGAGCCCTCGGCGATCTTCTGCGAGTCGTCGGCGGCCGGTGCGGCGGGGGTGTCACTCGCCGCCGGTGTGGCGCTGGCGGCCTTGGTCTCGGCCTGCGCCGCGCACGACAGGGTCGCGAGGATGAGTGCGCTCGCACCGCACAACAGGCGGCGTGACATGGTGTCGTTCGACATTTTCCGATTCCCCAGCAAGACGCCGCTTCGGGCGCGTTGCGGTGCCGCTATGGGGAAACGATGACTCTTCGGCGGCGTTTGCGTTACGGTTGCGTGACAATGGGCTTTATGACCAATTTGTAATGTTGCGCCGTCTCGCGATCAGGCCGTCACCACGTCGCGGAACCTCAGGCTGAACACCGCACCACCATCGGGATGATTGGCCGCGCCGACCGTCACGCCCATCGCATCGGCAAAGCCCTTGACGATCGCCAGCCCCAGCCCGCTGCCGCCCGCCCGGTCGCTGCCCGCGCCGCTGACGAACAGGTCGAACACGCGGTTGCCCAGCACCGGGTCGATCCCCGCGCCGTCGTCACGGATCGTCAGCGTGATGCCCTCGGCGTTGCGCTCGCCGGTAACCGTGATCGTGCCGTCCTCCCGGCCATGCTCGGCGGCATTGGCGAGCAGGTTGATCAGCACCTGATGCAACAGCTTGGGGTCGGCGCGCACGAACGGCAGGCTGGCCGGCACCTTCAGGTCGATGTGCCGGCCGCGCAGCGGATCGCGCAAATCATGCACCGCGCCGCCGATCGCATCGGTCAGGTCGATCACCTCGGACACCACTTTCAACGCGCCGGATTCAAGCCGCACCATCGACAGCAGGTTGCCGAGGAACCGCTCGAGCCGCTGCACCTCGGCCTGCGCCACGCGCACGGGTTCCGCACCGGGCTGTTCGGCCACCAGCGTCTCGATCGCCGAGCGCACCGAGGTCATCGGCGTGCGCAGGTCATGGCCGATCGAGGAGAGCAGCGCGATGCGTAGCCGGTCGCGCTCCTTGAGCACCGACAATTCGCGCACCTCGCTTTCGAGATGCAGCCGCTCATGCGCCAGCGAGGCTTGCGCCACGAGATTGGCGAGCAGCACGGCATGGTCCGACGGCACCGGATCGCCGCCATCGCCACGTGCCACGCCGAGCACCGCAAGGATGCCGAGTGAGGTCTTGAGCGGGTGGAACTGCCAATCCGAACCATTGAGCGTCGCGGTGCCGTTGCCCGACGGCTCGCCGCGGCTGAACGCCCAGTCGAGCGCAGCGCGGTCCAGCGGGGTCAGCACGCTGCCCGACGGCGCGGCGGCGAGCATCACCGGCTCGCCCTCGCGCAGCACATAGAGCTGCGCCTGCACATCGAGCAGATGCGCCGCCTCGGCGACCACCGTCTCCGCCGTGCTCTGCGCGTCCGACACGCGGGTCAGCGCCTGGGCGAAGGCGGCGAGATCGGCATTGGTCCGCGCATTGCGCACGCCGATCGCGGCGCGCGACCGCGTTGCCCCGGTCAGCCGGCTGGTGAAGGTGGCGATGCCGAGCAGGATGACGACCGTGATCAGGCTCTGCGGATCGGTGATGGTGAAAGTATGGACCGGCGGCAGGAAGAAGAAATTATAGGCCAGCGCCGCCGCCACGCCGGTCATCAGCCCGGGCGTCAGGCCATAGCGATTGGCCGCGATGATCACCGGCACGAGATAGAGCAGGTCGAGCGCACCCGAGCCGATCCAGGGCTGGGCGAGGATGCCGACGATCGTCGTCGCGGTGACCAGCAGCGCGACCATGACATAGACCAAGGGGTCGACGCTCGGCGGCACCCAGCGCTGTGCCGGTGGCGCCGCGCGCGCCGTGTCGGAGGGGATGACATGCACGGCAAGGCCATCGCTCGCCGCCAGCATCGCCTCGACCACCGATCCGTGGCGCAGCGTGAACCACCAGTTGCGCCGCGACTTGCCGAGCACCAGCTGCGTTGCGCGCATCGACTGGATTTGGGCGGTGAGCCCCGCCGTGACGCTTTCCGCCGCGATCGTCGCGATCGTCGCGCCAAGGCTGGCGGCGAGCCGCAACGTCGCGGCGACCCGCGCCTTCTGTTCGGGTGTGAAATTCTCGGCGCGCGGCGTCTCGATCGACACCGCCGACCATGGTGCGCGCAACGCATCGGCCAGACGCTTGGCGCTGCGCACGAGCGCGTCGGCCCCGGGCAGTTCGCTGACCGCGACGAGCACGCGCTCGCCGGCGGCGAACGACCCGGCGACCGCGCTCGCGTCGAGATGCTCGAGCATCCGCCGGTCGACGGTATGTGCCGCCTGACGCAGCGCCATCTCGCGCAGCGCGGAGAGGTTGGCCTTGGAAAAGAAATGCCCAAGCGCGCGCGTCGCCTCCGCGGGCACATAGACCTTGCCGTCCTTCAGCCGCTCGATCAGCTCGTCGGGCGGGATGTCGACGATCTCGATCTCGGCATCGTCGAAGATCGCATCGGGCACCGTCTCGCGCACGCGCACGCGGGTGAAGCTGGCAACGACGTCGTTGAGGCTCTCGATATGCTGAACGTTGAGCGTCGTATAAACGTCGATCCCGGCATCGAGCAGTTCGATGATGTCCTGCCAGCGCTTGGGGTGGCGGCTGCCGTCGATATTGGTGTGGGCGAGTTCGTCGACCAGCGCCAGCGCCGGACGGCGCGTCAGCACGCCGTCGATATCCATCTCGGTCAGCGTCTGCCCGCGATACTCGACCGTGCGGCGCGGCACGATCTCGAACGGCGCGACCAGCGCCTCGGTCTCGGCCCGGCCATGCGTCTCGACCACCGCGACGACCACGTCCGCACCCTCGCGCAGGCGTGCGGCGCCTTCGCTGAGCATCTCGAAGGTCTTGCCCACGCCGGGCGCCGCGCCGAGGAAGATCTTCAACTTGCCGCGCGCCTCTCTGGTGGCTTCGCGGAGCAGGGCATCCGGGGAGGGGCGCATCTATTCCCTCTTCCATCGGGAGAGGGAGGGAGCCGCGAAGCGGCGGAAGGGTGAGGGCAGGGCGGAAGCCGGCGGTACCGACCTGCCCTCACCCCGCGCTGCTTCGCAGCTTGCCCCTCTCCCAATGGGAGAGGGGAAGAAGGTTTCCATCCTCATCATCCCCAAAGCCTATGCACCCCCGCGCGCAAACACCACGCCCAACCCCCAATCCTTATGCAAACTTAACGCGCCCAACCCGCATTCCCCGGCGAACCTTTACGCCCCCCGCGCCTATCTGCCCTGCCGACCCGGCCATCCGTGCGCCGGTAACAGGGCATGACCCCATGACTGACATCTTATGGCTCGCCGCGCTCGCCGGCCTGTTCCTGCTCACGCTGGCCTATTGCCGCCTGTGCGACGAGGCCTGAGCTCATGACGCTCCATCTCATGCTGGCGGCGATCACCGCCGCTGCCCTGCTGCTCTATCTCGTCGCGGTGCTGTTGCGCCCCGAACGCTTCTGAAGGGGGCTACGCCATGACCTTTGCAGGCTGGGCGATGATCGCCCTGTTCACCATCATCCTTTGGGCGCTGGCCAAGCCGGTCGGCCTGTGGCTGTTCGCGCTGTACGAGGGGCGTCGTACGCCGCTCCATACCGTCCTCGGGCCGGTTGAGAACGGCTTCTACAAATTCGCCGGCATCGACCCGAACGCCGAGCAGAGCTGGCGCCGCTACGCGGTCCATATGCTGGTGTTCAACCTCGCGCTGCTGCTGCTGACCTATGCCGTGCTGCGTCTGCAATTCTACCTGCCGCTCAACCCGCGTGGTTACACCGGCCTGACGCCGGACGGCGCGTGGAACGTCGCGATCAGCTTCACCACCAACACCAACTGGCAGTGGTATTCGGGCGAGGCGGCGCTGTCGAACTTCAGCCAGATGTTCGGCCTGACGATCCACAACTTCCTGTCGGCGGCGACCGGCATCGCGCTGGCCTTCGCCTTGTTCCGCGGCTTTGCGCGGCGCGAATCGAAGACGGTCGGCAATTTCTGGGCCGACTGCACCCGCGTCACGCTCTATCTGCTGCTGCCGATCTCGATGGTCTACGCGATCTACCTGATCGCCAGCGGCGTGCCCCAGACGCTCGCCATGTCGATCGACGCAACGACGCTGGAAGGTGTCAAGCAGACCATCGCGCTCGGACCCGTCGCGAGCCAGGAAGCGATCAAGATGCTCGGCACCAATGGTGGCGGCTTCTTCAACGGCAACAGCGCGCATCCGTTCGAAAACCCGACCGCGATGACCAATTTCATCCAGATGCTGTCGATCTTCGTGATCGGCTTCGGCCTGACCTGGTGCTTCGGCAAGGCGGTCGGCAACACGAAGCAGGGCTGGGCGATCCTCGCCGCGATGACCATCCTGTTCCTCGCCGGTACCTCGATCGCTTACTGGCAGGAAGCCGCAGGCAACCCCGTGCTGCACCATCTCGGCGTCGCCGGGGCCAATATGGAAGGCAAGGAGGTGCGCTTCGGCGCCGCCGCCTCATCGCTGTTCGCCGTCGTCACCACCGATGCGTCGTGCGGGGCGGTCAATGCGATGCACGACAGCTTCACCGCGCTCGGTGGCATGGTCCCGCTGATCAACATCCAGCTCGGCGAGATCGTCGTCGGCGGCGTCGGCGCGGGCATCTACGGCTTCCTGCTGTTCGCCATTCTCAGCGTGTTCGTCGCCGGGCTGATGGTCGGCCGCACGCCGGAATATGTCGGCAAGAAGATCGAGGGGCGCGAGGTCAAGTTCGCGGTGCTGGCCATCGCCGTGCTGCCATTGTTGATCCTCGGCGGCACCGCGATCGCCTCCGTCACCAGCGCTGGCCTGGCGGGTCCGCTCAACAAGGGCGCGCACGGCTTTTCGGAGATCGTCTATGCGTTCAGCTCGGCGGTCGGCAACAACGGCTCGGCGTTCGCCGGCCTCACCGCCGGCACGCCCTTCTACAATGCGCTGCTCGGGGTGGCGATGTGGGGCGGCCGCTTCTTCATGATCGTGCCGATGCTGGCCATCGCCGGCAGCCTCGCGGCGAAGAAATACACCCCGCCGTCATCGGGTTCCTTCCCGACCACCGGACCCCTGTGGGTCGGGCTGCTGCTCGGTGTCATCCTGATCATGGGTGGCCTGACCTTCCTGCCCAGCCTCGCGCTCGGTCCGATCGCCGATCATCTCGCGATGATCAGCGGCCACCTCTCCTGATCTGAACGGATCATATCGATGACCCAAACCACCTCGATCTTCACCGCCAATCTGCTCCTCCCGGCAATCGGCGACTCCTTCAAGAAGCTCGACCCGCGCCAGCTGATCAAGAACCCGGTGATGTTCACCACCGCGACCGTCGCGGCGTTGCTTACCGTGCTGCTGGTCATCGGCGGCGAGCCGCTTGCCCTCGGCTTCCAGCTCCAGCTGATCGTCTGGCTGTGGCTGACCGTGCTGTTCGGCACCTTCGCCGAGGCACTGGCGGAAGGACGGGGTCGCGCCCAGGCCGCCTCGCTGCGCGCCGCCAAGGCCGATCTCACCGCCAAGCGCATGCTCGGCGTCGGCGAAACCTGGGAACTGGTCGCCGCGCACCGGCTTGAAAAGGACGAGATTGTGCTGGTCGAGACCGGCGACCTGATCCCCGCCGATGGCGAGGTCATCGCCGGCGTCGCCTCGGTCAACGAGGCCGCGATCACCGGCGAGAGCGCGCCCGTCATCCGCGAGGCCGGCGGCGACCGTTCCGCCGTCACCGCAGGCACGCGCGTCATCTCCGACCAGATCAAGGTCCGCGTGACGCAGGAACCCGGCCAGGGTTTCCTCGATCGCATGATCGCGCTGGTCGAGGGCGCCGAACGCCAGAAGACCCCCAACGAGATCGCGCTGACCATATTGCTCGTCGGCCTGACGATCATCTTCCTGATCGCGGTCGGCACCATCCCGGCTTTCGCTTCCTATGCCGGTGGCGGCGTGCCGGTGGCGATTCTCGCCGCGCTGCTGATCACGCTCATCCCCACGACCATCGCCGCGCTCCTCTCGGCGATCGGCATTGCCGGCATGGACCGACTGGTGCGCTTCAACGTGCTCGCCAAGTCGGGCCGCGCGGTCGAGGCTGCGGGCGATATCGACGTGCTGCTGCTCGACAAGACCGGCACGATCACGATCGGCGATCGTCAGGCGAGCAAGTTCCACCCCGTCACCGGCGTCGATGTCGACACGCTGGCTGCGGCGGCGCTCCTGTCGAGCCTCGCCGACGAGACGCCCGAAGGTCGCTCGATCGTCGTGCTGGCCCGCGAGCGTCACGCCATCCCGACGCTTGCCATGCCCGCCGGTGCCGAGATCATCCCGTTCACCGCGCAGACGCGCTTCTCCGGAATCAAGGTCGGCGACAGCGTGATCCGCAAAGGGGCGGTCGACTCGATCCTGCGCACCGAACCGGGTCTCGGCGACACGCCCGCCGCGACCGAGCTGCGCAAGATCACCGAGGAGATCGCCCGCGGCGGCATGACCCCGCTGGCCGTGTCGAAGGACGGCAAGCTGCTCGGCGCCGTGGCTTTGAAGGACATCGTCAAGGCCGGCATCCGCGAGCGTTTCGGCGAACTGCGCCAGATGGGCATCCGCACGGTGATGATCACCGGCGACAACCCGCTGACCGCCGCGGCCATCGCCGCCGAGGCCGGGGTCGACGATTTTCTCGCCGAGGCGACGCCCGAGGACAAGCTCGCGCTGATCCGCAAGGAGCAGCAGGGCGGCCGCCTCGTCGCGATGTGCGGTGACGGCACCAACGACGCCCCAGCGCTCGCCCAGGCCGATGTCGGGGTGGCGATGAACACCGGCACGCAGGCCGCGCGCGAGGCCGGCAACATGGTCGATCTCGACAGCGATCCGACCAAGCTGATCGAGGTCGTCGGCCTGGGCAAGCAGTTGCTGATGACGCGCGGCGCGCTGACCACCTTCTCGGTCGCCAACGACGTGGCGAAGTATTTCGCGATCATCCCGGCGATGTTCGTCGCGCTTTATCCGGGGCTTGGCGTGCTCAACGTGATGGGCCTGGCGACGCCGCAATCGGCGATCCTGTCGGCGATCATCTTCAACGCGCTGATCATCCCGCTGCTCGTGCCGCTCGCGCTGAAGGGCGTGACGTACAAGCCGATGCCCGCCGGCCCGCTGCTCGCCCGCAACCTCGCGGTCTATGGCCTTGGCGGCCTGATCGCGCCGTTCATCGGCATCAAGTTGATCGATCTGTTCGTGACGGGCGTCCACCTGGCGTGAGGAGTGAAACCCTTCCTTGCCGCCACCCCGGCGAAGGCCGGGGCCCAGTTGGGAAGGCCGAAGTAACTGCTTGCCGCCCTTCGTTTCGAACTGCTCCGCAACTGGGCCCCGGCCTGCGCCGGGGTGGATGTTAGAAAAGAGAAAACCATGCTCACCGATTTCAAAACCGCGCTCCGCCCCGCGCTCGCCCTCACCATCGCCTTCGCGCTCCTGCTCGGCATCCTCTACCCGCTCGCCCTGACCGGTATCGGCCAGGGGCTGTTCCCGTCCCAGGCCAATGGCAGCCTCGTCAACGACAACGGCAAGGTCATCGGCTCGAGCCTGATCGGCCAGCAATTCGCCAGCGACCGCTATTTCCACAGCCGCCCCTCCGCCGCCGGCAAGGGCTATGACGCCAGCGCCTCGTCGGGCTCCAATCTCGCCCCGACCTCGCAAGCGCTCGCCGACCGCGTGCGCGGCGACGTGCACGCCACTCCCCCTTCACCGGGTCAAAATGTCCCCGCCGATCTGGTGACCACTTCCGCCTCGGGGCTCGACCCCGATCTGAGCCCCGAGGCGGCTTTTTATCAGGTCGATCGTGTCGCGAAGACGCGCCACATCGACCCGGCCATACTACGCCAGTTGATTACCGCGCAGACCGAGCAGCCCCTGCTCGGCATTATCGGCGAGCCCCACGTCAACCTGCTCGCCCTCAACCGCGCGCTCGACCAGATGCCCCGCCGATGACTGCCATTCGCCCTCTCCTCTCCCCGCCAGCATCGGGTGAACAGCGCGGGGCGCTGTTCACCCGATGCTGGCGGGGAGAGGGGGGCGTCTCGCAGAGACCAGCGCCAGCGGCACACCTGCCAACATAAGCTCCGTTCGTCCCCGTCGTCAGGAAGCACAGCCCTTCGACAAGCTCAGGGCGAACGGTGTAGGGTTCGCAACCAAACCATGCCCCAAACCCCCCGCATCCTGATCGTCGAGGACGACGCTCATATCCGCCGGCTCCTCCGCGCCACGGTGGAGCGTGCCGGCTACCGCGCCGCCGAGGCCGCCACCGCGCGCGAAGGCCTCTCGTTGCTCGACATCGACAAGCCCGACCTCGTCCTGCTCGATCTCGGTCTGCCCGACCGCGACGGGCTCGAACTGATCCAGCTGATCAAGGCCAAGGGCGCCGCCGTGATTATCGCCTCGGCGCGCGAGGAGACGGCGGAAAAGGTCGCCGCACTCGATCTCGGCGCCGACGATTACCTGACCAAGCCGTTCGACACCGAGGAACTGCTCGCCCGCATCCGTGCCGCGCTGCGCCACCGCCTCTCGGGCACCGCGCCCGAAGTCGTGCTGACCATCGGCGACATCTCGATCGATCTCGCCGATCGCCGCGTCACGCGCGCAGGGGAGGCGGTGCATCTCTCGCCCAAGGAATATGGCGTCCTCGCCCAGCTGGCGAGCAAACCCGGCCGCATCTTCGGCCACACGCAACTGCTGCGCGACGTGTGGGGGCCGGCGCATGACGACCATGTCGAATATCTCCGCATCGTCATCCGCAACCTGCGCCAGAAACTGGAAGCCGATCCCGCGCGCCCGGCGCTGATCCGCAATGAGGTCGGGGTCGGGTATCGGTTGATCGATGGATGAAACGCATGCAAGACCATGGCATCTCTGTCTGATAGTCTTGTCATCGAGAAGATAAGTGCACGCTGGTCTTGTTCTGCTATGGGCAGTTCAAATTTAAGGAGTCGCACCCATGTCCAATAGTGAATTGCTTACCCTCACCGCCGATATCATCGCCGCCCACGTCTCCAACAATTCGGTCACTTCGACTGACCTTCCACGCGCGATTTCAACGGTCTATGCTGCCCTTGCGAACCTTTCCGCACCGGCGGCGGCTATCGTCGAGGCGCAGGCGCCCGCGGTGTCCGTAAAATCAAGCGTCAAGCCCGACACCATCACTTGTCTGGAATGTGGCGCGAAGCAAAAGACGCTGAAGCGCCATATCGGTACCGCGCATGGCCTGACACCCGATGCGTATCGCGCCAAGTGGAGCCTGCCGGCCAGCTATCCGATGGTCGCGCCCAATTATGCGGCGGCGCGCAGCGAGATGGCCAAGCGAATCGGCCTCGGTCGCAAGCCCGGCGCAAAGGTGACAGCGGCGCCTGCCGTGAAGCCCGGCCGCAAGAAGCTCGGCGTCAAGACCGGCGAGTGATCTCGATGGTCCCGGGAGCTTGTTGACACGCGCGCTACGACGACAATGCACATCTGCGCCGTGTCGTTGCGGGCTATACGAATTTGTCCGGGCCGGTAACGCGGTGGGAGGGCGGCGATGGGTGGCCCCACAACATCGCCCTCCTCACCGGCGTCGGGAGCTGGAATCCGGCGCGGCTGGCGTCGATCCGCGACGAGAGGGGAGCAGGCTACCGGGTGGGGGCCGCGGGCTGAGAGGCCTGGCGATTTGGGCGGTCTTTCTCCGCGACGGCCTTGCGGCAGAAGTCGACAAGCGCGGTGGCGACACTCTTAGGCAGGTTCTTCCCCAGTAGCAGCCGGCGCTCCCAGGGCGGCCTCCGACACAGAAGTTTAAGCCGACGTTCGTGATCGAACGCGGTGACGATGCTGCGCAGTGTCAGCAACGCACCGTCACCCTGTGCCGCGAGTTGGACGGCCGTGTCATGGAACTGGGCGCGGGCGCCGACGATCGGTTCGAGGACACCCAGTTCGCGCAGGCTTTCGAGCTGGGAAGTGTCGACCTCGCTGCCGGCAACGCCCAGGATATAGGGCAATGCTGCGAGTCCACCTTTCGCCAACCGCGCTCGCATCGCCGCGACGCCGTAGATGCCGGCCTCGACCCGCGACAGCAGGATCGAGCCGGGTATCAGGGTGGCATCCTGCACCGCGATCAATACGGCGTCGAACGCGCCATCCCGGACGTCGCGCCAAAGCTGGCTGCGCGGGCGCTCGGCCGCGAAATTGAGGGCGATGTCGGGATGCGCGCGGGCGAATGCCGGAAGCGCCGGTCGGATATAATCTTCGAGCAGGTGGCCGCCCACATAGAGCGTCACCGGCCGCGGGGCGTCGCGCCCGTCGATGCGCACGAGACCGATGCCGCGATCGACGAAGCTTCGCGCTTCCTTGGCAAACAAGCTTCCTCTGGCTGACAGGACGCTCTTCGCGCCGCGCCGACGGTCGAACAACGTATAGCCGATTTGTTCCTCCAGCGCGCGGAGGTGGTGGCTGACCCCGGCCTCGGAGATGCCAAGTCGCGCGGCAGCGCGTCGGAGCCCGCCCTCGTCGCAGGTCGCCAGAAAAACCTCGATCTGCCGCACCGTGAAGCTGAACATGACAAACTTCTGACTGATAATCTGGAGCTTGTCACTTGTGACAAGTTCGCGCCGCGTTGCTCCCCACCGCGGCGCCGGCCCATATCGGCGGCAACGGGCCCGACAGGAGCCCGATCAACGGGAGAGAAGCATGAAGGATCGTGAATCACGGCGCTGGGGCGTCGCCGTCGGCGCACTGGCGCTGGCGATGCTGGCCGCGGAGTCGCCCGCCCTCGCGCAGACTGCTTCGCCTCCCCCGCCTCCCGCACCGGAAGCGACTGCCGAAGCGCCGCCGAGCACGGGCGACGATATCGTCGTCACCGCGCAGTTCCGGTCGCAGAACCTGCAGGACACGCCGCTCTCGATTACCGCGCTCGGTGCGAGTGGCCTGGAGGCCCGCTCCTATAGTCGCGTAACCGATGTCACGGATGCCGCGCCCAATGTGGTGATCAAGCCGGCCGGTGCCGCGTTCGGCCCGGCAGCGCAGATATTCATCCGTGGCATAGGCCAGTCCGACAGCAATTTCGCGCTCGAACCAGGCGTCGGTACCTATATCGACGATGTCTATTACGGCACGCTCTACGGTGCCAATTTCGACCTGCTCGATCTCGACAGGGTTGAGATATTGCGTGGCCCGCAGGGCACGCTCGCTGGCAAGAACTCGCTCGGGGGCGCGGTAAAGCTCTACACGCGCAAGCCCAATGGCGCGGGCGACTCGTTCGTCGAGGCAAGCTATGGCTCACGTAATCTGCTGAGCTTCCGCGGCGGTGCCGATATCACCCTGGTGCCGGACACCTTGTTTGCCCGCCTCTCCGGTGTCTTCAATCGGCAGGACGGCTATGTCCAGCGGCTCGATTATGGCTGTTTGCACCCCAGTTCGGGGGTTCCCGCTGCCGGTGGGACGCCCGATTGCAAACTGGGCCGGGAGGGTGGCAAGGACTATGCCGGTGGCCGGCTTGCGCTGCGCTGGCTTGCCGCCACCGGTATCGAGGTCAACCTGTCGTCGACGCTGGTACGCGACACGTCGGAATCGGCCGCGTCCGTCCTGCTCGCGGTCGCGCCGAGCGGTGTCGGGTTCTTCAACGGTACCGATCCGAATCTGTTCATCACCGCGCCCGGCGCCTTTGTGAACTACGCGACCTATCAGACACCGGGCTTCACCGATCCGGCAATCTATGCTGGCCGCACCGGCGCCGGCACGCATCCCACGACCAGCGTGCCCGACCATATCGATCTGCTGAACTCGAACAGCGCGGCGACCATCGATATTGATCTGGGCGGTGGCATCGCGCTCAAATCGGTGACCGGCTACAGCTATACCCGTACCCGTTATGGTATCGACGTCGACACGACGCCGATTTCGATCAACCAGGCCGATTTCCGCGCAACCAGTCGCCAGATCAGTCAGGAACTGCGGGTGAGCGGTGGTATTTCCAACCTGATCGACTGGACGTTAGGCGGTTATTATTACCGGGCGCACAACCATATCGGCGGCTCGAACTTCCTGTTCACCGGCCGGACGTTCGAAAACCTCAACAGCCCCGACGACGATATCATCTCTGAGAACAAGTCGGCCTTCGCGCAACTGATCCTGCACCCTGCCTCGGGACTGAACCTGACCGGCGGCATCCGCTATACCAATGACAGCAAGAACTATGTCTATCGGCGCTATAATCCGTTCCTGCCCGGTGTGCCGACTTTCACGCCGGCCGGCGCGTTGACCGGGACGAGCAGCCACTATCAGTCGGATCATGTCGATTATCGCGTGAACGTCGATTATCGCTGGTCGGATGCGCTGCTGACCTATGCGCAGGTCTCGACTGGTTTTCGTGGTGGCGGCACCAATCCGCGTCCCTTCGTGCCCGAACAGGCGGTGCCGTTCTTCCCCGAAACGCTGACCGCCTATGAGATCGGCTTCAAGAGCGACCTGTTCGACCGGAAGCTGCGCCTGAACGTCGCCGCCTTCATCAACGACTATGCGAACATCATCTTCACCAATACCGCGCCGACCGCGACCAGTGCCAGCAATGCGACGCCAACTAATGTGGGAACGGCGACATTCAAGGGTGTCGAGGCGGAACTGACTGCTCGCCCGATGGAGGGGTTGCTGATCGACGTGAGTGCCAGCTATCTCGGCTTCAAGCTCAAATCCTTTAC
>Ga0307510_10001243_pt1 | contig 27689 bp, 34 predicted proteins | sample 12_EM_MG_FD_207224 | JGI IMG/M metagenome (GOLD analysis project Ga0307510, IMG submission 207224) | Populus trichocarpa ectomycorrhiza microbial communities from riparian zone in the Pacific Northwest, United States - 12_EM | ecosystem: Host-associated > Plants > Roots > Unclassified | place... | reverse complement strand
TAGGTGACGTAGCCGACAGAGACATAGGAAATGAATGCGGGGAAGAGCAAGAGTACGTAGACCGCGAGGATAGGCCGAGAGTTCAAAAGCGTTCCAGTTATACCCACCAGCGAGGCAAGCAAAAGTAAAGAAGAGCTGAACGTAAGCAAGATGAGAGCGGGAGAATCCGTAATGAGGAGAACGGGGGCATCGGGGTAAGCTGGCGGTTGAGATAATAAGAGTCTGTCACGGCTACAGAAGAAAACGGCCGGAAGACTCACTGGCAAACCAAGTTAACAGGGAAACGACAAGGCACGTTAGACCGAGTAGGAAGACCGTTGTAACGCTTGCAAGTAAGCACCACTTGTGCCACGTCCATTGGCCAACCCCGTTTATCCCTAAGCCTCGACTTTCGTGTAAAATTGCCTCGATGTTGCCTTGGCTCCAACCCCCAGCCCCTTTCAGTTCCCGCATACGGCGTGCCGAGAAATGGTTCGCACGAATCCCCAGAGGTATCGACCGGGAAGTTCGCGGTTGGGGCCACTTGTACGTAAACTTGTCCGCCGTAGACAGGGCGCGGGCATCCGTGAGCGCTCGGTTGAGTCCGGAGCGACTGTTAGGGGATGGTGGTTTGTTAGCGTTGTAGGTGGGAAGCTGCGCATTCGAGAGGAAACCGTATTTCCGGTGGAGGAAGACAAGGCCGGAACGCGCCAGGGCCGACAATCGTTTCGCCGATGCCTGGATGTTCGTGGATATCTGGGAGAGATACGACACTGCAACAAGAGTTGCTTGGGATGTGGATGACGTCACCGTGTCGTCATTGGCGTCCAAGGGAACTACGACGAACAACGAAGGGGTGTCACCGCGCTTCGTCGTCGTTGAGGCAGCAGAGCGCGATGTGACGGTGGGACCTGGACGCGAAGAGACGACTGACGATTGATGAGAACGAACTGGAACTGGTGTAAAGTGGGAGGCGCCCGACGGAGAGAGCGCCGTTGCGTAGCCATGCCAGTATCCAGCTGCTGTGTTTTGGTTTTGCGGGGCGTCCGGGGGATGATGATAACCAACTGTCTGTTGCGAACCCGTTGAGGCCGTGGGCGAAGGCGAAGACTGTTGGGCTCCGGAGCGACGACGAACTGACTTTTGGATCGACCGGGATTGAGATGACGAGTGGAGGAGGGTAGAATAGTCTGGCATGGATGTGGCCTGGGACGAGAGAGACGACTACACTGGGGGGGAATAGAAGGATGGGCTGTTCTGCTACGACGTACGCCAGGCTGAAGTTGGATGTAGAGGTTTAGACCTCGAATTTGAAACAAGACTAAGCATGTAGTCGAATGGAATTGGACAGAGCAGGCGGCTGGTCATGACGTTGGCACGTCAGACGATGGAAGCGTGGGGACTTGAGGCCGATACCAGCGACCTTGATGTAGCCCCGCAACCGGGGAGCCCCCTCCTCGACGTATTGGAGGGTGGCGTGGAACAGTTCGGCCAGCACCCTGGCCAGCCATGGTGAAGGGAGAAGGGCGGCGGCGATGGCGCTGCGGAACGTGGCACCACCTGTGGGAAGAGCCACGATGGATCAGTGAGAGGGAGCAAGACGTATGGGATGGCCGGACGTACGGGGGATTCTTTCCATGATATCCTGGCACCACCGACGATCTTCAAAACAAATGCCCCGACGACGCAGAAGAGGAGGCATGGCGAGAGACTTGGGCGACTCGATGGATAGCGAGATACAAATAAAGAGGAAAAGTGCGAAAGCCATAGAAACGACGATGATAGGGGCATGAAGAATGCGGAAGGATGGTAGGATGCGATGATAGTTGGAAAGGAGATGGGGCTGAACCGCGAGCCCACTTGAAGTTGTATGTAACGTCTGGAGAGGACAGACCGGATAAGATAAGTTTATATAATATGCCTGGTTATTTGAACTGGCTAACTTATCAAGGGGACTCGATCTGTCTTCAGATAACTTAATTAGCAACGACAACACATATTTTGTCAGTTTATTAGATATTAATTGGAAAATAAGTTACTTACATATAAAACCCATTGATCTTTCGTTCGTTTCGCAGGCGCAAAGTAGTTGATCAAAGCGTCCGACGGCTTACGTACGAACATTCGTGACCTAAAAGTCTCCTCCTCGCCTCATTACCCACATAGTATCTGACGGGTCCTATCCATCCGGCATAGCCTTTCTCTCATGCATTCTTCTTGTAGATCGGACAGTGACACTTTAAAGCTCCTATCTCCCCCCGAAACATTCGTGCTAGAGTTGCCCACTCGCATCGATAAACCTCATCAATCTTGCTCTGCCTCGTGGCCCAGCAACGTCGTCTCAAATTCTGCCAATATACCCCAGAGTCATAACGAGTCGACGGAATTGGCTTCTTGTCGGAGAGCTACTTCCGCGAATATCGGCAACAAAGGAACTTCCGTGTTTCGCGACCCGCGTGTTTCACGCCTGGAGCACGTGAGCGCTTCTGATCAACAATCGCCCAGGGAACCCCATCCGGCAGATCCTGATCGTCTTCCTACCACCATCCTAGCTCCCGTCTCAAGTCGAACAATATCTGGACGTGGAGATACCGACGGGCTTGGTGTTGATCTTGTTTCACCATCCAGGGATGGCCAGGTGAGTCCTTGGTGCTTGCTCTTGAAGTCCTCACTGGTAGCCTTCCTCTGCAGGCATCCGCTAGTGCAGGCCACCATCGAAGCGTTGCCAAGCGCCTCATATTTTCATCCGAGTCAATAAAACGTATATTCTTTTCAAGGGGTGCTCGGAAAACGCATCACCAGATCACCCATCCTCCCGCCTTTCCTCCCCCGCCTGCGAACGTACTGGATGATCGGACACCAAAAGGGACGGGCAGCGATAACCCCTCGTGGATTCCCGGGCCAGGACAGTTGGAGGATTGGAATCAAGATGAAGATACGCTTGGCCTAGACCCTCCCAAACGAAAATTCCGCGCCCAGCTAGGTAACAGCACTCCTTCCAACCGGCCATCTACTACATTCACCTATCCCCCACCATCTCCGAACCATCCGGGCTCATTCGTGTCTCCCTCATCGCATCCCCCATCACGACCATCGTCAAGGACAGCAACCCATTGGGACTGCACACCCGGGTTTTCGCCTCCAGATGAGCCTGAGACCTCGCGGTTCGGTGCTCCTTCCCGATCATCCCACCCTTCCGGCACAGACAATGACATGGCACCTCCTGACGACTGTGCTCCTAAAAACCCCTCAGCCAAACTAACTAGGCTACCCCACAGCCCCGATCGTACCGCTGCTTCGGCAAAGTCCCCTTCTTGGCACCAGCCAGTCGCCCAGCAGCAGCATCAGCTGGACAGGGGCAGCTGTCGTGTTGGAGAAAATGAGGGGCTCGACCATGAAGCTAAACGAGTCCGACGGGGACCGAACTCGGTGGAGGAACGAGAGCTATCAGTAAACCTTGAGACTTCCCGAGAACACTATATCGAGATCTCAAGCACCACACCACACCTCGAAATCGACATTCCCCCACGTGTTTCGGATTTCACGCCACATCTAATAACCCCTACATCAATCCCCGTTAAACGAGCTAACTCTTCTCACCCAAGCTGTAGATATGAACCTAGCGCGACGCATCTCCATGCCACTGGCGGTTCTCTAGGTCAAGGAACATCCGAACTGCTTCCAGATCCTTCGTTATCACCGGGTAGGATGACACTCTCGATTGGGTCACGTCACCAGCCCCACGCTGACGCTGTGACAGAAGTATCCGCAAGCTGCAACATCTGTAACGGACCTCCTGCGTTCAGTCGATACAAGCGATTGCGAAGTTGCCAACGTACACCTTCGGAGAAGGGCAAGATATCCGTGGTCAGCTACCCGGATCTGGATAGTAGCGACGAGGAAGTAATGACAAACGAAAGTGAAGACGACAACTATTCAGAGGTCTTCACCGACGCCGATAGTGGAAGCTACAATGGTCCAGGCTCGCCAAAATCGGCAAGTCATGATTGGCGATAAATGTTAGCCACAGATACCAAACTGACTAAAACGGTGATCAGATATCAAAACGATCATTTTTGACTGCCAGCACGGTCAGCACAGGTAGTAGTAATTATCTAGAGATGGATTAGGAATATAAAATATACGAAGTATGAAGGCGCCTGGCTGTGGCTGGCTAGAAACCAGACCACGTGACTCCCGTCCTGTCCCCTTCCAACTCCCCTCTTCTGACCTCATCCCACCTCCGCTTCCCTCACGATCCAGTTCCCATAAGATTCACCACTAATGGAAAGCGGCCAATCAATTCCAGGCGCTTTCAAAATCGGGCTAACTAAGATTGATGAGCAAACAAGGCTTGCTGTTGGCCCACTGTCAACGCGAGTTCTCTTAATTCCGCTGCAGGGCTCAGTTGACGAACAAGGTTGACAAGGTACCCCGTGCGCGTGATTGCATCCAACGGTTACGTTTGTGGCAAATGAGGAGAACGACCATGTCATCTGTGCGGTGTCTTGTCGAATTCAATGACAGCCTCGGGGCCAGTTTTTATAAGGCACATTATTAGTAAGGATTCTGTCGCTTTTCCTCTTGCATCACCCATCATGCCCATGATGCTCGCTCTCTCACCACCAGAGATCATCGAGCAAATCGTCCTGCTGCTCGATCCGCTCGATCAATGTTTTCCCAGGCGTGCAAGAGTTCTCATACAAACAATGTGTGAGCAAGTCCACCTGCTATTCGATCCGCTCGATGAAGCAACGTCTTCCCAGGCGTGCAAGAGTCCTCATACAAAACAATATATCACGCTCGGGATAATCCCCTATGGCGCGCGCTCTATCTGGCGCAACCCTTCGACAATACTTGCCTTTCCCTTACCCCACGCTTCTATCGCGTCCCACTAGAAGACATCAACTGGAAGGGCTTATTGCAGGCTCTCATCCGCGCGCGGACCGTCGTGACGGATTCGTACAGTCCTTCGGGGGAAACAACCTTTCAGAGAACCTCGTTTGACTCGTCGCTATACTTCGCGATGGCGCCTTCCTGAACGGGAAGTCCCTGGGTCCACCGCGGAGGAGGTTCAGATGCGCGCGTACCTCCTCGCCCACCCCGGACCTATGCCGAGCGATGCAACCAACGCGAACAAGGCCGCCGCATTCGTGTACGACATGCGCAACTACCGCTACAACAGTAATTTCAGGCCTTTCATGTCGGATGGTAGTGGGCGCATGAACTGGGTCCACGCACACGCGATCCACGCCATGGTTGCCATGCACCTCGTCGACCTACGCGAGGGCGAGCCGTTCGTATCTCCCTGATTCCGGTCAGCATGTCGTACTGCCAGAGTATCATTCCCCCGGGAGTAGATCTCAGCAAGGAGCGCGACTGGGCTGGAATCGAAGGTCCATTGCACGTTTTCCTTCAACGACCTCTTACGTAAGTGCTTCCCCCCATCATATCCCAGCTTTGGTAGAGCAGACCTGACCTGAGGCTCGCAGAGGTTAACAACTTGATGTGCGGATCTCTGCATGCATTACCTGACTTGGTCGATTCAAAATTGGCCCAGTTATCCGGGGCCTCTTGACTCTACAATGTTTCGAGACCCAAGATTCAACGAGACGTTCCGCGTGCTTCCCATGCACCTCCGTGTTATCGGCACTGAGGAGGAACCAGATCATCCCATCAGACCACGCCTACTTTTCGCAGGCGAAGTGCGGACGAGCAGACCATGGTGGGGCTCATTGAGATGACACTAGACGATCACTTGCGCTGGAAATGGGTACGTTCATGCTTTACAATAGTATATGCTGTTCTCTTTAGTGTTGCCCACAAACGTCCTAGGTATATGAAGAGTCTGGACAGGCCCTCTGGAGGTAATTCCTTCCGCATTGAGTCATCATTTGGTGTCCTTGGAAGCTGGACCACAGTGTTTCATGAAACCCATGGCCCTGTTGGTGCGTTCCTAGCTTCCTCCAACCGGTTGTTCCGAGCTGATCGTTCGAATTCGTGCGATGCTGTACGTACCTTGTGGGTGGCGCAGATGCAGATACGAAAGATGGCAACCGTGCGCGTGTAGCTTGGCTCGCGAAGGAATACTTGCGGTTTCATGGCAAGCCAGTGGACGAAGCTGCATGGAATGACTTCCAAACCGACATAATCCCAAACGTCCTGCAAACTGGTGACGAGCTGTCTCGAAGTCCGACATTACCGACATCCGCATCAGTACAGGCATTATATGCGAGATCCCCTATGCACCCACCCTCCTTCCCAAATGCAAATCCAGCCCCGCCGAATGTTGACACTTTTTCGCCTCGTCCCGATCATCGTGGAATGGTGTCTTTGCACGACACATTGGTAATGGACTCTATTCCCGTACCTAATGTGACAACATCGCCTTCAAAGTCGCCTTTGGATGCGGGCCATAGGGCCTCCGGATCTGGCAATAGCCAGGATACCTCGTTCGCTCTTCTGGACCGTGATGGATTTACGAGGGATGTTCTCTTTCGTTTCAGGGCTCAAGACATCGCCCATAGCTTGTTCGTCTTCCATCGTTCCCTGCTTGAGGACCTACCCCAGAATCTCATTACCGATGATTGCTTTGCGTCTATACCCGCGCCCATCGAGTGCCAGGCATATCCCCCGCATGATCATGCTGAACACAGCTCTATCATAGGATGTTTCCTCGGCAGTGATACTCGTCCGCATTGGCTCACCAAGCTCGTCCTCCTCCACGTTCTCATGCCTGACCCCCCTACCAGCCCCCACCCCTCTGGAGACCTCCTCCCGCGCACGTCGCGCACGTATACCCGCTCAGAAGTCGTGTCCGCTTGGGTTCGCATCGGTGAGCTGTGCCGTGTAACAGGTGACGAATGTTCGTGGCGTGCTATCTTCAGTGCTCTGTGCTCGCGTCCTGTGGCACGGCTTGATAAGACATGGTGCCGTGTGGACCCAGGTGTAAATGCAATCGTTGGGACCTGGGCCGCGAAGGTTGGGGATGCTGTCGAGAACAAATTGACGTTCTGGGGCGGTGAGGCGTGTGAAAGGATCCGAGCATCGATCGACAGGGCAAAGCTGGGAGAAGGCGAATCGTTGGCAGTACAATTCTTGAAAGCTACGATGGACGACTTCGAGGGGTTCCGCACGGCATTCTCATTGTGCCCCAGGAATCTGAATGTAGGGACAGATAGCTGGACGAAGGTTGTGCAGACGTTGCTAGATACCTGGCGCATGATTTCCTCATCCGATGGGAGTGCTGGCGTTATGAGTAGGAAGTTTGTTCGGTACGTGCTCTCACCGCTAGAACTCTGCCAGTTTCTCATGCGTTTTACAGCATCGACCAGTTCATGACAATGTCCCTGGCAGCAGAGCCACGCCGAAAAGGCCTGTACGAACCTCACTTCTGGACGAAGTCCTCCAATACCCCACAGGCCCACACAAGCGCGAATTTGGTCCCCTTATTCTTTCCCGAACACCTTCCCTACGTCACCTTCATCAACCGATCGCAGCTATTCCGGGGCCGTTTGGGAAATGGTGGACCGACGCAGCTCAACGTAGACGATGTGCAAACCATACGAAGTGGGGAAGTCAATCTTGGTTCTCGAAGGCGGAGCTTTGGCGCACCAGATGCGGTACCCGGTCGTAACATTGGGGGGACAGTTATTCCACTATTCGATGGCGGGCTGATATTACTCGTCAGTCCGGGTAAAGAGGTCACCTCGTCTCGGCCTTCGTCGCGCATACTTTCCCGGCTTCCGAGCTGTGTAGGCGAGCCGAGCCTAGGGACCATGGAAAAGAAGTGTCACGTGCCCCACTTATCCCCGCTCCGCCTGGTTCGTCGCATGGGCTGGACCGAAAAGCAAGCCTTGCTCGTCGAAACTCGCTTCCTTCGATTTCTGCGCGGACTAGCCTGGTGATTCCTGAGCACCCGAAGGAACATGCCGTTCGGGTTGTAGTACAGGCCGGTACACTTGAGCGTCTGGTGGACATTTTGGTGCATGGGCTTCCAGGCATCTCAGTTTCCATTTCGGATGACAACGGGGAGATGCCGCTCAAGGACGGTAGGACGCGCGACGCCAAGCTTGATCGTGGGGACTTCTCGTCAATTTGGTGGAATGTCTTTCGGAGCTTCGTGACGCCCCTGGTCTTCTTGAGGTACGTAGCCGATCTTTTATCCATGAGCTCTTCTCCGACGAAATCACTTTATAGCTTACGCGAAAGCGCTATGTCAGCGCCTGAATACCAACCTTTCCTCTCCCTCAAGTCTCGCACAAGTCGCTCATGTTCGTGGGGGCATCATAGAGGTCCTGAGTGAATGGTTGAGGATCGGTGGCGGCTCCCAGGATATTCTTGATGATAGTGCCCTTTACCTTGCGATCAAGTCTTTCCTTGAGAGTCCACCGGACCATGCGATGCCAGAGTCCCAACACGGGGGCGACGCCGAAGTCATCAAAAGCTGGGCGGGCCTGAAAGATCGAATGAACACACTCTCGAACCTTTTCACTTCCCAAACACTGCGGCCCAAATATTCCGAAGGCTCCCGTTCTAGACCACAAGACAATGCCATCAGGTGTACTGATCTTCGTTGACTTGCCGGACCTCGATAGGATGACACCAGAGGATTTTGTATACGAGCTTAATAACATGGCCACAGCAGCCATCTGAAACATCACAGAAGAGGCGAGTTCCTAGATTGCCGAGCCCCTCGCTTGCTGACGCTTCGCAGGATCTTTTCGCTACCCTAGACCTCTTGGAGATACAAAGCATTGATCGAACTGGTTGGTTCTTACCAAGAGATGCGAGCACTACCAACGAAGACGTGGAAATCCAAAGCATTTATTCCCACCTGATGGAGGTGGCGCAATCGCCTTTGATCTCGGAGTTATCGCAGGACCGGCTTTATTGCCTCTTTCCTCCAGGTCTGCGAAGCTGCCTGCGCACGCACCATGTCCTACGCAAGTGGCTCGTATCTAGAATTGTAGCGCCGCGTATCGGGTCCCAAGCTCGACAAGGTAGAGTGGAACTCTTCTTGAAGGCCGTGGAGTTGTGCCGGGACCGAAGCGACTTTGATCATTCACAACATCCTTCTTCTGATCGACGCTGCATCCGGACATTTGTCGAGTTTGTTTTAACTTCTGCCATTCTTAGTCCAGAGAGCCGCATCTATAGCCGGGCATGGAACAACGTGGCCAGTGCGCGCAAGACTAGCTCGGACAGTTTGGTCGCAATGCTGGCTAGGCCTAGTTATCAACCGTCTCGCAATTTACCGGATCTTCTTACAGATATGGGATGGACGTTGGAACGCATTCTCGAGATACTCAGTCTCCCAGACGTGCTCACATCTCCAGCGGATGGGAGCGGCCTTGTCAATTTCCATAAGCGCCGGTATGAACGCTTACAACAATTGAATGTTCTCCCTTAACTAATTTGACCTATACAGACAATTGTGCAATTTAGTTTCCGATTCATTACCCTCAGGGCTACACCGACGTGATGCCGAACCGAGCGATCTGGAGCGTTTGAATACCATCGAAAGAGAAGTGAGCAAGATCCAGTTTGACTTACGTGCCATTCGAGAGGACGTCCACTGGGAAGCTTCGCACATGCATGCCGGACCTCAACCGAAGCGTAGCCAGCGACCATTCCAGAAGCTCGTTGTGGCCCAACACGAGAAGAACAAACGCGATCGCACTCTACGCGAGCGCCTCGAAAAGGAGCGTAAGCAAGAGCAGCACCGGATTGACAAACGGGAGGAGTATTTATCCAAAGCGATGAACAATCGCGGGCCATACACGCCTGCGCAGCGACAGCAGCGGTCGAAGAAAAGTGGGTCGGTGACATTCTTCCAGCAATTGATGCGTCCGATATCGAACGCTTTCGCACTGGACCATGTCGATGTCAACACAACCAGACGCACTGCAGCCGAGTTACACTTTACCCCTACAGGCAAGCCCGCGTTGGTTCTCAGCGTTGTTGACGCACGGATCTCACATACTACAAACTATGAGCGCTCGTACACATTCCAGCTCGACACCGAGGATGGGGGACGATATCTACTGCAAGCGGCCACGAAAACAGAGATGACAAGATGGATTCGTACAATCGATCATGTCTCAAAGACGGCTGTGAAGAGAAGGCCGACCTACATTGGAAACTCACCGAAACCCAAGTTTCTCGGACCACATTCACGATCGGCCAACGACCGCATCACGAGATCTAACTGCTGGTGAGTCGTCGTCTCACTTTCTATGACCAATGCTAACGATTTCGAGTAGTTTTCGGCGTCGATCTCGAATTCTTGCTCAAACGCGAGGCAGGAGGCTCTGCGATTCTACCTGGAACTATCCCTTCATTTCTAGAAAAGTGTTTGTTGGAGGTTGAGGCCAGAGGTTTGACCGAAGTCGGCATTTGTAAGTATTTTTGTTCGGGGTTGCTGTTCTTGGATGTACTCATGACTCGTACTAGATTGCATCGCTGGCGCTAGCTCAGAAGTAAATGCACTGAAGGATGCATTGAATCGAGGTAAGATCGCGATTCCTTTGATGTCTTTATTTTCTTTTTTTGAGTGTCGTCTGTAGGGCTATGGCCGGTCACACCATCGACTGACATCTATGCGGTTGCGACCTCATCAAGACGTGGTTCCGTGTCCTTCCAGAGCCTCCGTTTCCATCGTACTCGTATCATGATATCATCAAAGCAACGCGTAAGGCGATCCCGATGGTCGTAATTACTAGGCGACTTACACCCCTCTCATGACAGAAATCGAGGACTTCAATACCAGGATTGAACGAATACGGACAGTAATTCAAGCGCTGCCTCGATATAAATTCGACATTCTGAAACGTGTTGCCGAGCACCTTGATAGGTAAAAAGAATTTTTTCATCCCTCGTTGATACACCTCTCTAAACAAAGTTTAGGGTTACAGACTATGAGGAGCACAACCAGATGACAACGGACGCATTGGCTATAGTCTTTAGTCCGAACTTGCTGCGAGTTCCTCACAATGATTTCCTCATGATTATGTCAAACATGCAGCACACAACAAATTGGTGAAGGCACTCGTCACACACGTATGTGCCCTTGAACTGACCCTTCGACGAGTCGCTCATATAAACCTCGTCGTTTACAGTTCCACACTATCTTCGATGATACGGATGCGGACGGGGAGGCGGATCAAGAGTACGAAGACGGCGAATTTGACGAACCCATAGTCGAGGAAGACGAAGAGGTGGAAACAGAGAACCCTCTGAGAGCTTCCGCCTTCTTCGTGGCTTCACCATCAGCGCTCTTCGCTTAAAAATGCATCTCACTCCCCTACTCTCACCTCTCACTTCAAGTCTTTCATTCTGTTTATTTCACTCTCATTACCTTTGTGCCATTTTCATGCAGCATGCTGTACCTTTATTGCAATTTCGGACACTACAATCCTTTCATTAGGTCTCAGGGGTTTCTACACACATGGCATCGGACTTCGTATCATCCTCACCTATCATGTTACTTCCTATCTGTCTGTCTGCAGCTGCACAGTCTTGATCTTTCAATCACGTGTTGAACGCATGGCCAATGCATCGGTTTGGCGGTAGGTACATGGTTTCTCTGGGCTGAATTTGTTCTTAGCTCAACCTATGAATAGTTGACGGCCGAGGCGTCTTTCATTAGTTTACTTTGCATATTCGTCATATTCACTTTAATTGGGGTGTGTCTCATTCCTCTTCCACTCTGTTGGCTGGTCTGACTGGGTTCTGCACAGAGAAATATCCTACGTCATCGTAAGACACTCCAAAGGGGTGGCTTGAAGTTGCTTCGGGCTCCCCCTGGCATTTACATGGTATGTTTAGTAGTCGCCCGTGCCCATCGACCACGCAACATGATACTCATCGTATGACAGCTCTCCCTTTTTATCGTTGATATTATTGTTGCTACGGGCGGCATCCTCAATATCCGATAGGCTAGCATCGGGCGACCGTATTGCTCTGCACAGGGCATCATAAAGCAGATAGGTGAACTTGGGACAGCGTTGATCACTCTTGTGTGTCTCCCCCATTGTCGCCTCACCTGAGATCGAAATGAAATAGCTGGCATATACCTTACCAGATACTTACAGTCCACACGTTCACTACAGCTCTGTGGGGGGATAGGAATTGAAGCCCGCCGCACTGCTTTCAGCCTTCCTCAGTTGTCTATTCATTTCGCTCTGGGTTGGCATCGGCAACGGAAGCCACAAGAATTATGTAGCGCCTTCACCCGTGGGTCATTTCAACTACTATCGTTTCCTCACCGCTGACCGTCTGCATAGTATTGGTGCTGGATCAGCCCTCGATTCAATGGTGAACGCTTAGCTGGGGAGTATCTCTGGCTGTGGGTGGCACTAGTTGCTTCGGTGGTGATGTATATTCCACTGTCTTTATGTGCGAAGGGCCGCTTGTCGATTGGCGAGAGGTGGTACAAGTTCCACTTGTCCGACCCCGACCAGGCGGTGGAATATGCTCAGAGGTGGGCCAGCCTAGGGATGCTCTTGTGAGCTCTCATGCCTATCTCTTGTGATATGACTCACAATTCCTGTAGTTACCCACTTGCACATTCTCTTGTCGTCCTCCCGCTCTCCGTTGCACGTTAGTCGATGTATAGCCACCACAACATACCCTCGGCAACGATGTTTTTCGGCCTCACCATGTTCAATCTTTCCAGTGCCATCAACGTATTCTTGTTCCTGACCATCCGACCCCAACTTCTACTCTTCGCCCCTCCTGAAATGGCCGCCGAAGCCGAAACACAAATGTCCCATCTAAACCCAGGCCTAGTGATACTCCCAATCCAGTTCAATGTGAACGCAGTCCGATGAGGATGGGGCTGGTGGATGACTTGGGAAAACGGTCCTGGAATGACCGTTCTAGGGACGGTGGGGCTTCGTCTCAGGTCGACTCAACACAAAGGGTAGATGACATTTGACTAGGGTAACGCGTGTACCAGTAGCCAGGTTTGTTATCCATGACATAATGAAGAAAGCTGTGAAGTCATATATTCTATCAAGGCTGTGTTAGGTATAGTGTACCCACAATGAACGTTATCCTTGTGTGTGGGAAGGACTTGATATTTCGAGTCCAAGCCCGACTCACCGTGAGCCACCTGCAACAGCCAAACACGACAAACCCGCGGCGACACGTATCCGGCGGGTAATACACCCATAAAACTTATCAAACTTATGGCCACTTATTTTTCATTTATACCACGATAAGGTCAATAAAGTATCCTCAATGGAATTTACATTTGTAAGTGGAAGAACGGATTGGCCCTTCTGTTTTCGCATGCAACTTCATTGGTTGGTGTGCCAAATTGACAAGTCTCCCCCCCTGAGATGGCGCACATGTCCTTATTGATTCATACAAGCGTGCCAAGACGAAAAATATATCAGTGATCGGATACCCCATGACAATGTCTCTTGGGTGATGACAGTGGCCCTCCAGATACAATTAAATTCCACATGAAAGAAATGTTTACCATCAATCTTTGATAGTGTTTACGCCAGACATAATATTCCAAAGCGTTGTCCTTGCCGTGGAAAACGAGAACGAACATCATGCTTGATGCAGACACAGCCATCACCACAACTTGTCAGCATGAAACGCCACTGCATTGTGAAGAGAGATTGAATCCACATTGAAGACTGTCATTGTCAAGGATAACTTCCCATTTGCCTTATCTGGGTCGCTGACTCGGGGAAATTTGATCCTCGTGGTTTATTTACGTCTTTGTCGGTTTGGCCTTCCTCGCAGTCTGCTGGCGTCATCGCAGGCTCGGAAATTGCAACACACGTACAATCAGGCATTGTTCAGCACTGTGATTTGGCAGTGGATTCGGGCATTCGCACTACGATAGAAATGGTGGGATGTGGCTAGGCACACCATACAGCGCCGATGTTCCTGCTGAGAGTACCAAACACTGGCAAACAGTACACAATCCCCCAAGACGGTCACCTGTCCACTCGGAAAAACGTTCACGGCCGCATGTCACCACTTTGTCTCTTCCATGTTCTCACAGTCGCGCAGCATCCCTGACGTCCATGGATACCCAAAAGATCGTGATTTGGCGTCTCATCTCTCCAATCGCTGTTTTGAGCGTCTTACATGTCCACTCAAAATAAGCGAAGATGGCCCTGCCTTCTTTTTTTTTTTTCCCCTCCCAACATTTCCTCTCCCTTCGCAACGCCCAGATCGAGGCCAGTGTATCAGCGCGCGTCCCTCCATTCTACACCCGCTTTCTACAACAGGGATGTCGGCACTCAATGATGGCACCTGGGTCCGTGGGACTGTCTGTAATGAGCAGGAGTATAATCAATCCCGCAACCCCAATCCCACTATTTCATGTCTAACACATGGACAAACTATTGGCCTGGCTGGCTGTGAGCACTCAGCCTTTGTCTGTCCATTGGTTGAACTCATCCCACGTACAGCTGACAGCCGAAGCGTCGTTCCTAAGTTTCTTTTCTGTGATCGCTATATGTATCTATATTGCTGTGAGCCTAACTCCCATTCACGCGTCTGTCCTGTTCGATCAGATGTTGCATAGCGGAACATACGATGGTACAGGAAGAACGCTCGAGGGATTGAATGGAGGTTGTTTCAAGGGCCTGCTGACATCTACATGGTCTGTCAGATGATTTCCTACCTGATCTTCTTCACCTGACTCGTTTGATTTGAATGACAGGCCTCCCTTTTCGTATTCGACATTCTGCAGGCCATGGGTGGCATCCTTGACGTCCGGTGGGCTCACAGAGGAATCGTCACGACTGGACCATATTGCACAGCACAAGGCGTCATCCAACAAATTGGTGAACTTGGTGTTGGCCTTATCACCTTGGTTTGTCTCTTTCTTGTAATGTCTTTTGTTCTAAGAGCAACCGATGCCACGTCTTACTAGATTCTCGCTATTCACACATTCGTGGCGGCTCTGTGGCGAGTAGGATTGGAAGCTCGCGGCTTTGCTCTTTGCCTGGTTGTCCTCGTAACCATTTTTGTCGCACTCTGGGCTGGCATTGGCTCTGGCATTAACAAGAATTATGAAACCCCTACACCTGTGCGTTATTTCAACCTCTTCTCTTTCGCACCCTATTCTCACCAGACACCACATAGTATTGGTGTTGGATCAGCCCTTCATTCCCGGGCGAACGCCTAGGCGGTGAATATATTTGGTTATGGTTGGCATTATTTGCTTCAGTGATACTGTACATCCCATTGTACTTTTGGACAGAGGGTCGCTTGGACGTCGATGAAAAGAAGTGGTACAAGTTCCAAGTGTCTAACCTCAATCAACAGGTGGAATACACACAGAGGCGTGCGGCACTGGGGATGCTTTTGTAAGCCATATCCCTTGAATTGCAAACACCGCTCATGGTCATACAGTTACCCCCTCGCATATTCCCTGGTAGTCCTTCCTGTCTCCGTCGCACGGTGGTCGCAATGCAGTGGCAGAGACGTACCGTCGGGGGCAACGTCTTTCGGTGTCTCGACGCACAATCTCTCAGGCGCCGTCAATGTCTTCCTACTCCTGACCGTCAGGCCCCAACTTCTCCTCTTGATCCGTCCCGACCCGGACGAGCTTGGCGTACCCGAAATCGATCTCGCCCCTCAAAATCCTCGAAGCACCGACAATGCAATTCTCCCCGAAACAGGAACATACCAACACAGTCCACTGCCGAATACGACTGCCCTTGCAAACGGCTCTGGCTCTGGAAACAGCGTGGGGAATTCGGTATCATCTGCTTGTCGCAGGCGACCCCTCAATTTACCACAGTTACACGGCATCGCTATCTGCCAGATCCGCATGGAGTGAGCAAATGTAATTCGCCAGAAATAGCTCGTTCGTCTCTTCGAGACCGCGGTACGCGCTTACTTGCTCACACTATCACGGCCTGGTCTCGTCATGCCACAGAGCACTTTGGAGACGGTTAATGAACTCATCGCGGGCAGTTTTGGAGGCGCAGCGCAAGTCCTAGTTGGACAACCTCTAGACACGGTCAAAACGCGCGCCCAAATCGCCCCCATTTCAGTTTCACTCATTCTTGCGTTGCGCTCACTCACCATGCGTGCACCGTATGACAGGGCATGTTTGTCAGTGCTGTGTTCTTTCTTAGCCAGCACGACTCTCTCTGACTATGCATCGAAGGAAGGGCCAATGGATATTCTGGCGCAGACCGTGCAGAAAGAGGGCGTGCTGGCACTCTACAAAGGTTCGCCTCTCCCCCTCCTCCCTTCCCCGCTCCCTTCCTGACAACGGCCTTTAAAGGGATGGCTAGCCCCCTTCTGGGGATCGCAGGCGTCAACTCGCTGCTCTTCGCCGCGTACGGCATCTCGAAGCGCGTCATCTCGCCGTTCGGACAGCTCTCGCTGAAGGAGACCGCCATGGCGGGCGCCGCCAACGCCGTCCTCGCGAGCCCCGTGGAGATGTTCAAGGTGCGGATGCAGGGCCAGTACGGGAATCCGTTGGACAAGCGTTTGCACGTCATGGCGATGGAGATGTGGGCCGAGTGGGAGTTTCGGAAGGGTATCACGCGCGATTATTGGGTGCGTCGCCCTTTTCTTTCTAGTTGTCTCCGATGGGGGAAAGAAACTGAGACGACGTTCTCGATGTCGCAAGGTTACCGTGGCGAGAGAGATCCCGGCTTATGCGGGGTGAGGGGTCATGATCGTCTGACTAGGCGACTGGCGGTATTCATTGCTAAACTTGGGGCATGTCGTAGGTTCTATACAGGTACGTTCTGAACACTCTCGTGGCTTCTGAAGTAAAAAAAAGTCGCGCAGGGTTCGAATTCTCAAAGCGAAAGTTCATGAGTATATACGGGCCCGACCTACCAGTGTGGGCGCTGCTGGCTAGTGGGTCTACTGGAGGCGTACGTCGAGCTTCTCCTTCCCCATCTATCATCTAGGTCGGGTTCATCATCGCAGGTTCCTCTGAGTAAAATCTCACGAATACCAAGGGGAAGAATGGTAAACGGTAAATTGGATGCCGCTCCGCTCTTCACCCCGCATCCCGCAATTACTTTGCTCCCTATTGAAATCTTAGATATGCAAGAGTATTGACATGACTATACAGTAAGTGGTATTTGAGTATGAGTAGGATAGTATTGTCCAGTATCGTACTTAGGCGGGGGATGAGCTAGGTGATGATCACTTGGAGAAGTGGCAGGATTAGGTGTAGTTGTGGGAAAATTGAGGTGGTGGGATCTGAGTGGAAGGTAAAGTCCCACCTCCATCCATCGCGGGTATAGTCTGGGGTGCCAATGATGGCATCTGCCAACCACTGGAGAGTATCGAGACGGGGAAAGGATAGCAAACAAGTGCGGTGAGATGTCGAGCCAGACTGCTTATAGTAATAAAACCGAAAAGGCTCCTTTTTTGGGAATTGTCCAGGTGCCGTGTTTAGTTTAGCTCTGCAAATGAAAAAACGTTTGTCCAGACCAGTGCCCATCGCTAGTATGCTTTCTTTCCATCCTGACCAGACCCGCCCTCTGGCCCACCCCTACGATTGAGAGCTTGTAAAACACAATTGACGGTTTTCGGAGATCGGGAAGTCGGGGACTTCGCATCTCATGATTAAGTTAGGAACTCCGACCACGTGTTGCCATGATCACCTTTATGGCTGGGCGTCCATGGTGATAAGGAACTTGATAATAGTCGGAAGGCCCGAAAATATGTTGCGGGTTGTATGAGAGGGCAGCGAACGAAGGCTCTCAACACCGCGTATCCCGCATACTATGATGGGCCCATCGATTTGACCCGGCGTTCCGCGTACACAGAAAAGCGACCACGGGCAGTGTCATGATGGCAACGGGATCACCGTCAGGCTTACAGGGACGCCCGAGGCCTCGCGCACATTGATGAATGGAACAAAAGCGTCCCCAGCACTGCCCTTTGCATAACAAACGAGCTCTCGGAGTATGGGTAACACCTCTAAAGGTGGTTCTCCGTGATCTTGTCGTAGAGAGCGGGAAAGCTGTCCAATGAGGCCCTCGCCAACAAGCAGGGTTTTCACGTTGCTGAACGACCTAAGGAGTTCACGCCACTTTGTGCGGTCGGCTTCATTATGCCAGTCGATAGATGGACCATGTTCCTGATAGCCAAGCGCGAGATGCTCCACCGCGACGAATGCAGGGCTAAGTGTATTGAATATCTGTGCCGAGATTGCTACTTGCCAGTCGAAGTGGTTGCAAAGAACCTTGATATAAAAGGTGTGCCCCTTCGCTCCTTCATGGGGGAATGTGGCCATGATGACCGAATGACGTTGGAACCAGAACGCCGCGCTCCTAGATTTGAGGTTCTCTATCGCGCCTATGAACTGCACGAGGTGAGGGACGATGAAACTGAGCTGGTTGAAGAATACGATTTGGAGCTTCTCTAGGAGAGGCATTGCGATCCTGGGAAGAAGGGCCTCCAGATAAGCACTGGCACCTTGAAACCCAAACCAACGAAGGTTTGGGAGTATAACGTGCGTCGTATGTGAAATGTACGACATTTTCTCGACATGACGACCGGCAATAGGGGAGTGAAAGCTGATCTCCAGCGTTTCCAACCGGGGCATTAGGGACAGCCGCCGGAGTAAATCACTTGGAGGGAAGTAGGCGGATGGCAGGATATTGTGGAGGGAGAGTGTCGTGAGACCCACCGCGGTCATAAGTAATGAAGATTGGATGGGAAACGCAAAGTTTTCCAGTCCGATGTGGAGTAGATGTGGTGCCTGCAGCGTTCTTGGAAGGACCAAAGTCGTTCCGTGCTTTGTCGGAGACCCGATATACAGGAATTCCAGAATTGGAAACCCCCCGTCTATGGCCGCAATGAGCTTTCGCAAGTTGGCAGCAGGCATCCGAAGACGGATGCGGCGAACTCGATCACGGTGCTGGAGTGCAAGCAGTATTCCTTCTTCATCCTCGGGGGTCATCTTGCCGTCTTTATTAAGGTAGTCAAGGATGAGTGGAAGGGGTGGGAAATGCGCTAGCATGTCCGCCACAGGGGTGCCATGCGTGAAAACGAGGCGAAGGTCCAAGTAGAGTGGGGACCCGAATATGAGAAGCCGCCATCTTCGGCAGACGTGAGCGAGTTTGTACCACCAACGCTCACGATCCCATTTCCCCCCTTGTATGATAAGAAGTTGGTCGTCTTCGTTTTCGTCTAAGAGATCAGGGCGATAGATGTTGAAGATGTTGAGGAGCGAATAGTCGTCGAGGATGTGGATGGATGGACTATGTCGCCTGTCGCAATTATTGAGGCGTGGTCATTCTCAAGCAAATCAACGTGGCGGAAGGGCGCTAGCGTACCTCAACTTACGACTGGGTGCAGTTCGACGGCGGTTTACAAGGGATGGGAGGCGGATGACGGTGGATAAGCAGTGAGGCATGGCAATGAGGGGAGGGAGTGAAGGAAGGAAAAATCCCAAGGAATTACCTTTGTGGTTTTTGTGTGGTCGGCCCGCCTTGGGATATACTGGCTGTGCATCTCGAATTGAACCAACTTTTAGATTGTAGGGTGGGTGCCGCAAAAGGATAAAAAACCCACCGAAAATACTTGAATGGGCAGATTATCAACTAGATAATCCGACTTGAAAATTTTCCATTGTGAACAATTTTTCATGCAAGTCGCGGTTTTGCTGGTTTTTCTGGTTTTTGGTTGGCTTGTGAGCCGGATCAAAGCTCGAGAGCGTCTGAGTCTGATATTATGGGGCGGTCGGTCCTCCCGGGATAAGCGTGGCAGACAAGTCTGGTCGTTACAATATTTGGAACTCCGCATTTTAGCGCTAATTGCACTTCGATCATCTAGATGTCAGCGGAGCACAACGCGTTTGCTTTCTTTTCACGATTGATCCCTCAAAAAAATTTATGCCATAAGTTGATACAATGTACTAGATACAGTGCGTAATGCGTTTTTTGTGACGATTGAGCAAGGATTCACTAAGGTGGAGATTCCCCGTGGATACATCGGGAAACGCGGGCGCTACGGTGTCTGATAAGTGGCATGCTGCCGTAATGGATAAGCCTGACAGACCACTTGAGGGCCTTCCAGTGGAGAGAGAACTGAGACAGGTTCCAGGTCTGGGGGAATCTTTAAATGATCGGATATTGTGCCAAAGTTTGGCAACTGACCAGTTCGATCGCGTGGACCCGTCTCATTGGACGAACACTTTGCGCTTGTTCGTGGTGCTGGCTGGCAAGTCACCAGCGTCGTTTGATTTGCGACGCTGATCTGAGGATGGATTCTTGGCGAGCGCCGATAGCGCACGACTCTGAACGTGTGTGACGGGAGAGAGCCTGATGGGAGGGAGGCGACGACTGGCTCTCGGCTTGCGAACAGAAAATCTGAAACTCAAGCGCAAGCGCACCAGGTTAATACGAGCCGACAATTTGGCGCCAGCAGATCGTTTAGGAAGGTGTCACCGGCGTCAGCGTTTGTGTATTTGTACTAACCGGAACTCAAGATAAGGGGTGGGTCACCAACGCTCCATATTTGGTGTTCATTCAAAAGGACCCCAGTCACTGATAACAAACAGACCCCGCAAACGTGCCTACTTCCTACCCACCCGTCGGGGGCTTTGGTCAGGCCTGATCCTGGTAGCGGTAGCTGTGTCTGTGTGTATGAATTAGCCAATCAGAGCCAAGATGGGAAATGCCGAATATGATTATGTCAACCATGAACCTTAGTGTAGCCTGACCAGCCCCCGACAGCTGGCAAAACTTGTCAGCCACAAGCGTGAGATTCCTTAGTCAACAGCATGAGAACGCAAACCAGTTCGTAAATTTCAGTCACATGACCTATGTTGCATTGTTGGAAAAGTGAAACACCCAAAATGTACGCGTTTGATGGGTGATGGACACTTACACAACCTCTAAAATGGTGTGTAGGAGCTACAAACAAATAGTGTAAAAGTATTAATCATGACATGAGATGGGTACTGCAAAACAAAGTATATTCAATGCTGGTGAGATGATGCAGATGAGAAACAGTATATTACACTGGCATGGAATCAAACCTATGACCTATCCTGCCATTTGTGGCAACAAAAATGTAGCAAACCACTACACCATTTAGGTTTACCATGGCTATCCTCTTTAAGCATTAATGACCAACAGCATAATGGTGACCATGTATTGACAGTGTCCCAACACCCCTCTCACACTACAATATCATGGCAGCAACCCATGTGGAAAGTTAAATTTAATTTTTTTATGTTTTTGGTGGAGGGCAAATGGGGGGTATAATCACCCCACAACCTGTATAGGTCATGTGACTGAAATTTACGAACTGGTTTGTGTTCTCATGCTGTTGACTAAGGAATCCCACGCTTGTGGCTGACAAGTTTTGCCAGCCGTCGGGGGCTGGTCAGGCTACACTAAGGTTCATGGTTGACATAATCATATTCGGCATTTCCCATCTTGGCTCTGATTGGCTAATTCATACACACAGACACAGCTACCGCTACCAGGATCAGGCCTGCTGACCAAAGCCCCCGACGGGTAGGAGCCTGCCTACTACCCTTGTGAATTTTATGCGATTTTGTGTCATCACCTACTGTACTGAGTCATTGAGTATATATGGAATAGACGCCTGATGATCGTCCGTCTTCACCCTTGCGCCCTCACTTTCTGTCCCAAAAGACACCACCCTCGGAGGACTTTATTCCATCTTTTTGGCTCGCTATCTATTCCTCATAACTGATGGAAAATTTACTGGCCAGTGACACCCAGGTTGTGTCGTTCGTCTTTTGACGTATGCGCCGACCCAATAGGCGGACCGGAGTATTCTAGGCCCCCGTAGTACCTGGGGTCCCCTACGACTGGATTGTGGCTTACCAAACATGCCTTGATGAATTTCAGAGATGGTTTGAACAAATGCTTCGAACAATGTCACGGGGAAGAATGGAGGCGGTCTGAGTTCCTGTGGACCCTTTGTAACAGAACAGGAAAACGGCGCGGACCATCATGACGTAAAAGTGATGGATCACGTTCCTGCGGCATTTCTCGGAGTGGCCCGCTCTTATGATCAACTGTTAATTGCTGCATCCCTAGGGATCTACAGTGCCCTCCATCCCAAGGGTCCTATCCCGTATCAGCCTGCCAACCAACCCTCGAGTTGGCAAACTCCCCTCCCCTACGATGAAACTTTAGGCTGATCTCTGCAGGGACCCTCCCTCGCTGTACTCCTTCCAGAATGCTCCCAACCACATCAACAGCGAATGTCTAGCCCAACTTAAGTCGGTGTGCCAACAAGTTACTTCCCGTTTCCTGCAATGGGAGCTTCGCTATAGAACCCTATGCAGCGCGTGACATTCGAATTACGGAGAATTTCGTACTTACCAAACGGGCGAGAAGTCGGTCGACGGATTGAAGCTTGACGGCTAGGACAAAATAGGAGGGGCTGCACTAGTCAGAAGAATGTCGTTCCACAGGGAACAGAACTCGTGTTGCAATGCAGGAAGGGCGTGGCATATGTAAGTGAGGCCAGAATGCAGAATGAACGGCGTCCAGGAACCGGACAGAGGACGTCACGTGGTCGAGGTTGCTAATTCAGTTCGAGGCTAAAGTGGCTTGTCGTGTCGAGTCACGTAGATTAAGACAGTGGCGGATATTGGCCCGAAGGACAAGATCCGGTACGAGGGATTAGGCGAACCACCGCGTTGAGTGGTCTGAGGTAAGGGGGGATTCCTGGCTAGACGAGTTGGCCAGCGCGACTGATAAAAGGTGGCGGGCGGGTTCAGGTTGTAACCACGACGAATAGCCACAGCTCGGCGCACCGGCCTGGTCGATTACCTTCCTTTATAAGTAATGTCTCCAGGGTTGACCGATTTCCTTTCCCTCATTCCTTTCCGTTTGGTGTGACTTGGCCCCCGATGTTGGACCGGCTCCTCCTTTCACTTGACACAGGTTCATCAACCTCCCAGTCAAAAACTGCAACAATGTCCCTCCAAATGATGGGTTTATTTCCGCATAATGACCAAAACTCACTTCGTTTTGCCGTCGCTTCCATTGCCATGGGCGATGTCGATGCTGCAGTATGTCCCGCAGGTCCTAAGCCGGTAGGATCCCCGATACATTTTGTACCTCCAGAATGGCTTCTCCCCTGACAGAGGTTGCCAGGCTGCGCCGCACCTGAGGTTTTGTCTGAACACGTGGTAATCACGACTTCCTGCTCGGCCTATGTGGTGGTATTCTAAGTAGAGTGCACCTCTCGGATGGTGACGGCTTACCAAGGGCATTCCGCTAGATCTTCTGCATTCTTCGGACACGTACTGTACATATCGTAATACCCTTCAGGTAAAGGGGAGGTGGACACCTGACTAAACACAATTCTATGAATTCTCACGAGGGCGTGTCAACAGGCGACATCTACGGACGTACGGCGTGCCTTACTCCCATTCTCACTCCTCACTGAGCTTGCGATCAGCTTTTCCAATGTGGCCATACACCCACTCCAAGCACTCGTAGTCGCCTGCCGACAACGCTTGTCTTGGAGGTCCCCCGCAGCAAACACGCCGCGCACAAAAGTCTGGGTTGTCCCAGGAACCGTGGTAGTATACCTATTGGCACCAGTTTGTAGTCTGTCGTGAACGAGTGCCGTTTTCTGGTTCGTTGCCCTGCAAATCGATCAGATGTGGGCGATCCATCATCATACATCTAAGTTTGGAACCCACGGACGGTGCAGAATAATCCTTTCACAGGAAGGTCTGATTGACCTGTGAGGGTATTCTTGATGCGCAGGTTATTTAGGAGATCTTGAGTTCCCCACGACGCACCAGCATGTAACCGTGGGACCCATACTTCGTGGGATCTGGTCTGAATGGCAATGCAAATGGATGTGGCCTCCTCTGCGGCGGAGTTATTGCCGCTAATGACAGTCGACGGCTCATTTATGAAAATGGGGAGTGCACCATCGCAGACAGCACAAGCAGAGATGCCACTCTGCCAGTACGTCTGGGCGCCTTCAAGCCCGAGGCGCTTTGTGCTCGCACCGGTGGCGATTATGGTCGCATCGGCGGTCTCCGGTTCTCTATCTTCTTGGTATTAGCCCCGGTATCTGAAGGGTCGGTGTGAGAGTCGGTGTGAGAGTTCGTACTTTGACACGGTTTCGGCGATGATGCGGCCAAATTACAGAGATTGGGCGCAGAGTTTGTCCATCAATTCCGGTCAAAGTACCGTACCTGGGAAGCCTGGAAGATTCTCGACGTCCATTGGGGTGGACAGTTGCTCGCCAGCTGCGAAGCCACTGGCCATAAAGCTTTGGAAGGGGATAGTGTTGACGCGGAGATATGAGAGTCGCGGTGGTGGTGGGCCGCGGGTGTGGCCAAAAATGCCACACAGGAAGGAGTCAGGAATGTGATGTAAAGGAGCTATGATCCGTAGCATGTCTAAGGGTGCGTTCGACAACTGAAACGGGCAGATTGTATCACACGCGTGATCTCTATCTGCGGGGTTGCAGATAGAGATAACGTTTTCATGCCCTAGAAATTTTTTGTATTCACCAAACACTTTGTTTTCACAATCAAAAAATGATTTCCATTTTGGGTGGCCTGTCACACTGCATGACTGGGGACGCACACGTGAGGGGAAGCCTGCACATGAGGGAAGTTGCATCTTCACAGAGCCGCGCAAAAGTGCCTGGGATAGGCTGATTACGCAACTGCTATGGATTCGTGATACCACTCCATGCAAAGCAGACTATTCAACTGAAAAATAGTTGTAGAAAACTTTAATAAAAGGTTAAATAATTCTAAGCATTTTCTTGTGCAGAGAACTTCAAAAGAAAGGTTTAAATAAATATTTTTAGCAAAAAGAAAAGGCTATGAAAATCGGACAATTGTCACCCAAATTGTCAGATTTTCGTAACCTTTTCTTTTTGCTAAAAATATTTATTTAAACTTTTCTTTTTGAAGTTTTCTGCACAAGAAAATGCTTAGAATTATTTAACTTTTTATTAAAGGTTTCTACAACTATTTTTCAGCTGAATACTGTCACCCGTGGATACCGTACAGCTGACCTCAGCACCCCAGTAGTCGTACAGTCACGGACTGTCACAATAAAGTTGGGCGTTTTTTAAAGTTCCGACTTGATTTTTTTTCGAGTGATCTGTGAGCAGTTTTCGGGTGGGGGAGGGGAGCGAAGCCAGGTCGTTGTTCAAGCTATTCAGGTCCAAACATTTGTATCTACTCTTCATTATTGGCAGTTGGTCATGTATCGTTAAAAGGGATAGTAATGGAAGAGCCACATGGTGTAGTGGTTGTTATGTTTTGGTTGCATTAGTGAGTGGGGTGAGGCTGTCGGTTCGATTCCATGTCAGTGCAATAATCTTTTTTGTCGTTCACATGCGCAGTGTGATCACGTGCACTTGCCAATTTGAGGCACTGACCAAACTTAAAATTTCAGTGTGACTGACACGTGCATTCGACTTTCAGACCTGAGAAGAGGGAAACAACAAAGACTTGGTCGTTTTGCTCAAAAAAAATATGAGTGGATTCAGATCTTTGTCTCATTTTACATGGAACTAAGACAGTTTTGTTTTTTTCTGTGGTTGTGCACCCACACATTTTTGTACGACTACTAGCGTGCTGAGGTCAGCTGTACGGTATCTACGGGGGCGACAGTAGTCTGATTCACACAGTGATACTGTTCACATTATTGACGCACGTGAGACTTATCACTCACGTGCAATTCTGTTGGTGCATCACACAGGTCACACACGAGTAACACACGCTGTCACAGTCACGCAATCTCAAGGAAATCGAGGGTCGAAGTAGAATCACATTGGCTGGCGTTATCATGACCCAAAAAACATTTTCATGTCCCAAACAGCACATTTTTTCACACAAGATTGTATTTCAATGAAAAATTCTTTTGGCTGGTATCTCACAACGTCAAAACTTTCCCGAACGCACCCTAAACACAACAATCAGAAGTAATGAAGCAGCAAGGGGCATAAGAGACGGACGAGTATTGTTTGATCGTCGGAAACGGTAAAAAAACCCCGAGATAAGTTGTAGAAAAATATTTATTATTATATTTTGAAATAAATTTTATCTACACTTAATATCACTTAATATTATCCTAGGAATGGACAATGGAACACCTCGGTTCGGTTTAGGTGTCTGCCCTCATGAAAAAAAAATGGAAATTTTTTACCACTATTCACGGCTTTCGGGTGGAAAACCCAAATTGTGTTGACAGTGTGGAATGTGTGAGGGAAAGAAAATCTCAGTTATATAGCTCTAAGGATCAAAATAAACAAGATAAAAATCATTTCAAGGAAATGGGCGCCCATCAAACGGACGGGACCCTGATCCCGCTCCCGGAGCTATGCCTCGCGCTCGCGTTTGAATTTCCCATGCGCGTGTCTGTAAACCGTCCCGTTTTGCCTGTCCTCCCGGAAGGCTGCGTGGCCTGTCGGCACGGGAGAGGGATGAGTGGGTAATTGGGTTCGTCTGATACCATCTTTAATGCCCGATCCCGCGGATAAGACATCATGTGCTGTGAGGCGATACCGTGCGGGCGTGATGCCCTTGCCGAACCGGTGTGTAACGTGATTGGCGCAGAGGAGGCCTACGAAAATGTTCGCCAAGTGGAGCGCACGATGGAGAACACCGCACCCGCGGCAGAAGAGAGAATATCGCGCTCGAAACGCACGAGAGGACCGTGGCAGCCCGGAAGTGGAGAACGGGCGTAGCATGTGCCGGACGCCACGGCGCCATGAAGTGGTCCGCTCCACCCGCAGCAACCAAGGGCTCCCTGCAATACGAGCCGCGCGCCAGGTAAGTACCAGAGGTTCCACGCCTCGCTGACCTTTGCATCGAGAGAAAAATTCGCCTTTTTGTAGGTGACGTAGCCGACAGAGACGTAGGAAATGAACGCGGGGAAGAGCAAGAGTACGTAGACCGCGAGGATAGGCCGAGAGTTCAAAAGCGTTCCAGTCATACCCGCCAGCGAGGCGAGCAAAAGTAGAGAAGAGCTGAACGTAAGCAAGATGAGAGCGGGAGAGTCCGTAATGAGAACGGGGGCATCGGGGTAAGCTGGCGGTTGAGATAATAAGAGTCTGTCATGGCTACAGATGCAAATGGCCGGAGGACTCACTGGCAAACCAAGTTAATAGGGAAACAACAAGGCACGTCAGACCGAGTAGGAAGACGGTCGTAACGCTTGCAAGTAAGCACCACTTGTGCCACGTCCATTGGCCGACCCCGTTTATCCCTAAGCCTCGACTTTCGTGTAAAACTGCCTCGATGTTGCCTTGGCTCCAACCCCCAGCCCCTTTCAGTTCCCGGATACGGCGTGTCGAGAAATGGTTCGTACGAAGCCCCGGAGGTATCGACCAGGAAGTTCGCGGTTGGGGCCACTTGTACGTAAACTTGTCCGCCGTAGACAGGGCGCCGGCATTCGTGAGCGCTCGGTTGAGTCCGGAGCGACTGTTGGGGGATGGTGGTTTGTTAGCGTTGTAGGTGGGAAGCTGCGCATTCGAGAGGAAACCGTATTTCCGGTGGAGGGAGACTAGGCCGGAACGCGCCAGGGCCGACAATCGTTTCGCCGATGTCTGGATGTTCGTGGATATCTGGGAGAGATACGACACTGCAACAAGAGTTGCTTGGGATGTGGATGACGTCACCGTGTCGTCATTGGCGTCAAAGGGAACTACGACGAACAACGAAGGGGTGTCACCGCGCTTCGTCGTCGTTGAGGCAGCAGAGCGCGATGTGA
>Ga0307510_10001242_pt1 | contig 27700 bp, 16 predicted proteins | sample 12_EM_MG_FD_207224 | JGI IMG/M metagenome (GOLD analysis project Ga0307510, IMG submission 207224) | Populus trichocarpa ectomycorrhiza microbial communities from riparian zone in the Pacific Northwest, United States - 12_EM | ecosystem: Host-associated > Plants > Roots > Unclassified | place... | reverse complement strand
GATGGTAGATCCATGAATCCAGCTTCCTGTTTCTATTTGATACTTCTGTTTCCATTCTCGCAGCAATTTCAATGGCCAAAAAAATAGTGCACTCACACACACATCTTTTCCTTCTAGTTTATGCTACTACTTGGAGAAAAAGTGGTGGTAAAGAGAGAAAATGGCCTTTGATAGACTTTCTTCTGTTATTCTTTTTTCTGTTTTTGAAAAATGGACGTTGCAGTAAAACCAACCCTTTTAGAGTGGGTTCTGCTTCTCCATTATATAGCTAATTAATATTATGAAAATAGTATAGGTGCCAGTTTTTTTGGTGAAAAAATGGAAAGGTAGGTAGGCTATCCCACACTCTCCAGTAGGGAACATTGCGCCCACATCACACCACCTTTTTATTTGGAAAAAGCCCCACCTCTCCTATGTTGGGGCCGAAGCTTAGGGTCTTTTTGAGGGTAGCTATGATCATTCATGGGGTGCCAAGTTGAAAACAGTTTGTTCAATATTTTTAAAATTTGGTCAACAGTCAAAACTCCAAATTACCTTGGTTTTTTAGGACCACATTTGTATGTTCTAGAGTTCAAGGTCTTGATTACCCATATTGAAAGTAGTAGGATGAAATCCAAGAAACTGGACAAGTTTGAGCACTAATCAAGGCATGAAACCTTTGTTTGATTCTATTAAATTTCAAGAGCCTTGGTTTTGCCTTGATTCACAAGGTGTCTCTATCCACCCTACCCCTTTATTTCCTCCTTTTTTTTTGTACTACATGTAACAACATAGCCTATTTTTTAGTTAAACCACTGATAATTGAGAACGAAGCAAAATATTGAAGCATTCTTCAGAAGAAACACGAGCCATGCTACTGGTACCACTGCTGTCTCTGCTTTATCAGTGTTTGGGGATTTCAGGAGCCTTAATTTCTTATGGATGCAAGAAGTGCCCTTTATGAATTTCAAGGGTAGCCTAGTGGATTCTGGGTTTTATATCCTTCCCTTTAGTCACTTTATTTTGTTATATATCAATTTACTATATTGATTTCATAGGAAATTACACTCTTTAGTAACTGTTTATTGTTCTCTTTCATCTGTTGACTGCATTCTTCGTTGTCTTTTATGTTCTTTTTTTGTCCTCTTTGCTCACCTGGTTGGGGTGGCAAAGGGTCTAGCTTGGTGGCAAAGGGTCTAGCTTGCTTTGCAGATTTCTGACCGCGGTCTTTTTTTCTTCGTTGTCTTTTATGTTCTTTTTTTGTCCTCTTTGCTCACCTGGTTGGGGTGGCAAAGGGTCTAGCTTGCTTTGCAGATTTCTGACTGCGGTCTTTTTTTTTTTATTGCAAATGCACTTCACTTAACTTTAGATTATGTTTGTGTATGGACATGAACTCCATCTTGTTCCAATTTTTTACCTCAAGCAATCAGTTAATCATGTTTACTCACCTCTTCTTTCAGATATGGGCCGTGTCAAACTCCTACCCTTGGGTTTTGTGTACAGAGGTATTTGCAAATTACTACTTTTAAGCCAGAAAAGTTTTGGGCTTTGCGCCCCCACGTAATGGTAGATGGCTATGAACTTCAACTAGAATGGGAACGTCACAAGTTATTTGACTTGGATGTGAGGCTTTCTTTTCCTTAACCTAGATTTTCTCAGTTTTAGCTTTTATCTTGACAGAAAAGCTGTATCATATTTTTACATATTGCAGGTTGCTTTGATGTTTCAAAAGCTGGTATTACAGGATAGAATATTGGAAGTAACTGATATGTCAGAGAAACAGGAAAGCAAAGGCCGTCCTCCTGGTCTAAACACAGTGAACCTTCTAAAGGTTAGAGAAAATTTGGGACTGAGAAAAGAGCCCTGCCACTTGCAAGCTATTTGGTATAGCTTGTTTGGTGGCGTGGTTCAGCTTATTCATTTGCAACTTTGTATCTGGCATCTTTGCTCATTTCTGGTGTGAATTTCTGGTGAATCTGGTCTAAACACAGTGAGCCTTTTATAGGTTAAAAAATTCAGGGATTGGGAAAAAAAAAGCTGCTTCTTGTAAGTATTTGGGCTAGCTTGGTTAGGCTTATGCATTTGCAACTTCTTTTCCAGTATCTTTACTCTCCAAGCATGAGCTGAACTCTACTAAGTTCGGGTCATGGGCTCGCAAGTGCAGCTTGAATGTGTCATGGAGCTTAATGTTTGAAGTTCCTGACCATTTTTAATGAGGCATATACACTTAAGAGTAGGAAACTTGCATGGACAAAACAAGAGTACCTGCTAGTCCCATTCTCCTTTTTGTTAGTTTTTCACTTGTGTTTCTTATTATACTTCTTTCCTAAATAAAAGAAGGAAAAAGAAACCTGGCTATTTGTCTGTTCTCAAACAGCTTTCAAGTTGATGAGCCCCCTAGGTCAGCCCAAGGTCGCAAACATTTTTTACACTTGGTTTATTTGCCTGCTTCAAAGCATCTGCTTTATTCATATTCGATGGTACTGGAGAAGTTGTTATGTTCCAAAGTAAGTAAAGTGGGAGAGACTTTTTGACTCAATGCACACCTTCGTTAAACTACTTGCATGCAATTTTAAGATCCATGCAAGTAACAGCAATACTTCTATAGTATAATTATCATATTTTTGGTAGTTCTGAATGTAACCCTTTGACATTATTATGCCAATGAAAGATAATGCTGGCAACTGCTAATTCTGAACTATGATATGGTTATTTTGATGGGTAATTAAAATTTTAATGCCAAAAGGTTGGGGGAAATCTTTTGTGATAGTGTGTCAGCTATGTGCTTACTGTCAAATACAAGTTTGTGGCTAAAGTAAATAAAAAAATCGGTCTCTGGTTCTGTTCCCATTGATGTCCAACTTGGAAGGAAAATCTAGAGTATCCTACTCTAGCATTTTTACATGAAATGGCTGCTCTCAAGACTCAAATCTCCTTGTGGTTGTATGGCCAGAACTCTCACCATTATAATAAGCAGTGTTCCTGATTGCCTATTGTCATTTACTCCATCTGATCTTAGAGTTAACTCTGCAAGTTCTTTGTATAGATTGAACATGTGCTTAAGACATCAATGTGCTTTTCAGATTGCTTCAAGTGCATTAGGCTTCGGACCTCAAGTGACCATGCAGCTGGCTGAACGTCTATATATTCAGGGATTTATCAGGTTTTCTTAAGTTTCTTGTCCCAATGTAATTACTTTGTTCTTTGGTTAGTTGCACTTGTTTTGGCTAGAAAATATAAGTTCTCTACTTATTTTCATAGTCATGTTGTTGTATCATTTGCCAATCTTAGCTGAATACTATTGTTAGAGTTTGATTTATTGAGATATGAAGTATTTGAGCGTCGTGACAAAATTTGTCTTTTCGATTCATTGTGCTGGAACTGGATAAGAAAAATGGTATATTGCACCAATAATATAACCTACAGGTGTACATGGTAGATTCTAAAACTGAAAACTATGACGACCAAACATGTAGTTTCCAAAGGTTTGGGTGTCCAAAAGTATATGCTAATGCTAATTTAAATCTTTGTTTGTTCGGGTGAGTGACCCACCTAGAGAAGTCTGGGCAGAAGGGCAATGCTAAATAAATTCTATATGCCTTTTTCTTAATGTAAATAATATCTCATGAAAAAAATTATGAGATTAAACAATAAATAGGGGAGTTAATTTGCAACCGATTTGTTAGTTTATATTCTCAGAGCCTAAGGCCCCCTGATTCAGTAATATGGACCTATCTTTTTGAAGCACTTCTTTGTCTATGAATTATACTTCTATAGCCCCTATCCCTGTTTGGCATATAATTCATGTAGTTTGTACTGTTTGTGCATAGAACAACTGTTATTTTACAATTGTGCACCGGTCATAGTTGATAATATATAATATTCACAATTAGAGGCCTATATGAATTGAAGATTGATAATAGATACATAAATATATACATGTTGCTAGATCCTCTAATTATTCAAATAATTGCTTTAATTACTTTTCCTTGTCTTTGTGGAATTCAATACCCCTTATAATTTTATGCCGCTCTTTTAGTTATCCACGCACAGAGAGCACTGCCTACCCTTCCTCATTTGATTTTAAAGGCACACTTGGTGCACTAGCAAACAATCCAATGTGGGGCGATTATGTCCAGGGACTGCTTTCTGGTGGTTATCATAAGCCTCAGTCTGGAAAAGATGCAGGTGACCATCCTCCTATAACTCCAATGCGGTCAGCAAATGAGGATATGCTTGGAAGAGATGCTTGGAGACTATATCAGTATGTCTGCCAACATTTTCTGGGGACTGTATCTCCAGACTGCAAGTATACAAGGTAAAAGTCTCGAAGTTTTATCCTTGTATTTATGGTCTAATCTTTATTGTCTTACCCTTGGCTTTTATCTTTGCACCACAGTCAGTCATGGACCTATATGACACCTGGTCTTCTAATTTTCTAATTGTCATTTGATTTGCTGCTACATGTTTGCAAACCTTTTCTCTTGCATTCCATGTCCTTTCACTTCAAAGCTTTTCCCTGATATTATGCTGTTCAAAGCTTTTATTTTAGATCGCCTTTTCACCTTGCTCCCAATGGATGTTTGAAGTCAACTGAAAACCATGTCATTCTCATAATTGTTAGCATTTTCGGGTTTGACGAGAGAATGATATTGAAAGCATGCTTTGCCTTAAAACCAAATGTTTATGAGTGGAGAAATGGCAGCTTCTCATCTGTGCTATTGTCAGGATTGGCCTTAATGGATGGATGGGGGATGACCTCTCTGCAACTCAACTTGTTAAGGAATTCTCAGAAACTATGTTCTTTCATAGTGAGTTGGAAAGAAAAAAGAAGCCATATTCATTTGGTATCAGAAGCAATTGTTTTCAATATATGTGCCATTGCTAGGAATGGCCCTGGGTTGGATGGGCGATGAGTGATGCCTGCTCTGCATTCAACTAGTCAAGAATTCTAACAAACAAATTTGTCTTGGTCTGGCTCAAAGCTTGTTTTGAATCAACTTGAAAATCAAAATATCTAAGTTTGAGAAACACTTTTTAGGACAATGAGGCTAGGCCTAGCCATTGTGCTCGACTCAATAGCTTGCTAGCTGGTCTTTTTGCTAACTCTTATAACAGGTTATGAATGCTATGGCACTTACAAACTCTTGTTACTGCTCACATCTTTGGTGCATATTATTTCTCTGACCAAACTCTAAGCCTAAAGTTATTATTTTCTCTTAAAACCTCCAAGGCTCCAAGCTCTTACATTTGAAACAGTTGATGCCATCACAATAAAGCCAGCTAGAGAATCCTTAGAGATGAAGGTTTGTCTTCTATCATTGTGGTGGACTTTCTACCAGAGCAAGCACTGGATGGATAGGATTTGACTATAGCATGCTATATACCAATCGTGTTCTTGGCATATCTTAGCTGGAGTATACCATGCTAATACAAAGTTGCATAGCATGACAAACAGAGCAAATGATAGTCAAGTTGCATGGCCTGCTGTGTGTATTGGGTGTCGGTGAAGCTAGAGAGGAAATCTTAACTTATTTTGTGGTTTAACAGTGCTTCTGCTTCTTTTCGTAACAATCTAGAAGTCATACACAGAAGAGTTTCACAATAAAATAAAGCAAAACAAGAGGGTTGCCTCTTTCTATACAAATGGCCACCATTGTGAGCCATCCTAAGGGCCAGTGATTTATGTCATGTGTGATGTAATTTTAAAAAGCTTATGTGATCAGAATTGTGTAAAGTTTGGCATATGTGGCTTCATTGTAATTTTTTTGCTTGGCAAGTGTGTGAGTTCTACTCAATAGCTTGGCATATAGGTTAGGAACTCATGTGATAGGCTTGTTGGAAATCTGGATCCCAGCTCAAGTATTTTTATGTTTTTTACATGCTTAGTCCAAACATCCTAGTCATCTGCTTGGCTTGATCCTTTAGCATCATTAAGGCTAAACTTATTTGCTTTATCTGCTATGGATGGAGTGAGACTAATGTTGATATCAAATGTTGAATATGAACCATGTCATTCCATGCTTTCTTGGAGTTTGGAGACCATTAGACTTTGAATGTACATATTGGGGATCGACTACCTGTATAGTGATTATGTAAGTAGGTTAGAATGTTGAGTGCAATATAATTTGTGTTATATTAGCTAGAAATCAGAAGGAAAAGTGTCATTTTATCTTGGGTTTTTAGTCAAGTATTGTTGGAACCATGCTTCATGCGAACCCAAGTGATCTTTAATTTCAACTAAGAAAACTGTATAAAGCCAAACTTGACATCTCAATGTACGGAAACTTATGACTGCATTTATGTGTTGCTACCAAATCAATAGACTGCTATTCTTGTTATTGAATGTGTCTCTTACAAAATATTAATTTGATTGAATTGTTGTCAGTGGTACTTGGGTGGTCAATCAAGTCACAGTGTTTAAGAATGCTATCATTGATATGGTTTTTGTCTCCCTCTGTCACAGTTTTATTTTGCGAGAACACATACTTATTATCACTCAATGATGCATGAATGACTATTCTTCTTGTATTCATTTTCAGTGCATTTGTGATAGTTTTCTGATTTTTCTTTCTTCTTGACAGATATCTTACTCTCTTTCTTCTCCCTGTACTGTTTCTCATCTAATTGTATGTTCATAGACAAATGATGTTCATTTCAGGACAAAGGTAGAATTCTCAATTGGTGGAGAGTTCTTCCATTGTATAGGTCTGCATGTTACAGTCAAAGGATTTACATCAATTATGCCATGGTTGGCAGTGAGTGAGAAAAATCTTCCTCAGTTTGCAAAAGGAGATAAAATTGAAGTTTCTAAAGTTGAGCTATTTGAGGTATTCTTGGAACTATCATGCTTGCAATTTCTTCTGTTTAGTGCCTGAATTTTATTAGACACTGTCCCATCCAACTGGGACTCAATTTTTCTCTCTCTGGGTTTTTTTTATTTTTATTTTAAAGGAGGGAAATATATCATACTTAGGGGATTCTCTTTGAGCCTTTGATGGTTTTGGGATATGAAAAGACGATAAGATGTTGTGGAAATGTGCCTGTGCTATGACTTGGTGCATTTGGAACAAGTGCAATTCTATGATTTTCCAAACAAACTTATCCTTCCGACTTCTTTGGTATAAATATGTGTTTTTAGCATCATTATGGTGCCTCAGCAGTGAGACTATCTAGTAGATTTTCCCTACCAGATAATACAAAGGGATTGGGGAACACTGTTGTTCTAGTTTTGCCTTTTTTGTATTCGTTCTTTTGTTTATTCTGTAGGACGATGCCTTATCTTCTGCCTGTACATTCTTCTCCTGATGTTAATAATTTTTTTTTTGTTCAAAAAAGAAATATTAAACTTGGTCTGGGAACAGTATTTCTGGCTTAAGGTGGATCAATGCTTGTTGACTAGGTTTATATCTGTTCCATGCCTCTTTAGGAAAGGATTGTGCTATTTATAAAATGCAACAAAATGACAACAGTAAAACCAATATTACTTTAAATGTTTCAGTATTATGGCGGTGCTTTATGAGTTCATAAAATATGTAGGGGCAAACTGTTCCTCCAGATTATCTCAGTGAAAGTGAGCTGATTTCTCTGATGGAGAAGAATGGAATAGGTACAGATGCATCAATATCTGTACATATTAACAACATCTGTGAGCGCAACTATGTTCAGGTACATTATTATTTATCCCTGTTAAAAAAGGTGGATTTTCATTTTTTACAAGCTCTAAAAGAAACATAAATTCTTCCTTATTATTTTGTCTTGTTTTCCCCAATTCTGATATTCCCTTTTGTTCAAATTGCAGGTACAAGCTGGTAGAAAGTTGGTTCCAACTGCTTTGGGTATCACACTAATAAGAGGCTATCAATGTATTGATCCAGATCTCTGTTTACCAGATATTCGTGGTTTTATTGAGCAGCAGATTACCCTTGTTGCCAAGGGTGAGGCTGATCATTCTTGTGTTGTTCAGCATGTGCTAGAACAATTCAAGCGGAAGTACAGTTACTTTGTTAAGCAGGTCATGATTTGATTCATTCTTTTCCTTCCCTTTTTCATCTTTCATTCATAGCTGAAAGCATTGCTTGATGCAAAGTGGAGTTAGGCATTGAACTTTTGTCCTCTCCGCTCTCTCTCATGTCAACTTTTGTGGCAACCTTTATAAATTAATATATCATTTTTGTCAGTTGTAGAATGATAATAGTAGTAATGCTATTTTAGGTAATGTGAGGTAGACTGGATCGCCATCATATCACATCAGTGTGTTATCCATGGAGAAAGTGATGCCAGAGTTACATGGATTTTCCCATCTTATTTAATTGGACGGGGAAGTCTTGTTGATTTATTTGACTTTTTTTGGCGACCATTGTGCCAATCATTTTGACAGGATTTTTAAAAAAATATTCAGTAATCTATATATGAAGATGTATAGTGCATTGCATTTGTCTGCTTTGGCTGTACATCGCTTTTAATCTGCTACAGTAGTCAGTGTTGTTGAACTTTGATTGTGATGACTACTTTTCTTCCTTACTAGTTTGCTTGCTTTCTATTTGATCAGATTGACAACATGGATGCATTGTTTGAAGCACAGTTCTCCCCACTTGCTGACTCAGGACGTGCTTTTAGCAAATGTGGTAAATGCCTGAGGTACATGAAGTACATTTCTAGCCAGCCATCGCGTTTATATTGTGGTACATGCGAGGAAGTTTATTATCTTCCTCAAAAGGGAACAATCAAGGTAATTAACTTTACCAGAAAAAATTATCAATGCTCTCGATTTTATACCAAAATGCATGAATGAAATATAGAAAGAACTTTACAGTATGTTTCAGGTTTTGAAACTGAGGAGGCTGTGCTGTAGTTTCATATTATCATGCAGTAGCTTCTTTCTGTCTTTTGGCTAGGATAAAATTGCCTGATATTCTACAGTTTCATGTTTTCTTCATGGACATGATGCTTGTCTCAACATTCTGCTACTACGTTGAGCACAAATGAGCATTTTTGTGCCACTTCACTATGCAATTTAGTTTTTCTTCTGTTTTCTCCTGTTTGTTTGATAAGAATGTCTTGAATTAAGCAGGCATTTCCCGAAATGAATTACAAATTGAGGAGTGTATATAGAGGAATTCTAGATTGACCTGTTAGCATCAATTTGTTTTGGGTATCTTGTGCTGAATAAAAGGCTAAAGTGAAGAATTTAATTTGACTGTCTTCATATAGACATTATATAATGCTTGTAACTTGCTAATGTAGAAGAATAAAAGGGAGAGAAGATAAACTATTCATCCTGAGGAATTCACTACAAAACAATCATGGTGGACTTCCACCTCTCAAAGTTAAAACTGGAATTGTCAATTCATGGACAACTCCAAATCCACTCGTACAGTCATGCCTTTTTTTTTTTTTTTTTTTTATCTTTGGATTCCCCAAGGGTCTGTATCAATGGGCAGGGTCTGTATCAATGGGCAGGTGCTACTAGTTGAATTACTATAGCTTGTCCAAATCACAATGATATGGATCTCATTGGTGAAAATGCTCACCATACAGTGGGATTATTAGATTTTGTGACTAGGTTGATCATCAGATTTGAAACCCCATAGCATTATTCTCTTAGATCTTTTGTCAGATCAGTTTTAGCTAAACCATCATTTTAACTAAATAATGTTTTGTTGACGGGAACACAAAGATGTGAACCAGTAGTAATTATGACAGAGTTTGTGGTTCTGGCCACTCAAAGCCTGAGGTGTTTGCTTTTACGTGCAGTTAGGATGGCATTACTGTCATCCTGTGTCTAAAATCACTGTTTTGTTCCCTAATAACTAGCTGAATTTTTTTTTTTTTGCAGCTGTACAAGGAACTAACATGTCCTTTGGACAACTTTGAGCTGTTGATCTTTGCCATGGCTGGTCCAGAAGGCAAGTCATTCCCTCTTTGTCCTCTCTGCTACAATAGTCCTCCTTTTGAAGGTATAGACGCTCTCTTTGGTGCTTCTAAGACCGGTAGTTCTGGGATGTTGGGGAAGGGGGCCGGCATGCCATGCTTCCTCTGTCCGCATCCGACATGTCGACATTCTTTGATAGCTCAAGGGGTTTGTGCTTGCCCCGAATGCAATGGGACACTTGTTTTGGATCCTATAAGTGCTCCCAAGTGGAGACTTTACTGCAATATGTGCAATTGTCTTGTCTTGCTCCCTCAAGGTGCTCACCGGATTTCCACTACTCGAGAACAATGTCCTGAATGTGACTCAACAATCATAGAAGTGGATTTCAACAAGAATACAACGCCCTTGGAGGATGGAGCAACCCTGCATGTTGGTTGTATTCTTTGTGATAATCTGCTTCATTCTCTCGTCGAGGTGAAGCATGGAAAGTCGTTCTTCAAGCGAGCTGGTAAGTGGGCAAGGGCAAGGGGAAGAGGTGCTTATAGAGGAAGGGGACGGGGTCTTGGGAAAATGGACCCTAAGATGAGCTTTCGGGATTTCTAAACGAGCTTTTCTGGATAATTATATTGCTCTTCTTCATAAACAGGGAATCCGGAGTTTGCTACGTTATGTTGCTGTACGAGCATAAAGCTGTGAACTTGTGGCGTTTGGAACCTTGACGAGAATGAGAGTATTAACTATTTTTATTTACTGCTGTTTTCATATCTTTTCAAGTTCAGTATACTGTCGCTTTTTCTTCAGTTGGTCGTGAAGATGCTGTAGCACTGATGTTGCCACTGGGCGGAGCTGAAGGTGAAGCCACCTAAAACTCTTGTCTAAAGAAAAATGTCGGGGAAATTAAAGTGTCAGCACCCCCTAAAAAATAAAATATTTTTGTCTATTTAACTCAAATTAATAAAAATATATTTCCGGTGAAAAAAACAGTTTCCCATTTTAATTCTCTATACTAATTTCAACAACCCAAGGATGAATGCAGGATGGTTTATAAAAAAAAACACAAATTGACAGAGAGGAGATTCCTATCCACTCCCGACATCCAAACGCGGCCTTATGTTTATAAGAAACAAGAGAAAGCAGAGTGGCGTTGGACTCTTGTGTCCTAATTATATCCAGTCATCCGTCACAGAATATTCCTAACGGCGACCAAACAAATCCTCATTTCCGAAACCTGACAAAAGCCTTTCTTTACTTCTATTACTTGCTAATTTATTTATCCTGCTACATTATTATTATTATTATTATTATTATTATGAGAATTAAATTCTACCAAACAAATCCTATACTATTATCCTCAATTTTGTAAATAGAAGGAGATAAAATCCTATTTTTCTACAAAATAAACAGATCATTTTCTATATCTGATCCAAGAGATGTGAGAGTTTTCTCATTTCCCCCCACCCAGAGAGCAAAAGTCGCTGCCAAACAAAGACTCAGCTATATCTTGTAACAGACAAGAGTCACCCAAACTACATGACCTGTTTTTTAGCACCCCTGCTGCTGTCTATCTAGTTTCTTCCCCAATTCTCCCTCGCTCTCTCTCACGCGCTCTTGTCTGAACCAATTTTCCATTTAAAGGGGTTAGTGCAATTGCCTCTTCTCTTTTATTCTCTCTCCCTGCCTTCTTAATTATACTTGGAGCAAAACTGGGTATGCAAAGACTTCCTTGCTTCAATCTTGAGTTCCAAATTGCATGAAAAATTGAATCTTGAGCTTCTTCCATCAAGAAAGAGAAGAAAAAGGAATGAACTTTGATTATGCGTTTCGTTTCTTGGCTTTATTACTGTTTTTGTTCTGCAATCTTATTTCATTTTCTTCTTCTTCTTTTTTGTTTGCAGGGCTGTTGTTACAGTTGTTATAGCTGTTGAATTTGGTTTTGGAGAAATGAGTGCATTGAACTTGAGCTGGCATAGTAAATCATTAGACTCTCAAGTTGCCTTGAGATGTGGCGCTTATCCTACTTGTTCTCACCAAACTAATGCACTAGCTTTTAGAGGCAGTGAATCAATGGGCCATTCTTTGAAATTCCCATTTGGAAATTCTTCTGCTAAAACAAGACTAAGGAATCATATCCGCCCTCCTTTGCGGGTGCGTAGTTCTCTACACTACAGGGTATTATTTAGTTGCCAATCAATACGTGAAAATTTGCGGTGATCTTTTGTCTACGCTGTAGGTTGTCTGTGTGGACTATCCAAGACCGGACCTTGATAACACGGTGAATTTCTTAGAAGCTGCCTTGTTATCTTCATCCTTTCGTTCTTCTCCGCGTCCAGCTAAACCATTAAATGTTGTCATTGCTGGTGCAGGTGATGAAATCTTATCCTTTTTTTGTATGGGAAAAAACTGTGTGTTGATTATTTAGATCGATTTCTATCTATCTGTAAAAAAATTTCGTTGAAATATTGTCCTCGTGTTTAATTAATAATTTTGAAGCTCGTACTTTCACAAGATTTTTGCATGTACTCTTGAGAGATTGTGCGATACTTATTTGTGTGTGTGACTAAAAATTTTCCTTATTTTTTCAGGTTTGGCGGGTTTATCGACTGCAAAATATTTGGCAGATGCAGGCCATAAGCCTATATTGCTTGAAGCAAGAGATGTTTTAGGTGGAAAGGTTTTTACACTGCTCTATTTTTACCCACTTCTCAAGTTGACAACACACTTGTGCTTGCTTATTTTTCAATTCATTTGTTATTTCTCTTAGGTTGTTTTTTGTCCTATCATCATTGTCATTACAATATAATTTATAATTTCTTGTTGTGCTTGATGATGTAAATGTTAATAATCTGAAGGGATATTGTGTTCTTATATTTGTCTAAATGGTGTACAGTAAATCTTAATAATGAAGTAGGTTACTGTTTTCCTCACTCTTTCCTTGGGATGAAACGATGCAAGGATCTCATCTTCCGCTTTGTTCATTAGATCTATCTTTTTTGTTATTTTATCAACTGATATTTGGCCTGTTTTCTGATAGGTGGCTGCATGGAAAGATGACGATGGAGACTGGTACGAGACAGGCTTGCATATATTCTGTAAGTTCTCATTACTAGTAAAAGGAAATCGGGGATAGAATTTGAAGCTTGGTTTTTTTCTCTCTCACTTCATATGCCTGTTCATTAGGTAAGATAGGTTCAAATTCCTTTGTGAATTCTGCTGCGTCTTCACTTTATAATGCCTTTTCAAATTCATCCTTACTTTATTTGCTCTTTAATGTGTTTTTGTGGAAAGTACTAAACATACCCCTGCTTTATGGTTTTTCTGTTCCCATTCTGGCTATTGTAATCTAGCTGTTGATTTTTATGCTTCATGAAGTTGTTTCTTTCTTTTTTAGGTGTTTACCTTTGGTGATTTTATCGTTGATCTTATTGAATCTTTGTTTTGTTTCTTGCAAGTTGGGGCATATCCAAATGTGCAGAATCTTTTTGGTGAACTTGGTATCAATGATAGGTTGCAATGGAAGGAGCATTCTATGATATTTGCAATGCCAAATAAGCCAGGAGAATTCAGTCGATTTGATTTTCCTGAAGTTCTCCCTGCACCATTAAATGGTAAGCAACTTGTGTGTGCAAATAAAGAATTAAGGACATTTGTTTGATATTATCCCTTCAAATATTGAGGCTACTGTTTTAGTGGCAAAAGGTAAGACGGAGCAAGTATGTACTGTCAATTCTTCAATCAGTAAAGCCTTTATGATGTCATACGGACTTCTTAGCAGATGGTTGGTGTCATCCAGCCTCAAAAAAATCACCATGTTCTCATGAACAAGAATGAACAGGTAGAAAGATGAGAGATTTGGTTAAAATTAAGTACATCTACAGAGAGGTGGAGGTGGCTCTCTGAACTAATTCATAAGCCAATGCATTTTATGCTTGTTTTCTGTGCTGTAAAACCATTCCACTTGTTACCTGGTAGGGGTCAGTGAAACATAGTCCTTGGGTTTGTTTCATGTGACCACATTGAGCCACCATACTTCACATCAAAAGGATGTTTATTCTTATAAAATTCATGTTTAGTCGAATTTCCTCAACAGTGCACCGCATCTTTCTATTTTCCCCTCCAGATTTACCTTATATTTGTTGGAAATGTATTGGCAGGGATATTGGCCATTTTAAAGAACAATGAAATGCTGACTTGGCCAGAGAAAGTGAAGTTTGCAATTGGGCTACTGCCAGCAATTGTTGGTGGACAAGCTTATGTTGAGGCTCAAGATGGTTTAAGTGTTCAAGAGTGGATGAGAAAGCAGGTATACTTTAGCATGCCAAAATCAATAATGTAGATGCGTAAGCAGCTCATGCACACAGGAAGTCCCTAGCTTATTTGTTATAAACTTAACCATTTCCTCAGTTGGAACAATACTAGGAGATGTAACTTATTTAGATAGACCAGAAGCAGCCTTGCACATATAGTTTAATACTGGAACTTCAAACCAAAGTATTTATCAGCTTTCTTGCCACAACATACGAAAATAGAATTTCATGCTAACTTTTATGCTCTTGAAATCATGAGCATTAATTAGACCTGGCATGTAAATGCTATATTTATTATGAAATCATTTGGTAGGATTTTCTATGGCTCTTGGATACAGATTCGTGCTTAAAGGTACAATATGTGTGTGAATCTTACCACTGATGTTTATCTTGCTCAATGAAATCTTGAATTGGAAAATATCAGTGTTGGAAGATGAGGCTTATGTGATATGGTTGTTATGTTTACAGTATCCTGAGGTGAAGGCTTCAGATCAGAGAACCTTCAGCTTCCCTCCTCTCTACCCTCCTTTTAAGAAAAAGAATTTAAGCGAAGATTTCATTCTTTAAAGTACATAGCTTACTATCTTATAGTTCCTAAGTATATTTCACATGGGAATTCCTCGTAGAGAATTGCATAACCTTGTAAAGAAGGATATCACGTTTTGCTTTTTAATTCATTCTCGGGGCGTGTTTTTCTAATTAACCTTATTAACTAACAGATCATTTGATAATTTTAGTTTTTGAATCAAGCTTTGGTTTGTTTAATAGAGTTCTCATTAACTTATCCAGTCTATATGAAATTGGAATATAACTTGACATACACAAATGACCTTTTGTTTTATCTTTTTGTATTTTAGGGTGTACCTGATAGAGTGACTACTGAGGTGTTTATTGCCATGTCAAAGGCTCTAAACTTTATTAACCCAGATGAGCTTTCAATGCAATGCATTTTGATAGCTTTGAACAGATTTCTTCAGGTATGCTAGCTACTTCCTACCATTTCCCTTGGATGTTGTATGAAAAATTTAAGTACTCCATGTATAGGATAGGAAATGGGAACTCGGCTTTGATCTTTGGTGAGATTTGTTATTTCAAGTACAGTATGGTTGGAATTTAGAGCAAGTTTTTGGTTATTTTATGCGTGTAAATCATAGTGCCTTAGGAAATCCACATATTTGTAAATAGGAACCTCAGGTTATACCTGTCATGATTCCAAACAATAAAAAAAATTTCTACAGGGATATCGAAGTTCATTCCCCCCTTTTTGGTTCTCTTGAGTCAATTTAGTTTTTCAAACTATTTTTGTATCTGAATGAATAGAAATCACTTCTGTCCTTTTATTATTTTTCTTCCCATTTGTGGACAAGGGTTATCATAGAAACCATAAACTTTGGGGTGTGATGATCTTAAGTGAACTCACCAATGTCCTATAACTAAGCACATGAGTTCATTATCTCCCATTTCTAATTTTTCTCAAGTTGCTTTGGACTAAAAATTGAATTTCTCTTGATTTCTATCACAACCCTAAAAGCAGGCACATGACTAGCATGAGGGTCTAGGCTAGCTTGATTCTCGCAACCCTTGGAACACATACACAATTAAACATAAAACTTATGTAAACAGGATTAACATATCATATATAACATAAAGCTTATGTAAACAGGAATAAAATATCATATATATGTTCAAAACACACTAAAGTTTCCTATACATAACACATTTCATACAAAAGCCCTAAACTAATTGTAATTGTGGAACTTTAGTACCAAGTTTACATAGCCAAACCCAAACTTTGTACAATCAAATCGGGTGGCATGAAAAAAAAAACCCACAAGAAGAGGAACTCAACACACCGACTTGTAGTCATATGAAACTTGACTTGCCAACAACTTTACACCTGAAAAAGACAAAATAATAAAGGGGTGAGTTTTCCACAATCCAGTGAGCAAATAATACAAAATATACAAGAACGAGGACAAGCATAACGCAAACATCTAACTAACTCATTTAATAAGCTATCATGTTCATGCTTAACATAACTTATAATACTTAACCAAAACCATATAGCTTATACTTGCTTTCTCTCGGAGTACCACATATCAAAAAAACATATGAAAGAAAGGAGAAAGAAGTTACTTTCCCATGTCACATGTCCCAATAAAAGAACCTTTGTCAGGTAGGTATCATACATACCTATCCATGTGTTGGCCAACACACGGGACTAGCTAAGGCATACAAACTTTTCTATGTGCACATACGCTAACATGTCCCTGTTAGTGATAGGTGTCCTGATAATATGTAGCTTTGTAAAATCCATACATCATATGAAAATTAGTAATCAAATCCATTAACCAGAACCTTATTTTGTTAGATATTCACAAATCGAATCATAATCCATACTTCATTAATTAAGATAACTAATCACATGCAAATATACATATACTAACTAAAGGAACTCTTTTTATGCCGCACATACATGATTTAATTTAAAAGAAAAATGATTTTAAAATTTGAAGACTTAAGGTGCATGTCCTCGGAACCTAAGCTCTATATACATATAAGATTGAATTTTCAAATTTACTTAATTATATTCTTAATACTTGAACAAAATCAAAATGAAAAATAACTTAAATATAACTTAAAATCAAATTACATGTCAAAATTCCATGTCAAGATATTTTTAACTAACACCTAAATGCATATTCTGAATTATTTACTCACTATATATAGTCAGAAAAAGATTGAACTCGAACAACATATAACAATCACATTGGTATTGATGAAGGAGCTCCGAAGCACCTAACTCAAAATAGAATAAACTTCTGTAATTTTAATTCACTTTTTTTTTTAATTTCTGTTTCCTTTATATTTCAAAGGTAGAAGTATACTCTGTAAGTTTGAAGAGAGTGCTAAACTTGTAAATAATTCAAACTTGGTGAAGTGACCATTTTCCTTGCAATTTCATTTTGTGACCTACAAATGATGTATTTGGGTTCATTAATAGGTCTATACATGATTGAACATACATGCTCTATATTTTTTATAAGCTATAAGAAAACATTTTTTCTAATAGATGGAATTTTGTCAATCGTCAACAGGAGAAACATGGTTCAAAGATGGCTTTCTTGGATGGTAATCCCCCAGAGAGGCTCTGCATGCCAATTGTTGATCATATTCAGTTGCGTGGTGGTGAAGTCAAGCTTAATTCTCGGATAAAGAAAATTGAGCTAAATGATGATGGAACAGTGAAGAGTTTTTTACTAAATACCGGGGATGTGATTGAAGGGGATGTTTATGTGTTTGCCACTCCAGGTATACTTGATCTTTCCCATTACAATATATAGCTAGTATAATTTTTAATTCCTGTTCTCTAATATCGATAATGTATGTTGCTCCAACCAGTTGATACCCTGAAGCTTCTTTTGCCTGATAACTGGAAAGAGATTCCTTACTTCAAGAAACTGGAGAAATTAGTTGGAGTTCCTGTTATTAATGTTCACATATGGTTAGTGATAGATTCCATTTTCATGAATAAGCAAAATAATGACAATACTCTGCTAGTGTTCTTACTACCATCATGTTATATCAGTAGCTTTCTTTGTTCAGCTTTCTGGTTTTGACTACCTGCGGTTTGCTGCAAGTGGTAGCACCTCTTTGCATTATGCGAGAAGGTGCTTGGTTTGAGTCACGATTCTTCATATTTTCTGTTTCCCAATGGTGGAAGTTTAGCCCCACAACTTTCATGACTGGTCAATTTAGTCCCCTTTCTTAACTAGTAACATCTAATAACTAACTCCCATAGTTGTACCCAAAAAAAATAATCTTGGTTTGGCAATGTTGAGAGATGGAAGGAATAACTTTATGAAGGAAGTTTATCGCATTTGTTAGAATGATCTTGTTATGTGTTGCTTATGCACCATGGGAACATTCTTACCAACTGTATAATTGAGTTCATCAATCATGTTTCCTCAATTTCACAACACTTTATTCTGAAAAAAAATCATTACAATTTTAACTTTTGTATCATGGTACTCGTTAGTTTTTACACTGAAGTCAATACCTATGTTTATGCATCTCTGTTGTTAAAAAGTTCAAACTTTAGCTTGATGTTTCTTCGACAATTATTTTTATTGCAGGTTTGACAGGAAACTGAAGAATACATACGATCACCTACTTTTCAGCAGGTCCTGAACCTTTATTTTGTATCAATTGATTTGCTTAAAACATATATATGTTTATTGTCAAAGAACCACTCAACCCAAAAGCTTATATTTTAGGCGTCCTCCCAATAATGATTTCATATTGTATTCTCTTACACCCCCCTCATGTATGTCCTCCAGACTTGAAATTTGAGCAAGCCCACCACTCTCTAACGGGTTAAGAACCACTCAACTGAAAAAAAATCTGAAGCTCTTAAGTAAGGCCCCATGAATGGTTTTACTTTATATTTTTTTTTTTTGCATATAAGGCACCTACACACACCCACACCCAAGCACATGTATGGTTAATGCTTCTCTTATGCTCATTGGGGACTCAAAAGCTAGGAATTCCATGAGTGATTAAGTTACTGAACCATTGTTTTGAATTTCTCTAAATGATGTAATATGAATCCAATTTTGGAGAAGCTTTCCCCCATAATAATTTATAGCCAGAAATTTAGAATTAATAGTACCACCAATGATGTTGAAATTGGAGTTAGCAGATCTGTTGCCCTTTCAAAAGTTTTTTGTTTCATAGAATGTTGTCGGGGTTCCTAGAATTGCACTTTCAATTAAGAGTCCAATTTAAAACATGTATGATTGACCCCGGAAGGGTTTACTGAGAGCTTTAGTCAAATTTGCTACTGGATTTTTGGAGCTTGGACTTGATATTCTTCCACTGCCAATTTTGTTTGCCCTGGTGTCGAGTAGAGTTTTTCTTTCGTTTACGTTTGATGTTTTTCCGGTCCAACTATATGTTAAGTCTTATTTTTGGTAATTACATTTCCTTTCTCTTTCTTTCCAAAATTAGAGTCACTCTATCTCCCAACTAGTTTTATCTCTCTTTTTTATGTTGTGCAGGAGTCCTCTTCTCAGTGTGTATGCTGACATGTCTCTGACATGTAAGGTAAAATTGTACTTCAATGATTTCATTACACAAACCCACACATGTATATGCATGTGTTGTAAAATTCATGCACGAACATATGCTGAGTTGTGTCCTTGGCCATGACTGTGCTAATATTTTCATATGGATTAACATAATTTATTGTAGCAGTATCCGGTCTTCATAGAATTTCAGGTACCAGGTTAACCAGTGCAAACTTTTTGTCATGTTCTAGACAAAATGTTGAACTCACCCACTCAGGTCCATTATAAATGGAAAGCATCATACTATTTGCGCATGATGAGGTCTTTGGCCAGCTATTGGTTAAAATCTTAAGCAACTGCTGCTGTTATGTCTCCATTCAGACAATGCATAGGCGTGTTTTATTACTTCAACTGATCAAATCCTCAAATGCATTAATTATGTTCCCCCTCCCCGCCCATAAAAATAGTACTTTTAAGTCAACTGTTTAACTCATTATTTACTGTTGGTACAGGAGTATTATGACCCAAATAAATCTATGCTGGAGTTAGTTTTTGCGCCTGCTGAAGAATGGATTTCACGCAGTGACTCAGAGATTATTGATGCTACAATGGGGGAACTTGCAAAACTTTTTCCTGATGAAATATCCGCAGATCAAAGCAAAGCAAAAATCGTGAAGTATCATGTTGTTAAAACTCCAAGGTTAGACTGCAAACCCTTGCATTTGGAAATACTCCATTGAGGGTGATGGAAGAGGGATTCCCTGCTCTCGTGTGACTGAAATAATGCATTGAAGTTGAATAACTGACCTAGTGGCATAGCATCTGACCTTTCATCGATCTTGCAAAAAAGTTAACAACGCCATCCAGCAGGACCAGCACCCTGAGTAGTACAGTACATCAGTGCTTCTGATTGGTTTTCCAATTTCTAATTTACCTAGAAAACCTTAACTGGTGAATGATACTACTACTTGAATCTTCCTTTCCCCTCTAAGACCTTTCTGATAAATGTCTCAGGTCAGTTTACAAGACTGTCCCAGATTGTGAACCTTGCCGTCCCTTGCAAAGATCTCCGATAGAGGGTTTCTATTTAGCTGGTGACTACACAAAACAAAAGTACTTGGCTTCAATGGAAGGTGCTGTTCTATCAGGGAAGCTTTGTGCACAGGCAATTGTACAGGTACTCACTGTCTGATCTAGTATGTTCTTTCTGTCATGTCCACTTGTCCTGAAAATTTCAGTTTAGGGGATGGTTCAAACTGATAACTTGTATGTTTTGCTAAGTTGTGCAGATAGTAACTGTTCTCAGCTCAGAATTGAATAACGTAAAAAAAATTCAGAAAGGTTGTAGTTGTGGACTTGTCTGTGCCCACAACAATAAAAAAACGGAAAAGGAATTCATGTATGAACAAGAAATAAAAATGATAATGAAAAACGAGAAGGGAAGCATTGTGGCTAATGTTTTATAGAATACAAACTGATAAAATGCATCGACTTATATGCAGGATTATGAGCTCCTGGTTGCTCGGGGGCAAGGAAGGTTGACTGAGGCAACCATTACTTAACAACTCTGGAATTACAGGGCATTGGTCTAAAGAATTAGGGCAGGTGGTTCGACAAAAAAAAAAAAAACTTCCTGAAGCTTTCCATACATGCTAGAATTTGTAAAGCTCTTAAATGAAACGAATCTCCTCAATTGAAAACCTTCCGTTATATTAATATATGGCATCGTCTTCACATGATAGAATAATCATCTTCCTTTTTGTTCTTTTTTTTATTATTATTCTATTCGCTTATATATCCATCGAAATTAAATTTATTTTTGGATGATTTTAAAAGTACATTTTTCACATCGGTCTGAGAAATTTAATAATTTTTTTTTTCTGGATATTGACTTTGAATTCATGAAGCAAAGGAAGGGAATGAGTCTTAACCTTCTTCTCATTAAAATTTAATATAATAAAATATGAAAAGCAATTGCAACTGTATTTTGTGAGAATGAAATTGTTGATGACATGTAAAATCAAAACAACTATTTTTTAAAATTTATATCCAATTTTTTTTTTTAGCATCTGAATATTATTTTGAATCCTGTGCGTGTAATCACCTTCTTCAAAGGCTTCATTAACAAGAAAACAAGTAAGGGCGCCATTGCCTCTCTTCTCCTTAGGTGCTTATGCGCCGGTCTGCATGATAAAGAACTTGGTATGCTGATCATCATGACAGACGCGGGTTTCCTTGTTAAAAACCATGCATGGACCTCTCCTTAATGGTAGCCACACTGAATGAGAGTGTGATCAATCTTAAATTCTAAAGATATGATCACTAGTGTGTGTGTGTGTGTAAATACAAACAATCAATATACTTAAATTTCTTTATGCAGAAATTAATTAAATATTCCACCGAATCCTTTTGTTTTATATCAGTCTTTCAACATCATAGAAACCTGTGAAAAAAAGGTAAGATTTTACATAAGAAAGAAAAGGCAATTGTTATAAGAAGAAGCTCTCTCTCTCTCTCTCTATATATATATATATGGAAATTTTAGCTTAAATCGTTACTAATAATTTTACGTAGTTTTTTCAGTAAAATTGTTATTTCACGGGAGACTGTTGATTAGCAAGGAGGAGCATGGGTCTTCTTGGAGCAGTTTTTTCAATTGTGAATGCACTAGTTCTACCAATACTAGGGTAATTTCTAGTATGCACCTATATCATTCTTGATTATTATTTTATTTAACAATATGTTGCATAATAAATTATTCTTCTTCTTTTTTTTGTTTTTTTTTTTTTTTTTCTGGAGACAGGCCTACAACAATGCTTCTTTATCCAGCGTAAGTAAAATAACGTTTGAAAGTATGATAACGATTGTTTTCTAATTCTTTATCCAGCGTAAGTAAAATAACGTTTGAAAGTATGATAACGATTGTTTTCTAATGTAATTTTCACTCGAAAATACATGAAAATAATGTTTTTTTATTTTAAAAAAATTATTTTTGATATCAGCTCATCAAAATATCCAAAAACACTAAAAATAAATTAATTTCAAGCGAAACTTTTTTTCAAAAAATCACGAGTTTAGTAACCAAGTTCCAAACGTTTAATTTCTCTAAAACCCCATCATTATTAATTTCTATAAAAAGAAAAGGAAGAAATGAAAAGATCAAAGAAACAATGTTAATGTTAATTCCCCTCATTAATTAAGAAGGAAAGAAGTTATCATGCATTAACATATTCTAGATATGAACTGAACAGCTATGCATCAATTCAAGCAATTGAAAGGCCTTCACATCGAGACAACAAGCAGTGGTTATCATATTGGATTCTATATTCATATATATCCCTCTTCGAGATAACATTTCTGGTATTTCTTCAATGGTACGTGTAATTAATTAAGTGCTAATTAGTACACAAATCTCCCAATAATATAAACAATACATTTACTTAGTTTTTTCTTTTCTTTCTTTTATAGGTTTCCATTGTGGGGACTGATCAAGCTTCTGGTTCATTTGTGGTTAGTGCTACCTGTTTTCAATGGGGCAACTTTTGTTTATGAGAATTACATGCGGGACTACAGAAAGCTTAATGGCTTATTAAACGACTTGAGAAAAATGATCCCTGGTGAAGGATTTTAATGAATTATGCCTTAATTCGAGGAGAATAATGAGCATTGCCAACATATTTTAAATATACTTTTAAGTAATGTTTTTTTTACTAAAATCTGATCCAATTTCGTACCTTAATTAACCCTAGAGATGTATCCTATGTATGGATTGGCTGGTCTGGTCACCATTGCAGACCAATAATATCAGCAATGTCTCCAAGTTTCAGTGTCTGTATCACAACAAGATTGGCGAATATGACCTTTTGGGCAAGATGGCTCAAGAATCCAAGAAGTTTTTACAGTGAAATCTTGCTTTATTTTCCAGGAAGGATAGATGAGAAGAAAGATCGAAAAATGTGAACGATGGAAGGAAGGAGACGATCCTTCCTTGGTTTATACGTTACTCCCAAACTACGTATAAAAACACTAAACGAATCCAAACATCTGAAAGGATAAAAAGAGCTGAAGAATAATTTAGTCTCAAGCTATCCTGAGATAAAAATCCTGAGACAAATCATGTTCAATATAAATTAGCTGTTTATTTCTCTCAATTAAAAATAGCATATTGTCAATCTTCTTGGTAAAGAAACACTTTCTGCCATGGTTATAAGCTGCATCTGCTTTGAAATATTCATACAAGAATGTTTTCCCATAAAAAGAAAACGTACTTGCACGGGTGCTACTGCCATTTATTGAGAGGTAAAAGGGAACAATCCTCCCATCTACCTTACAAACTTGAAACTAAATAGTTAAAAAGATCTTGATTAATAGCCCGCATTCGTCCTGCTTTCTTGGAATCTCTCTTGAAACTTTAGGGTGTTTGGAAGTATGATAGTGATTGTTTTTTAAAATATTTTTTTTGTTCAGAAGTATATTAAAATAATATTTTTATTTTATTTTTTAAATTTATTTTTAACATTAGCACATTAAAAATATAAAAAACATTCTAAACAATTTTTTTTTTAATTTTAGCCAATTTCCGTTTGGACCGCAATCCTAAACGGGGGCTTCTTCTTTCCACACAACACATCCCTTTCTTTTTCCTAGCTTACCATGTTTAGCCCCTCCCTCCTTCAAAATTAAGCAAAGCCAAACCTCCTTTTATTAAAAATACTCTAAAAGATGTGGGGAAATATTCCTCCCCCATGTATTGTGGCCTAAGACTCATGGACACTGTAGATTCATTGTGCCCATGAGTTTTTTTTAGGCTAATTTAGCTAAAATTGTTAAGTAATGGTGAAGTTGAAAGACAAAGGATTAAAATGGAATATGTAGAGAAGATGAGTGGTATTTTAGAAAAAAAAAATTTGAAACCTTCAACTTAGTCCTCATTCTTTACTAATTATAACAATTGGTTCCTTAAATTTTTGAATTTTCAATGAAAATTAATTTTGTTCCAGAACTTCATTTTCTTTTTTTGTCCCTAATTTGAAAAAGAAAAGAGAAAATCTTCGGTTTCCGGTTTTCAATCACCAAAACAATTGATTTTTATGTCAAGTTTTCATATGATGAAGTGAGTTCAATTTAGGTGTGTTTGTACCTTGAAAATACCTAAATAAACATATCTTAGCTCAAGAAGATTTTTAGTTTTGAGTTAATTTCAGGTTTTAATGCGGTTTTTAGGTTTTGTTTAGGCCATGAATTTGTTTAACAAGGTTTCTAAGGTTTTTTCTAGATGTTTTGTGTCAAAAATAGGTTGAAAATAGGTTTTTGAGTAAAAAAAACCTTCAACATTGATTTTCCAGCTACGCAGTTATCGATCTCTAGGCAAAATCAGATGACGCATCATCTAATTTTTTTCTTCAAAACAAATGGGGCGAGTGACATGTTGGCCTCCTCATCTGTGATAAAACAAATTAACGACTTTAGCGTGCGGGCCCTTGTTAAATGGGCTAGGCCCAACAATATCTGCCCTTTTCTTCTTCTTTTTTCTTTCTAAATTTGTTTTTTTAATTGTTATTTTTTATATGTATTTTTTTATTTATATTTAAATTAGTATTCATTCTCTCTTTTATCTTGTTCTTATATCATCTTTTAAATAACGATTATTTTTTAGTTATTTTGTATGCATTTAATTTTTGAAATAATTATTTTGATTCATCTATGATTTCTTTATGTTTTATATAAATAAAAAGTATTTTTTTTTGGATAATATTTCTAATATGTGTAATCTTATATAACATTTTTTTTCTTTTATTAAATGCATACAAAATATGACATTTTCTCGTTTGTGTCCACTGAACTTGTTTATTAAAATCAATAAAAGATAATAAAAATAAACACACATATGAAACCGAGTAAATAAAATAAAAGAAAAAAAAATTATGCATGGTCAAACATATTAGATATATTATTTCAAAATAACTATTTATTTTTACAAAATAAAGCTTATATGTATAAAATGAAATAAAATAAAAAATCTGCAAAAATTAAATACAAAACAACAGTTTTATTTTTAAAAAAACCTCTATCCAAAAAAAACTTGCAAAACTCATGGTCTAGATAATGAGACCGAGATAAACCGATATAAAAGAAATTGAAGGTAACCATGAAACTAATTTTTTTAAAAAAAATAATGTAAAATCATAAAAAGAAAAGAAAAAAAGGATTTTTGTCCGTATTAACTCTTAAAACTTGTAACTCGTGTCATTAGATCGAAAACATGACAAATGAAAAAATCGTGAAGGCTAATCTCAAACAAATCGAACACTGAAGCATATATCTGAAAAAATAATCAACCACATAAAAAATTATAATTAAAAGAATGGGGATAAAAAACAAAATAAAAAAATAAATTTGAGGGCATCAAAAGAATTTAAATTTAAGGGTTAAATTGAAAAGAAAAAAAACTTTAACAAAAGGAAAAGACAATAAAAAGAATGGAGGCTAAATTAGAAAAAAATAAAACAACATAAACTTTGATTGAAGGATGAAATTGAAAACCAATAAAACTTTAACAAAAAAACAAGGATAAAAATGAGAAATCAAAAGAATAAGGAGCAAATTGAAAAAAAACAATACATAACAAATTGTAATTTAAGGACTAAATTGAAAACATAAAAAATTCTTTTTAAAAGGGCCAAGGATGAAAATAAGCAATAAAAAACATAAGAGCTGGAATTGAAAAATAAAAGAGAGAGAGAGAGAGAGAGATGCAATTTTTCTAGAAGATAGAGAAAAGAAAGAAGAAGAAAAAAAACAACTATTGGCTACAAATCACCCTTCATCCACAGCCACGCGCAAAACCAGGAGAAAAAGAACATGTAACGCTTCAAAGGACACAGTGAAAGGCCAGGTTTGCCCACCAAATGGCGTCACACATGCCACCTAAAAGGCGTGAAAACCACCCACTCGCTTACGCATAATGAAAACACGTCAACAACTTTTCCGATTTAAAAATTAAAAAAGCAATGTAAAATTATCAAAATGCTCTCATTATCCTAAAAATAAAAAAACAAACTAATGTGAAAGGACCAAAACACTAGTAAATGCATAACTTATTTTTTATCTTTTTAAAGGCAAAGATATATTTTAACTGTAGTCTAAGAAGGATAAAAACCAAAAAAGCTCTTAATCAACGACCCAAGTATTTTTTTTTTTCCTTGAAGGTAAAGAAATGATTTTACTGTTTTAAAGTTTGTGAAAAGATAAAAATATCATTTGATCAACAATTCTAAATTTTGTTAACCTTGTGAGTAGATAAGTATTTTCACTATACAAAATATTAGAAAAGACTAACACACCCTCGATCAATCTTTTAATGACCAATGAATCTATTTAAAAGATCAAAATACCCTCACACCTAAAGCTTTTATTTTTCAACCTAATGGTGAAAATATATTTTTATTGTAGCAATCCATATTAAACTGTATATATAGCTACAATAATAATAATAAAAAAAACTCATGTCCTATATGTTTTTTATAACGAGAGTATTAGAATGTGTTTGTTTTTGTGTTTAAAAACTGTTTTTGAAAATTTTTGAATTTTTTACCTAAAAATAATTTTTTTAAGATTTTGAATCTATGGCTACAATAAAAAAACCCACGCCAACATGTTTTCGTTAATATGTTTTTTTTTCTATTAAGAATATTAGAATGTGTTTGTTTTTACGTTCAAAAACTGCTTTTAAAATTTTTTGAATTTTGTTTTGTTTAATTTTTTTTTTAATTTAAAATTATTTTTATACGTGTCAAAAATATATTTTAAAAAAATATTATTTTAATATATTTTTAAATAAAAAATATTTTAAAAATTAACAACATATCACTGTCATAAATAAATTTGATCATATGACAAAGAAAAAAGAAAAAATATTTGTGGGCAGAGATTTGACACCTTGAATATTCAATTGAAGCTGACGAGTGACGACCACAAAAAAAAAAAAAAAAATCTCCAAACTGAAACTTGAGAAGTGGAGTGTTATTATTGTCTTTGTAGATAACCCAATCCAAACCAAATGCCACTCTCCCTGCTCTCAAGTTCTCCACCCATCAACCATGCCAATATTCTCTGTAACTCAAGGATCACTCACACTAGCAGGCCTCTCTGCCTTTCTCTCACAACATCATCATCATCATCATCAACAACAACAACAACAAATCTTCGCTACTACTGATCATGCATCTCCATTTTTCACTATAACTTCTCCTCTCTTCATTCCTCCTTCAAGAACTAGACGTTCAACTAATAATATTACTGCTAAATTCTCTGACTCTGCCAATGCCAAAGCTGAAAACTCTAGTGAAACAGCTACCACCACTGCCACCGACGAAGTTCTTGAACCATCACCTGATGCTTTGCGACAGGCTCGGGTGTGTTGTTTTGCTATCTTTATTCTTGTTTCTTGCTTGCTTCATATCTTGAAATTTCCA
>Ga0307510_10001241_pt1 | contig 27700 bp, 38 predicted proteins | sample 12_EM_MG_FD_207224 | JGI IMG/M metagenome (GOLD analysis project Ga0307510, IMG submission 207224) | Populus trichocarpa ectomycorrhiza microbial communities from riparian zone in the Pacific Northwest, United States - 12_EM | ecosystem: Host-associated > Plants > Roots > Unclassified | place... | reverse complement strand
AGAAAGAGCATCAAGGAGTAATCCAGCAGCGCCCCTGAGACGGCCACGGCAGCTTTCGGACCACTTTTTTCTCCGTCTGCGGAGCCATTCAGACGAGTAGCGTCTGGTGGAGGTGGTGGTATGTGTGACTCTTTGTTGACTGCGCGTCGGCGAGACATGAAAAGTTGGTACGGTATCAAGGCAATGATGACGGAACCAGAGCCGCCCCAAATTGGCGCTTGTCAGAAATGCATCCGAAGTTCTCTAGTCGGCTTTCTCGCGAGTATTTGTCTGTAATTGTCTTTGCAAGATCTAGCTAACTATGTGATTGATACATTGCAGAATGAAGCGACTACCACCCAAAGACGAAATCCGAGAACTGCCCAACCACACTTTTCGACGGTGTCCCTGGTGTCCCTACCACCGGCGTTGTCGCGGGCTGTGGCCCAGGCGTACTCGTCGCCGCTTTCGTGCCCTGGCCTGGCTTTCGGAACGCGGACGTAGATGGAGCAAGTCGGATTGGGGTGCCCACTGTGGGAGTGTTATTATGCGACGAGCGGGGTGCGGGTATGGTGAGGTGGTGAGGTGAGCGGGAAGACTCAGCCGAATCTACTGGCATGGGTTCGGATGGCGAGCCAACATCAGGCGAAGGCGCATATGCAGTGCGTATTGCCGCCTGGCCGAGGACACGATCTGCTTGGCCGGGATCCTGCAAGGTGCAAGGAAACAAAGATCAGTTCGATTTCATCGGAGGGATAGAACAGGTCCGTACTGCCCACTTCACGCCCACCATCCAGCTTCCGCCGACGATATCCCCGTTCTTACGGACTGCCCACATCGCTTCAACGGGATTTTTGAAACCAATTTTGAAGCAATTGGTGATCTCTACGTTTGGATCTGGGTCTGTCGTCTCGCCGAGCTGCTTGAAGTATTCTACTGCAACGCTGTATTTATCCGGAGGGTAACCAAAAACGATGACATAGAGGGGTTCGGCGGCCTGGTGCGGAATGGCTTGGGGCACTTGCATCATCGAAGAATCAAAGTTCAAAGACTGCACCATTTGTCAGGCTGAGGTTTCAAAGGATGAAAGGGAAAACACAGACAGAGCGCTGGAGGTATGATGGACTACTGTTGTACGTAGTACTCAAGATATCATTGACGGACGTGGTAGGTGGGGCATCCTCGTCTGATGTCTGGCGTTGTCTTGGAACGAGATATCAGCGATGTTGAAAAGAGAGATGGAAAGCTTACCTCGAGCTCTCGAACATTGGGTCTTTTCCGAACTCGCTGGTAGTTGCGCGAGACAACGTGGAATTTAACTTGGCCTTGGTCTGCACAAGGGGCATGTCGTCAAACCGTTGGTGGGTGGGGGGTGAAACCTGCACGGATAGGAACACTTGGTCTCAGCTGGGTTTGAGAAGGAAAAACTCTGCGCACATTATTTTGTGACGTTGACTGGAGATAGACAAAAGTGAACAAGGCGGACATAAGCACGATGAAAGGGTCGCACCATGAGGTAGCCGGATTGGTAGCTGGAGCGGGATTGAAGGAATGGGTCGTTCAAAGAGTTGGAAAGGGTGCTGCTCTGGGTATTCGAAGCCCATGAACTTGTGCCATGTGGGTGATGTGCGCCTGTTGTACTGGCCATCCCTCCAACGGAAAATGAACCATGGAGAGAAGTCTGGGAGGTTGAGTGACTCAGAGGCGATCTCATACGATCTGCGGCATTGTCTGGGGTGTGGAACGCCGAAGACTGAGAAAACATCAGTTGTTGTTGGTTTTGGGGGGCAAGTCGTGGTCGAGTTTCAAGGTCAAAAGCCGCAGACGCGTCCGACTCGACCTGGCGCGTTTTTGGCAATCTCTCCTTACGTACTGCGTCGTACACATGGATCCATGATTTATCTCATTTGCCCCCCAACAGGTGGCCTTCAGTGTAAAATATGACAAACGTAATATTAACGAATACCCGCGGGCGTTCCTCGAAAGAGACCGAGGACTAAGGCTAGCGCTGTGTATACGCCATGGCGATATAATGATGCGAACTGGTGAGAATAGGACGGTTAAAGACCCTCCATGTTCGAAACCAGCTCGTCGAGCTCCGCTTTCGACTTCTGCCATTTCGATTGCATTTCCTGCGTGCGGGATACGCAATTAATGAGGCAACCTCGGGGGGACCGGTGAGGTGAACACACACCTCGTGCTTCCCTTCCCATTGATCGCGCTCTTGTTCAACCCGCTGAAGCTGACGTTCGAAATGCTCTGCCTTGACATCTACCTGTCGAAGTCTGCCAACCGATTAAGGCACGACAAAGACGACGCAGAGACGGAACACACTTCTCCACCGTCTCCTTCACATTCTTCTCGGCCGCATCCAGCTCCTCCTCTAGGAGCTGGATTTTTCGCGTCAGGCTATCGTTGGTCGCCTGACCGCCTTGGGCATCTAGTAGAGTCGCCTTGGTTTCGTTCAACTTAGATTCCGACTTTTCGAGCTCGCTGTCGAGAACGGAAAGCCTGTGGTTGAGTGAGGTTATCTCCTGGTCCTTTTGGAGAAGGTCCTGTTCATATTTCTTGTTCTTTGTCTCTGCTGCTTCCGCACGGTCAATAGCGGCATCTGCCTCTGCACGAAGAGCGGCAAGTTTCTATGACGGAAGGTGCGGTGAGTGGAAGGGAGAAGAAGAAAGATGGATGAGGAGGAACCTCTCTGATCTTGTCCATTGATTGAGTGGTGAGGTAAGGAGGATGTTCGAAAACGTGGGAAAGTGTCTACCCTAGATAACGAAACACGTGACCTTGGATCTAAGCGGGCTGAGACGAGACGAGAACGATTGACGATTGACTTATCAACTGATCACTGACACGACACCAGGGCGGGCCATAGTCGAGTCGAGTCCTCCTTCTCATGAACCATGACAACTCCCGTGTCACAGGAAGGCACGTGTGCTCGATTTTTGCCACTGGTCTCCGGCGGCCAGTGCCTCATGCTGCGTTGATTCTTATGTCATTCTAGAACTCCCCATCTTGGAGGCCGTGATCGGGTTAGCCAACCCTATCGCTTTCCCACTTCTACTTTACTGACTCCCAGGGACAGTATCAGGAATAGGCTCACGGCTCTCAAGAAAGATCGAGGCGACTTTATAAAGCCTCACGATGTAAGCAGTCTATATCAAGCCGTCATCAAGCAGGGTCAGTGATCCCGTCCAATTCATCAAAATTTCTTCATTAATGATCATGAATCCCAACGCACATCAGTAACAAAGCTGAACGATGTCCGTGACGACGATTCTGCCTACAACAATCGTTTGGACACCCTTTTGGCCGATGTCTTCAACCTTCTCTCTCTCTTCTTCTTGACCATCGGAAAGACGAAGGAAGCCCCTGCCACGTATTCCCAGTTGGCCAGTATGCGCGTGAGTATCGCTGGAAATTAAAACCTCTCAGGGTCTTGCCTAGAACGTGGCATGGGTTAACCCCTTGCCTCCCTTTGGAATTTTCCCTTCTGATTCCCTCGAATGACGGGGCTTCACCTAACCGGTCGTGTGATGCAACCGTTACTTAGGCCGCTGACTTTCTGTATTTAGCAAATTCTCGAGCATATGGATGAATCATCCGTCTATAATGAAAGCGACCTGGCCCCGTTTCGCCGACGAATAAATGACTTGCGTTCCATCATAAAGAACGACTCGGAGAGCGGGAAGCACCCAGAGGCCATGACCAAGCTTCTTGAGCGACAACTTGGGGACTGCGGTGCGTCATACTGTCCTTAGCTACCTACCATTCCTTATGTCCCATCTCGCACGTAGAATCTGTGCTCGGCAGATTGCAAGACAATCTTTCCGTGCTCTCCGTCGAACTGCTTCCGGTACACGAGCGGCTCGTAACCATTCGACGCAAGCTCGTCGCGCTAGCAGCCAAAGGGAGCTCATCCAGAGCGGAGCTCAAACCTATGCAAGAGGACTTGCGCAAAATCGACTCGTTGAGTCCATGCCCGCTTTCGTCGCAGAGTTTCTAATACTCACGCTCTATTTTCGCCACCGTCACCGCCACCTGCGCCCACCTTCTATCGTCACACTCCGAAACACGTAGGAAACGCGTGGACGGAAAGTTTCTCGGGCCCGGCGGCAGTATTCCCGCGTCACAAGCCATTTGCTCGTCGCTTCTAGAAGAATGCTTCGACATCGTGCAGGAGATTCGTGCCCAGGAAGAGTCGAAGCATGTGGCCCCGCCCCTCAAACCAATTCACGATCGCCTGACCGGGATCCGTGGGGAGCTTGAGGGACTTGCGCTGACACACCGTTGGACGTTACGAGAGACGGATCTGTGGAACTATTCTCTGAGTCTACAAGAGGTGGACAAGATGCGCATCGATGGAAAATTCGTCGACTCGGAGGGAAATAGGCCCGCAGGACAATACGTCGGTCTCATCCACCCGTATCGACGCATTTTGGTTTTGACTACTTGACGAAGGTCCTCCTCTACCTCCTTCGACGCTGCTATGGCGTCATTTACCGCCTCCTGTCCTCCAGCGAGCCGGTGTCCGAGGAGCTCATGCCTATCGTAACCATTCTCTTCGTTGTGTCCCCGCTTTCACGAACTCACTCGCATCATTACAGGCAAACAAACTATCGACAGTAAAAAAATGCCTGAACGAGGTGCTTAAATATGGCGGACCATTCAATCCGCGCGATTTATACCCCGTAAGTGTCCATCTCACCCACAGCGGGCTCTTCCCATGTCAAATACATGTGCATACATATCGGCATGGACACCCGTTGATCCGCCTTCCTCTGTTTTCGAGGGTTCGGTCGAGCGTTTCTGACCCCTGATTGCGTCTCTATAGTACCAACTCGCACTATATCAGATCGATTCCATGCGCAAGGACGGCAGATTCCACGGCGTCGACGGGTCAATCCCCGAGGGACAAGGCATCGTCATGGCACATCTCAACGAGTGCCACGAGCTATTGGAGATGGTACGTTTCTGCTATCATGTCCCCCTCTCGTTGATCCCGCTGAGCGTGCTTTCGGACACCTCTCTCGCTAGCTGAAGCAATCTATGGACGATGTCGATGAAGAGGAGGAATTCACCGAAGACGACGACGGAATAGGCCCAGAATCGGGCGCCACGTCCGAGAGCGAAAACTAAATATTGAGTGCCGTATCTCCCGTGACTGTTCACCATGTTTCTTGCCTGTTCCCCGAAAGGAATCCCTCCCTGACTTCCCCTCACCCGTCCTGAAAGCGTACCAGTATAAGAGCCCACACATGTAGCACATAGCACAACCTGTCTTGCGGCTTTACCCCCGTACTTACCATCCGCAGGGTAACAACATACTAACATAATCAGTGTATTGCCACCCTGTAGAATTACGGAGAGTTGAATTAGAATTTGTCGGGAAATTTTGAATGACAATGGCGTAGAATTTGCAGCGCTAGCACCTATTGGACCGGTTGTGCCACATCATCCAGCCTCGCCTATAATCAATGTTGGGAGGTTCATACCCTCATGGCATGGGGGTGCAACAAGAAATTATACCTGAACAGCATCTCGAACATAGTCCAAACTACCTTCGAGACACCGCCAGGCTGTTCACTTGGAGCACCCTTGCAATGCTCGACTTGGATCTAAATCGAGCATTACAAGGTCGCACACAAGTCACTTTTAATATCCAACCGCGCTTGCTTGAGCAGTTTCAGCGGTAAGTAGCTGAATGATAGTGTTAAATTTAGTCTAGTTATAAACCAAGTGCATGGGATGAAGTTAACAAGAGGGTGTATTTATTTTGTTTTCGTCCCATTGTCTGAAGACAGGGCGGGTCTAAGAGAACTGCGAAACATGATCTTCGACGACCTTCTTAATGTTTGCCTCTACTTCGGGCGTAACGTTACCAGTCGCAATCGTTTCAAGCAACGCGCTTTGGGTCGACGTCAAGTGCTCACGGAACTCACCCTCCCACTTGGTGATCTTGTCTACTGGGATAGAGTCCAACTACAGTGTGTGTCAGCCGGGGAGTCAGCAGGGTGCATATAGTGCACGTACAAGACCGTTAACACCGGCGTAGATGATGGGAACCTGGATTTCCATAGCAAGGGGCTGATATTGACCCTGCTTGAGCAGCTCAGTCAAGCGGGCACCACGAGCGAGAAGGAACCGTGTTGAGGCATCGAGGTCAGAACCAAATTGGGCGAATGCTGCAACTTCACGGTATTGGGCAAGGTAAAGTTTTAGTGAACCAGCGAACTTCTTCATGATCTTACTAAGATAACGTCAAGAAAGTAGTGGAGAGACGCCATGAGACACCTACGTCTGCGCGGCTGAACCGACACGGGACACCGAAAGACCAACGTTGATTGCTGGGCGGACACCACGGAAAAAGAGCTCAGCTTCCAAGAATATTTGACCGTCCGTGATGGAGATGACCTAATCCCAAATTTATCAAGTAAACACATGAACTTGTTCATGTAAGAGAACGTACATTGGTTGGGATATAAGCGGACACATCACCACCTTGAGTCTCGATGATGGGAAGCGCAGTGAGTGAACCTCCACCGAACTTGTCGTTCATCTTTGCAGCACGCTCAAGGAGACGAGAGTGCAAGTAGAAAACGTCACCAGGGTAAGCCTCACGACCCGGAGGACGACGAAGGAGGAGAGACATCTGGCGATAGGCTACTGCCTGCTTGGACAAATCGTCATAGATGATGAGGGCTATGGGCCATGAATAAGCAGGAAGCCTCAGTGCGATAGATCAACGTGCTCACCGTGTTTGCCATTGTCACGGAACCATTCACCCATTGCGCAACCAGAGAAGGGAGCGAGGTATTGCAAGGGTGCAGCTTCCGAAGCAGTAGCGGCAACGATGATGGAGTACTTCATCGCATCGTTCTCCTCGAGAGTCTTGACGAGCTGCGCAATAGTAGAGCGCTTCTGGCCAACAGCGACGTAGACACAGTAGAGCTTCTTGTCCTCATCCTTACCCTCGTTCCAGCGCTTCTGGTTGAGAATGGTGTCGATGGCAACAGCAGTCTTGCCAGTCTGACGGTCACCAATGATGAGCTCACGCTGGCCACGACCGATGGGCACCATGGCGTCGATGGGCTTGATACCAGTCATCATGGGCTGGTTCACGGAACGACGGGGAAGAATGCCGGGCGCCTTCAGAGAGGCACGGCGGCGTTCGGCAGCCTCAATAGGACCTTTGCCGTCGATGGGATTGCCAAGAGCGTCGACGACACGGCCAAGGAGCGCAGGACCGACTGGTACATCGACGATCTGGCCAGTGCGCTTGACGGTGTCACCTTCCTTGATGAGACGGTCGTTACCGAAGATCGAGACACCGACGTTGTCGGCCTCCAAGTTTAAGCACATTCCACGAACACCCGAGGAAAACTCCACCATTTCTTCGGCTGGATACGTCAACACCCAAAATTTCAGCGATCGGGTAGACATAGCGTTGAAAGAGATCGCACTGACCTTGCACGTTCTTAAGACCCCAGACGCGTCCAATACCGTCACCGACGCCTGTGAAACGCAGACGTAAATCAATCTGGGGCATGGTTGGAAAAGAATTTCAACGTACTGAGAACACGACCAGTTTCCTCAACATTGCTACCAACGGAAGAACCAGCTATCCGGGATTCCAAAATGGAGGACACCTCCGACGCAGCTAATATGACGTGTCACGGCACGGACAATGAGATTGGTGAGAATGCAACAAGTCAGCTCAGTGTATCTGCAACATGACAATATGGCACACCTGGCTTTGCAGTAGCATACGAACGCGCAGCAGCCGGTGCAACACGGGAAACATTCTATAGTTGGGGGACAGTGGGTCAACACCAGGCGAGTTGAGAGGGAAGAAAGATGGAGAAAAAAAAATGAGCCAACCTTCCCGGCAGCGGCGAGCGTAGCCATGCGGCTAGCATTGAGGAGGGCGACTTTATGCATGGAGAGAAGGAATGGGTGGGGGATAAAAAGAGGACTGCAGATGCTTCGGGTTTGGGAAGATGGCAAGTCGAGCTGTTGCCAGCGCCGCCAACTTTCCCGATTTCCAAAGTTTGATCGGAGTTTCAACAGGCTTCGGATGAGACCGGATCAACTGGGCCGGGCTCATTTTCTTTTTTATTTATTTCCCCAACGGGCCATTTCGGTGCGCTCCGCCGAAATCGCCTTTCTTTTGAAAACGAACCGCTATGGTTGGGCCTGGGTGGACATGGACGCGTCGTACGTGACTTTTTACCTCTTGTTCGCCGTCATCCTCGTCTCACCTTAGTCTAGTGCCATTTCTACGGCAGCAAGTCACTCGAGCACTTCACACGAATCCGCAAACACCCTCCTCGACCTCACAAGCCCTCGCTCTCATTCGTTCCCAGCCCAACCAATACATGATAGCCTCTATTGCTGGCAGAAAATATCTCCTCGCACCAAAGGATCTTTTAACCGTGCCGCGACTCAAAGATGTTCGCGTAGGAGATGTTGTGTCTCTCTCACAAATACACGAGATTGGCTCGCGCGAGTACACCCTCCGCGGGTCCCCAGTTATTCCTTCTGACCACGTCGACGTGGAGGCTACGGTTGTGGAGCACACAAAAGGGAAGATGGAGCATATCTTCAAGAAGAAGAGGCGAAAAGGGTATGAAAGGACCATCCCGCACAAACAGACGTATACCCGCCTTCGGATAGGTCCTATCTGCCTCCGCACTGAGGGCGAGGAATTATCCTCATAACGTAGTTGACACTTTTGTGTTATGGACGTAATAGAACCTTTCTATCAACTTGCCAACTAACGAAAAGTGTGATTTCAAAAAGCGATAAGTACTGGGAAGGATCAGACCATCATATCTCTCCCTCCTCTGGTGTTTCCGCCCGACTCTTGCGGTCCTTGGGTGGAGGTGCCTCCGTGTCGTATCTTGCCCTCTGTGCATGAGCGTCAGAGAAATTTTGGGGAGACTGGTTTAGAACCTTGAACCTAACGCACTTTCTCACTTCGCTCCTCGTTCTCTGCTTCGCGCTTCTCTCGTGGTTCATCGTGGCTGCCTCGGTCTTCCTCCGCATCCTTTCCCGCACGTCGTTTCTTGTCCTCCCCTTTCGAACTTGACGTTCGTGTCGCATACCGATCACGGTCTCGGTCACGACGGTCTCGCGGGGAGTCACCTTCCCAATCCCGTTCACGGTCACGACCGTGATCACGCGATGATCGTCGGGGGTCGTCGTCATACCCACGATGGTACCGAGAGCCACGATCTCGCTCCCTCTCACGATCGCGGTCTCGTTCTCTGTGCCGATCACGGTCACGGTCACGTTCGCGGTCGCGATCACGTTCACGGTCATGATCTCTGTCCCGGTCCCGGTCCCGGTCTCGGTCCTTTTCCCGTTCCCGTTCTCGTTCCCGGTCACGATCCCGGTCACGGTCCCTGTCCTTTTCTCTCTCACGCGGATCCCTGTCGCGCTCTCTCTCCGTCTCACGGTGACTAGGTTCTTTGCGCTTGCGGCTGGTTGTCGATCCGCCATCCTCCGAGATCTCGCGCAGACGTTCCTGAAGACCAAAAATAAATGAGGCCCTGTTGTGAAGAAGGATAATAACCGCACCTTTTGCCTCTTGATAAACTTGCTGAACGCTGCACGTCGTCCCTCATCATCCAGGGCCTTGAATTCGGGAAGGCTCTCGATGAGCGGTAAAGCCTACAGCTCCAGCTCTGTTAGCTAATATCAGGTATGACTGCGAAGCGCGTACCTCATCATAGCCAAGGTTGACGTCGAAGGGATCAGGAAGTTTTTTCATCGCATAGCGCAGGTCGTCTTGCATATGCCGCGCCCTCCGTTCGGCTCGCCGCTTCTCTTCGGCCTGTTGCCTCAGAATTTGCTCATGCAACTGTATTACAAAGATAAGTCAGGCGTGGTATGAACTCACAGTCTGGAATTACCGTCGTGAAGATCTGCTTCAACTCGTCGGTGGAGAAAGCAGCCGAGTCCTCATCGCCATTCTCCTGCACGACCTTCAAAAAGTCGGCTTCCGTTGTCTCCGGTTGAATCGACCACGGCTGGGAGCTACCTTCGGCATCGGAGCTGTGTTTGGAATTGTAGCGCTTGATAGCTGCGTCAACCGTAGTGATCTTCGCGTCTAGCTTCTGGTCGAGATCGTCCACCACATCCCAGAACAACTCGATTGGGTTGGATCCAGGCTTGCCGAGCATGTCAAGGTAGCGGCTATCGGACGAGAATTTCGGATAGACATGCTTCCACTTTGAACGCGCCTTGATTTCTCCGGAGGCGATATTCTCTTGCAAAAGTGCCTATATGCGTTCAATGGGGACGACACAGGAAAGTAAAGTTTGGGATAGTACCTTGAAAGCTTCGCGAGCTTTACGCTCTGAACGTAATTTGTTGACCTGCTTACGGCGCATCTCATCCTCAAACTCGCGCTCACGAACCCGGCTGTAATCCTCAAAGGCGAGTAAGATGTCCAGGCCAGGAAGCTGTCTCAACTCTTCATCACTTTGCCATTCCTCTGACTCCAGCACAAGAGAATGAGCAGTCCGCCAACGTGTGATGACATCGACCCCGAGCTGTTTGAAGAGAGACATGAGCTTTGTTATGGCACGGTTGCGTGCTGCCCGGTTCTCTTGCTGAAAGATACTTCAGATGAGGCTCGGAAGAGTGGCGTAACACATACCACTTCACGCTGTTTCATCTCGGAGACGTACTCCTCAAAAATCAGCTTTCGCTCTGATTCTATCCGCGCTTGCTGCCAGATTGGGTGCTTCGCAAAGAGCTTGTCCGCAGTTGAGAATGTCGTGTAACTGAATACGTTAGGATTCCCCTTCAACATGTTACGGACCGCCGGGCGTATCTTAGCAAGGCGAGCATCTCGCTCCTCTTGCTCCTTAGCTTTCAATCCCTCGGTATACTGCCATAAATTCACACCTGAGCGGGGTGAACACGTGAGAGACGAAAGGGCGTACTTTCTGCCAAGTAGCTTTTTTCTCTGCAAGTGAATTCAGCGCTTTGTATAGTGGGTCTGTTATAATGGCACGCATTGTCTGGTCCCACGTCCAGGTCGCGTCAACACCAGCCTTGCGCAACAAGTACATGAAAGCCTTTTCGCCCTCTTCGAACGTCGCAAAGCCGTTATGTGGAATGGCCGGCTCGTCAGGGAGATTGGGACGCGCAGGAAGCGCTGATGGTGCGGGTTGGTGAAGATTCGGGGTCAGTTGGTTGATAGCTTGTTCGGAGATGGCGTCTGCGCCTAATGGGACCAATGCACCAGGCTGCGGAACGGCCACAGTGACTGGAACAACGGCTTGAGCAGCAGGACTGATGGAGTGTCAAATCAAACCACCAAATAAAAAGGGAACGAGCGGCGTACGAGGAAACTGGTGGTGCCAGAACCTCCTTGGCCTCCTTCTCAACCTTTTCCATGAGCAACGAAAGCTCCTCTGGCATATCCCATTTGGACTCCTTCGTCGTTGTCTGCAGGAACCATGAGCTGATGTCGGTTAAAGTCATGCAGAACGCACATTGTAATAATACTTTTTGCCACCAGAAAAGTACTCTTTCCATGGCGTCTGCTTCAGCGCTCGCTGCGACATTACGATTTAGTTGGTTAGGCAAATAAGAAGACCATGTTAAGCACACCTCAAACGGAGTTTTAAGATCTGGAATTTATGTCGGTGAGCAAAGACGAGCGGGGTAGCGCGACGAGGACGAACCATCTGGCTTTTCCCATACACTTTCCTTTGAGCTGGTGTTAAACCAGTACGTTCTCCCTTCGGGATTTCGATGCTCGGTCTATGAGAGAGTATAAGACATTCCAGCACGGGATTTGAAGAGCGTACTTACCCACACACTCATTTAAAGGTTGGCACACAGAACCTATCCGTGCTTTTGTGTGAGAGGAAGGGACAAGTTGCTGAGTCAGCAGAGTCAAGCCGCGTCAAAGATGCGCGTTAGATTTCGTCAACGCGAGACCTTCAAAAGGGACATCATGGCTTCACAAAATCTCTTCCCATCAATCGGAACTGTCGCACAGCAGGCAGATGATTCTGCAGACCAGATTACAGTCAGCGATGAAAACAGAACGTACCCAAAAGAAGATGACGATCGGGTAGTGCAGGAGATCGAGTCCTTGTGTATGAATTGCGAGGAGCAGGTGGGCCCCCAACTTTCCTCATGCAAGTTGTTGACGCAGGAATATAAAGCGATTATAGGGCGTTACGCGACTCCTCTTAACCTCTATCCCATTTTTCAACGAGGTTATTGTGATGTCTTTCCGTTGCGAACATTGTGGCTTTTCCAATAATGAAGTCCAGTCAGCCGGTGTCATTCGGCGTAAGTGCAACCTCGCGCATCAAGCTTCCTATTTAGTGATTTATTCCATTCAGCCGAGGGATTTACCTACACCGTCCGTGTACTGTCGCGGAAGGATCTTAATCGCCAACTAGTCAAGTCCCAGACGTGTACCGTTACGATCCCCGATTACGAGCTAACTATCCCAGCATCTAAAGGGCAGCTTACAACGATAGAAGGGATAATCGGAGACACGATCCGTGACTTGACCTATGATCAACCTTTACGCCGGATTCAGGACGAGGATACTTACACCAAGATACAAACGCTTATTGACAAGTTAAAAGCCATTGTACCTGACGAAGATGGGGGCAGCGAAGGAGATCCTGCGCTCACGGGAGCCACCAACTCAGAAGCACCTATACCGCCATTCACAATCAGCCTCGATGACCCGGCCGGGAATTCATTCATCGAGTTTGTGGATTCCATGAGTGACCCAAAATGGAACATGAGGGCGTACCGTCGGACACGCGAGCAAAATGTTGCCCTTGGACTCGTCGCCCCTGATGAACCCGGTGATTCTGTTGTTGACAAGCATGATGATACTGCGGAAGCCGCTCCCCCAGACGACCCCAACGAGGAAATATACGTCTTCCCGGGGGTATGCTCCAGTTGCGGCCACCCTCTCGACACGATGATGAAGAAAGTAGTAATCCCTTATTTCAAGGTACGATTCCTCATGATTGACGTAATCGTGTCTCACCTCACCGTTAGGATATCCTCATCATGTCTACCAACTGCGATCGCTGCGGCTACAGGGACAACGAAGTGAAGTCAGGCGGAGCGATCTCTGAAAAAGGGAAGCGCATCACACTGAAGGTCGAGGATCGCGAGGACCTCAGCAGAGACATTCTAAAAGTGCGCTCCTCTGCGCATAGGGTTTGTGTTTAGCCTCTGATGAAGTCGTTGCTCAGAGCGAGACATGCGGCCTCACAGTCTCAGAGATCGACCTCGTCCTTCACGCTGGGACTCTGGGAGGCAGGTTCACCACGCTGGAGGGTATCCTAGAACAGATCTACGAAGAGCTTTCTGAGAAGGTCTTTGCTGCTGGAGATTCAGTCGGCAGCGCCGATCCCGATGGCCCCGACATTCAGGAGCGCAACAAGTTTGAAAAGTTCCTGGGAGATCTCAAAGCGGTATGTAGTAACACCCATTAATGGCTGCCACTCTGATGGAGAGTTGTCCCAGGTGAAAAACGCGGAGCGTCCCTTCACCCTTATTCTTGACGACCCACTCGCAAACTCGTACCTACAGAACCTATATGCGCCAGATCCCGATCCAAATATGGAGATTGAGTTATATGACCGCACTTGGGAACAGAATGAGGATCTCGGACTGAACGACATGAAGGTGGAAGGTTACGAACAAGAAGGCGAGAAAGCGGAAGGCTAGATAGTAATTATTTGCGTGGAGGCAGGGAGGAACACTTCGGCGCTTGTGATCTATCCAAAAGAACGTTCCTGCGCTATTTGCAAACGCAACCCTGTTAGAGCATTAACCTGGAATAATGAATGAGGAGAACCATGCTATCACTTGTATCATAGACGTAGAAACTGTATTTCGCTAGGTAGGCGTTTCGATATGGACATGCGCCCACTGGGATAGGCTGTTCGGACAACCGGTCTGGAGGTCGTACAGGCCAGATCGGATCGGCGCATGTTCAAACAATGCACTCGTAGAATTGAATGAAGTCATATTTATTATGGGCCAGAAAAACAAATGTGACATAACCCGATCATGCCTTGTTCGTGATGGCAATGATAGACGGGGATGCACGAGGTTCGGTAATACGGGTCCTCCGAGTCTTGTTCTAACCAATGGTACAACTAACAAAATCATATGCAACTCGGGTTCAACGTTTGCCCATTAATTAGTTTTCGCCTTGGCCGCCATCTAAATGTTACTGTCAGCAGATTTCCTGACTCGCAGTTAAGCTTCGAAGCTCACCAAGTTAAGAGCCGATCCGGCCTTGAACCACTCGATCTGACCTTCGTTAAACGAGTGAGCAAGGGACATTTGGTCTGTCGACCCATCAGAGTGTTTCAGGAGTAATGTCAAGTTCTTGCCCGGGGCGAAGCTCTCCAGCCCAAGTATGGATACTTTATCCGATGGTTGAACCTTGTCGTAGTCCGCAGGGTCGGCAAAGGTGAGAGCGAGCATCCCTTGCTTTTTCAGGTTTGTTTCATGAATCCGTGCGAAAGAGCGAACAATAATGGCAAGGCCACCCAGGAATCGCGGTTCAAGTGCGGCATGCTCACGGGAAGAGCCCTCCCCATAGTTATGGTCACCGAAAACGACCCACTTGATTCCTTTATCCCGGTAATTGGCACCAGTCTGCGGCACTCCACCCCACTCGCCTGTGATCTGGTTTTTGACCTTATTTGCCTCACCATTCTCAGCGTTGATAGCGCCGATTAGACAATTCTCTGAACAACTGTCAGTTGAGGAAAAGGGCGAACAAGCTGAGAAGCAATTTACGAGAGATGTTTTCGAGATGCCCACGATATTTGAGCCAGGGGCCACCAGCCGAAATATGATCAGTTGTGCACTTGCCCTTCACCTTGATCAGTATAGGGAGATCTTCGGGGGTCTTTCCGTCCCACGGCGCAAACGGCTTGAGTAGTTGGAGACGGTCACTCTGGGGGCTAACGGCAACGTTGACAGAAACCCTATCAACCGGAGGGCCTTGGTACGTATCTTGACCAGGGTCGTAGCCACGAGGGGGGAGTTCCTTGCCATTGGGACTGGAGAACTTGAAGGGCTTGCCATCGGAACCAGTAAGGGTATCAACCAATGGATTGAAGCGAAGAGTGCCCGCGAAAGCAAAAGCCGTGACAATATCGGGGGAAGCTACAAAGGCGTGGGTTGCGGGATTCGCGTCATTACGGCCCGTGAAGTTGCGATTGTATGATGTGATAACTGTGACGCCTTAGCATACGTTGATTTCGAGAGCAAAGCGCACGTACTCGAGTTTGCCTCGCCCTTCTTGACGTCTTGACGATCCCATTGTCCAATACAAGGACCGCACGCGTTCGCAAGTACAAGACCGCCAACGCCTTCGAAGGTATCGATCACGCCGTCACGTTCTATCGTAGCGCGAACTTGTTCTGAACCGGGGGTAATTGTGAATTTGCTCTTGGTCTCGAGGCCATGATCGGCAGCTTCTTGGGCAATAGAGGCAGAGCGGGTCATATCTTCGTACGAGGAGTTAGTGCAAGAACCGATGAGGGCAACTTTCAGTTCGGAGGGCCAGCCATTCTTCACCACCTCGTCCTTGAATTTGGAGATAGGGGTTGCAAGATCTGGTGTGAAGGGTCCATTGATATGTGGCTCCAATTCCGACAAATTCTGCAAGAAGGGTTAGCCAGTAATAGTGAAGCGTCTTGGCGGCAAATTTACAATATCGATGACTTGGTCGTATTCAGCGCCTTCATCCGCACGCAAGTTGTGAGCGAAACGCTGAGCATATTTGGCGATATCAGGACGTTTAGTGGCATTCAGATAGTCCGCCATGCGTTGGTTGAATGGGAAGAGTGAAGTCGTTGCACCAATCTCTGCACCCATGTTGCAGACAGTTGCCATCCCAGTTGCGGAGAGGCTTTCTACACCAGGACCCTTATACTCAACAATGGCGCCAGTGCCACCCTTGACCGTAAGAATGCCGGCAACCTTGAGGATGACATCTAGGACTGGTATTAAAGCCCGAAAAATATAAGAGAGAGAACTCGCACCTTTCGGTGTGGTCCAACCACTAATCTTGCCAGTGAGATTTACACCAATGACCTTGGGGCACTTGAGTTCCCAGGGGATGCCTGCCATGACGTCAACGGCATCCGCGCCACCCACGCCGCACGCGACCATTCCTAGACCGCCAGCATTTGGGGTGTGTGAATCGGTACCAATCATAAGTCCACCGGGGAATGCGTAGTTCTCGAGAATGATTTGGTGAATGATACCAGAACCGGGTTTCCAGAAACCAAGGCCATACTGGTATGTGGCATCAGTACTTAAGAGGGGGGGGAGCTCATGAAGGGGTACTACTCACCTTGGCTGTGGCAGTAGCCAGGAAGTCGTATACTTCTTTGTTGATTTGCTTGGCACGTTCTAGATCTTTGACGCTGCCTATTTGCGCTTCAATCAGGTGGTCACAGTGAACAGTGGTGGGCACCGCAGCAGTATCCATGCCAGCAGACATAAACTGCAACAAGGCCATCTACGGTTCATAGTGTCAGCACCTTTAAAATGGATGCCAGCGATTGTTGACAAGCCGGAAGGCAAGTGTGTCAAGGATCGTGAATCAACTGACCTGCGCCGTCGCATCCTGACAGGCTACCCGCTACAACATTATGACGATTAGACCGGACACTAGTGTAAAATGCGAATGCTTACGTCCGGGCGAAGCTTGAGGTAACTAACACCACGGACAATGTCTTGGTTGTGTGGGTCATCGAGATGGCCGTAGACGATCTTTTCGGAGAGGGTGAGAGGACGGTTGACCCTAGTATGCGGTTAGGAACAGTATGACAAGTTCAAAAGCGGAAGAATACCTTTCGCGGACGACGGCAAGATTATCCTCGATTCGTTGATAGTTGACAAATGCGCCAGTCTCAAGGAGCGACATGCGCACTTTGGTGTCGCCAATTCTATCGGCGACACTAGCCATGCCCTTGGCAAGGTTCTGGATAGAACGCCATGCCTGGGAAGAGCGGGAGGCGAGGTTGAGCATCGTTGACGATGCGGAGGTTGATGGTGGGGTCTGCGGCGAGAGGTGAGGTGGACAAGGATTCGTCCCTTTTTATTTGATCCCCATTGCCGAGTTGCTCCGGCCCGGTCCCGACATCCAATCGTAGTGTCCCAATTTCCGCGAAAATCAGGTGTGTGCAATTTGTGCGATTGCGATTGGGCACAAGTCAGGCGAAACGACCTCGGGGTTACGACATGATGTCTGTGCTACGTGTTTTCCTACTACAATCGACGGATCATCGCGACGCTTGAACCAGTCAATGACTCAATGGGGGTCAATGCTGTGAGCAGCATTGTCAATGACTGTACCGTTGATCCCAATCGTAGGCCAGACGATGGGAAAATGTTATCAGTGAATTGGCAAAACAGGTCGGCAACGAAGGCAGTTGGTCGCGATAAGGATGTCGTCCAGGCACAGGGCAATCTGTGCGTGCTACAGCTGTGGGCACTCGATGGACCCATGGACCATGTACCGACATTGGTCACGTGGTGACGCGTTTGGCGCTGACGCGGCATTCACGCACGTCCACGAGGTGCGCCTTTTATCCCACATTATCTCATTCGGCGCGTGCACCACTGCTCAGTTAAGCGCGTGTCACATCCACAGGTGTAGAACTCGAGGTAGAGATCCTCTCTATTGCCGTTAAGTGCGGTGCGTTCAGTGTCCTTCACAGTTGCCAGGGCGCGTGCACAATTTCGTTAAGTGCGCCGTAATCTTGTCCGGATATATTCGTCTGATATAGTGAACGAAATTTCCCCCATCCAACCCCGTACTTATAGTATCTGAAGTCACGAACCCCAGGGTTTGCTCTCCATCTGTCTAGCCCGCTGCGCATACGACCCGGAATATCGTTTATCGAGTTCATCGCCTTGAGTACTTCTCACACGAAACGACTGGCGTCCATCCAGGGCCAGCTTTTGAAGCTGATCTCTCACTTCAACCCCAAACATGGGCTCAGGGAAGCTCTGGGATGACTTGGGGAGCACAACGTTTGTCACCGCGAAAAACGATGCCGAAGAGACTGGGCCTTCCGCTCGCAACGCGAAACGCCGTGAAATTTCCAGGAAGACAGTTGGATCCTCCGACGATGAGTTGGACTTTCTCTCATCTAGTTCTAGGTCCGAGGATGTCGAGGAACTAGTACCAACCAAAAGTAAGCCGAGGACAAAGAAGAAGCAGCTGGGGAAGACCATCATCCAGGGGCGAGAAATGGGCTACCATCCTGACTATCTCCCGAAAAAAAAACTGCCAGACTTTAAGAAGAAAGTCACCAATGCGGTCCAGGAAGAAGGAAGCCCGTCGGCTTGCCGGAGCAAGACACCCAGCACCACAAAGAAGGTGCCAAAGCAGGCGAGGTCATACGGAATGCTTGCCGCTCTCCATGACAATGAGAATGGACGGCTTTCTTCGCCATCGGATGGGCCATCGTCTGACGGAGATTCTTTGGTCGATGACACATACATGTCCATCCAAGGCTCCTCGCAACAGGGAATCCAAACATTTCCAGGGCTATCACTCTCTCCCTTGCGAGCCGGTAATCAGGATTCACCCCACACCGATACCCCCAGGGATCGTACGAAAGGCTCTACCTCGTATGGACAATCCAAACTGCTTCGCAGCAAGACCGCTTCGCACAGCATAGGCACCAACAGCCGGTCCACCACAACTTCCGGTCTCGCTTCTAGAATTCAGTCCTCGGACTCGAGTGACTCCAGCGAAGCAACACCCCTTGCTAAGCATCCCAGAAATCGTATACGGAAGTTTCCTACTCTGGATCCTCTGTCCATCTCTGGTCAAATGGATCCTGGGCTGAATGGAGGGGGAGGTGGGGCCCCATTCAAAGATGCTACATCTAGCATCCCTTCACGGATCCATCGAAGCACCCTTCTTGATACGACGACGCCTAAAAAAAGCAAGTCTCGTTATCCTTTTCCTTCTCCTTTGTCATCGTCGCCCCATCAACCGCCTCAGGACTCGAGCTCTGCAACTGCTTTTCGAGGGACACATCTCCCGGACACTCTGGATGTTATGGCCGGCCGAGACGTTGACGATGAGCGCCAGAAACGAAGTCTACAGCCTCGTCCATTTCCCATGGCCGCGAGCCAGACGAAGGAAGCTCATCGCCCTTCCAGCCGCACAATCGCTTGCACTGAACAGACACACCTAGACAGCGGTAGTAACAACACAATTTTCAATGATTTGGACGAATTTGCGGATGATTCTCGTCAGCGACGTCCTTCTATGGTCATATCACGGATGCTGACCGTTTCTTAGTTTTTATGGGGGAATCAACTGACCCATCGAGCCTATGTCCTTTCTGTGATGAGAAACTTCCACCCAACCTCTCTCCGTTATATCGCTCCCTTCTTGAAGGCGCTCGACGTAAAGCGTATCCGGATCCTCGTCCGACTAACCCTCAAGGGCTCAAAGCTCAGATGGGTGTATACGTTGGGTCGTGCAAACGCCATAGGTTTGAGGCACATCAGATACCTGAGGCCATCGTCAAAGGTTGGCCAACGGACATTGATTTCGGCAAAGTCAGGGAGCGCGTTGAGAGACTAGCAGGTCGTCTCACGAAACTGGTCCTAGACGAGGGTAACGCAAGGGAGGAAAGCATATATTGGGCAGCAGTGATGACGGAGGTTCGTAAGCTGGGGTCTCGTGCCGCTTCTGGTGTCAAGGGTCAGTTTGAGAGCTTTGAGAAGACTCAACCAGGCTAGTGAGTGCATACTAGATCAAAGGACTCTTATATCCTAATTATAGGCATCAGTTATGGTGAGTTAGGCTCGATGATCCTGCATCAGACCCTCTACAACATGTTTCCTCCATCCTCAATCGATCCACAATCCATCACGCCGCTTGCACCACAGGAGTTCATACAGCGTATCCTCGTCCCTGAGGCTGCTCTTACGCTAATCATGGAAGACACTGGGCAGGACCAAGTCAAAGCTGTGCGGACGATGCGCGAAAGTGCTGGGTATGGGGTAGCCATGTTTCCGGACACCAGTGAAGGTCCCGGTGTTGGAGCTGGGGAGGATATCGTTCTCGAGCGTGCGCGCGCGCGGCGTCGTGAGCTCGAGGATGAAGAGCGGACAGAGGCTTTGCTTTCTTTTAGGGACTCTGAAGAAGAGCACGCTATCCAAACCAAAGGCTCTAAGCGTCCGAAGAAGCCCAGCAGTGCCACCACAACGGATGTTGAGGAAATTCATACTGCACGGCACAAGATGAAACGGAAGAAGGCGGGTTCGCGCACCGATGCGGAAAGTGGGCCAGATGGACGTGGTCCCAGGATGATGAGCCCGCGCAAGCATAAAACAGTTGTCTATTCGAGCGTTGCAGCTGACCCCTTCCGAACAGAGCCGTCCCCATTACCGCCAACCAATCCTCGAGCCGGATCAAAGCCTCAATCCCGTCGGACCAGCTCTCCCGAACAGACTCTAGCACGCACCTCCAGACAGGAGCTGCAAGAGTTCACCCCAAAGCCAAAATCCACTTTGAGAAAACCTCAGAGAAGGCCGGAGGGGCTTAGCATCAATACCCCAATCGACGTAGATGGTCCCCAGGCCGTCGATGGGGGCGACGAGTTATCGGCATTCGAGCAGCAGCCACGCATCTCAGATTCAAGCGATGTACAAGAGCTTGGAGTTCACCCTGATCTTCCTAATCCAAGGCCGAAGCCACGCAGGCGAATAATCGAGCGCAACTCTTCCACTGACCGATCTTCTGGGCGGAACGGCCCCGTCTCCCAGCTAACAGACCAGGGTCAATGGCGCGATTCCAGTGTTGAGTGAGTGCTCAACATTGGGGTCATGGTGTGTTATTCTAATCTCATGCAGGGTCGTCGAACCACCACTAAATGGCGACCATCTAGCCCGACGAAAGATCCCTAATAGTGTGAAAACCCTTCTGAATGATTATACTAGCCGGGCTTCCAGGCGCGCGCGACGCTCCCCTACTGTTGCCGGCACATCAAACCCTAGACATGACCGTCACGACTGGCTGATGAACGATTCCTCTGACTAGAATAGGATCCACGTATAACACAGCCCTATAGCATTTATCTCTCCAGCAGTCATAGATTCCAAGGATAGTAATCCACAGGTAGTAATCTATTAATGTGCAATGTTTTCCTTCATGCGGAACTGTCTACATCCACTGCGCCAGCTTGATTCTCAGGTGAAGAAACTGGCCAACCCGGAAGGGGCCTACCCTGACGGTTTTCCACTCGAAGGAAATATGTGGTGGACAGGAAGCCACGCTCATCGCCTTCGGTAAGGACGACACCGTTTTCCGAGAGAGAAAAGGATATTCCTGCATCGAGGGCCTTCTGCACATCGATATAGATTAGTACTTGAGAGGATTTGCGCATACCTGGGGAAGATTAAGACCGGTGACTGGAGCCCCACAAATTGTTAGAACCAACCACTTATAACTCCGTCTTCTGGAACGCCCTGGGCTAGATGTATGTGATTCCTTGTCATTTTCGAAAGGCCTTGAACGGCTACGTCACAACAATTAACGGTGTTCTCGCCACTTGAATATATCAAGACATACATATTGATTCCCATGCGGTCCTGCTTGTCCCATGCACTGCCATGGGAATATCGGCAGCGGACAAAATTGGCTTCAGATCCACTTTGACCTCCTGCGTGGGAGTGAGTGTGGTGTCAGTGCGGCGCACGCAGGGCAGGTCACCTTGAGTGAATGACCCTGATTCGCACGTATCCACCAAACTGCACCTGCCGTCGGCGCCGCCTCATCTGGGCCTTCGAGTAGCATGTACCGCTGTTTAGAATCATTCTCTACTATGCGTTGTAGCGTGGCGAGGTCGAGCGGGGTAGGCGAAGACAGCCTGGGAGAAGCCAGCTTCACACGTCACGTCTCGTGAGATTCCACGCCTGTCTAGACATCGAGGCGTACCAGGTCGTTCACGCGGATGTATCCGTCAGGACGCATGTAGAGACCTTCCGATTTCGCTCCATGACGTAGGATCCAGGAAAGTGTTTTCGAAAGGCGGACGTCAGGTGAATCCTTTGGGTGACCACGAAGCGGCTTCCCTCCACTAGGCGAGGGTCGCGAAGCTTTCTGTTTTGGCGGGTTGCTCATTGTGGTGACCACCCTGCGAAAGCCACGGGCAATAGGCCTAAAGAGAGGGATAGACAGAGGCGGGGAAATCGCTTCCGACAGACTCCTGCCTCGGAGTCAGAACGGCACGCGGATGCGACAGAGAGCGGTCATTTCATTTCAATTTCCTTCCATCAACTTGTGTGTGACACTCAACACCCTTCTCGGTTCTTGGACTTGCTCCGAGTCACTCCTCGGTCTCACTCAGTATTCTAATAACACCCTTAATAAGAGCCATGCATATTCAGAGCTTGGTTTGGGGATATTGCAAACATCCATTCTTGTACTTTGCAGCGAAGCTGTCCAAGCCGAACGATGGCCGGGACCACTACCTCCAGCACAACAACACAGACTTAGGAGCTTCACCAACTTAAGTGGATCTCTTTCGCTTGGAAGGGCACAGCTTTCTTGATTCCCTTCACAGCACTGACCTTTCCTGGCACCCCGCCCGAGGTTCACGTGTCAAAATCGTGGATGCCTTGCGTTTGGCACGAGGCCCTCAGCAATCATATATACCCCATCCATCGGCCCGTATCTCTTCTCAACCCATAACCCCTGGTCCCTCACTGCCCCATTGACTTGCCTAAAACTCCGCATACGGACTTTCGTGAGTCTTAATTCACCATGCTGGGAGGTAGACGAACGTTGACATGCGAGTAGTCCACCATCACCCCATCACCACTTTCTAAAACACCCACATTTCTTGTTGCCATCGATATTCGCGATTCGCTTCCCCGTCTTATCCGACGCCGAGAGCTCCTCCGGAGCAGTTCCAACTATGTCGTTACGTTCGCGCCGGGTCATGATGCGGCCGTCCCGCGAATTCGACGTTGTCCTTCGTGCGCGTGATCAGCAGGTCACTGGCCTCCAAGATCATAACCACACCCTAAAGGCGCAGCTTGATGCTTACGAACGCCGTTTAACCAATGCCCTCGCCAATGCTCATGCCGACGCCCGTGCGCATCAACTGCAGGAACGCAAGATCGAACAGCTGCGCGTGAAGCTACGCGATGCGCGCGAAAGCTCTGCTGCGCAGCGTCGGGCGCTGGAGGACGCCCGGCGCGAATCAGAGACGCTGAGGGGTCAATTGGCCGAGGCACGCGAGGAGAACGTCCGACACTTGGCCCGCATAGCCGAACTCGAAGAATCGCCGCAAGCGAAATCGCCCGGAGTATCCACAAGCAACCTGGAGCTTCTCGGGTTTGAAGGGATTTCCCATGACGATATTCTGGAGGTACTGGCGCAGGTCACTACCGACCTGGAGGCAGCTGCAAAAATAGCGGGGGAGATCCAGTTGTTTGAGCAACATCCAGAGCCTGCTCCTTCCGCCGCCCGTGCGAACACAATAGAAATGGGTATTCAAACTATTGCCGACGAGGTTTCAGAGGCGAACCAGTTAGGGAACTCCAGCCAGCAGTCGCAGCATGTGGAGGATAGGGAACGTCTTCTCTTACAAGCACAGGCCGCATCCGAGCAGGATCAGTGCCGCATCCGGGCGCTGGAAGTTGACCTCTCACATGCTCGCCGCATTAAGGAAGAGCTCCGTATTGCCGTCGAGGAAGAGCGTCGTCTCGTACAGAACATGAAAGCCTCCTCAATTCAGGAACAGTCCCGCATAACATCGCTTGAAGACGCCTCACGCCAAGATCGCGAATCCATCAAGACCTTACAAGTGACTGTCGATCAATATCGGGCAGAGATCGATAGCCTCGAGGCAGAAATTGTTCTTCTCCGCACACTTCTAGAGGAATCCCGCACTTTCAATGACGGTCTCGAGGAGAGTTACAATGCTCTCACGGCGTGCAAAGACGCCTTCATCCAGGATCTTCAAGAGAGGGTCGAGGAGCTCGCAACCTCCGAGGCGTGGAATCAGCATCGTGAAGTTGCATTCAACGATGCACAAGACAGGCTTGCGGCTGCGGATATCGAAATCTTGGAGTTGCGACTCGAGCTCGAAGGGGCCCAGCGAAATGCGGTCACGTCGACGAATCGGATTATTCAGCTTGAGGCGGACGCCTCTGCAACGCGTCACCGAATTCGAATTACGAAGGTGGAGAATGGAGATTTGCGAGACGAATTGGGTGTGGCGTCTGAAAGGGCTTACGCATTGGAGGACGAACTAGTCGCCGCGCAGGGCCGGCTGGACAGTGCCGAGAGCACAATCCGTCGATTGCGTCTAGAACTTGAGCGATGCGCCCACACCCCAGTGAGGTTACCGAACTATCCTCCCATCAAGAATAGCACTCATGACGTCAACGACACCGATTCCGTGTCTGACGAGGGGTCTACCGACACACTTGTCATGGATCCTGATGAGCATTCGCAACTACGATCTCCTTCCGGAGTAAAAGATGTAGATTCTCCCACGTCTGCGAACCAGAACGAACGATTTTCAGACAACCTCGTGCCACTCTCGGTGCGTGCCCTCGAAGCTCGCTTAGAGGCAATGACCCTCAAGTACAAGGCGGCCGAAGCGGCGCGGATGTGTGGTGAAGATGTAGAGGATATACTGCGCGCAAAGCTACAAGCATTGTCCAAGGACGACCTGTGTCTGGACACGCAATTTCCCACAGCTTCCCCACCGACCAACAAGGACTTCGACGAGCACGCAGATACGCCCGTGGAGGAATGGTACAGTTTGCCAACGATACCGGAAGAAGATGAGCCGAATATATCTCCTACAATCATGCGGGCGACGCTCCCTCGAATCCAGACATCCAACATACCCGCAGCGAAGAAAGCAGTGCGAGTGCCTCCAAGAGGTCACTGCGCGCCTGAACCGGCAACAGCATGTGCCGAGTCTCCACTGTTGCCATCACCAACGCTCTCCGATATTTGGTTCTCTGATCTCAGGGTCAGCCTCGCGCTGATAGAGACGGGGGGTTCAGTCATGGAGTGGGATCTTCCGTCACCTGGAGGCGATTCAGACAGCTCGTGATTCGTTGGACGCTCGGTAAAGTTACCAAACACGTGTAGCATTATCTCCGACTTCTGTGTAGATATTCTTATTGTGCTTACCGACTATCATTATATCACTTTTCTTCTGGTCACTGGACACATTGTTTACGGCGGTTGAGGGTTGAGTGAAACGTTGCTGCCTCGCGAAGTGGGGCTTGAGGCCAACTGACAGCCTCAGTCCGATGGTCGAAACTTCCTCGGGGTCAAGGCACATCAAAGACACATCATGATCAATTGGACGCCCACATCTCCACTGGTTATTTATAAAGTATCCCCTCGAGCGGCCTGCGTGTTCCAGCAATCGCAGGTCTATTTCCGCAAAGATCGTTTCCATTTCAAATCACCCACAGCCTTTTACCGCCAACGACACCGCCTTGCAACCGAAGAAACAACGACGCCCCAAAGCCATCAGTCGTGCCTCGTAAACCCAAAACGACACACCCCAACATCGACGGCCCTTCTTCTATGGCCCCAGACATGCACGCACACTCATGGAGATCACGAGTAGCTGCCCACTTGGCCCCGGTGAAAGAGTATCTGCCGCACCACCACCACCTTCACCTCCATCCTAACCACCATAATCTCACGACGGAGACCGGTTGTGTCGACGGTGACACGAAGAAGCAAAGCTGGTCTCAGTTCGCAAGCCGCGTGTTCGCGAAGAGGTCTTGTAGTGATCCGGATGGGGTGACGAACACTGGCACGGAGAGAATCGTGCTCCTTCCCGGCTGGGCATCAAGGAGATACCGCGATGGGCCGGAGCTGCCCTGTCGCGAAGGTACTTCTCGTCTCTTTTCTGTTTAAGGAGAACGCACTCATGGTTCGCAGGTGCCCCGTACGACATTGAGGTTTTTGTTTCTGGATATGTCGTCAAGCACAAGGCACAAACACTATCGCGTTCCCAACGGAAGATACTGGGGCTGGCGAAACGTTCGCTACCTTACTGCTTCGCTTGTTTGTGCGAGCTGAACATTTAATCAGGTATCGCTTCCCTCCCGAAACTTCCAGACCTACTTCACGACGATGCCGAGGACCATCTTCCGCATGAGACCGAACATTCAGCCGAGTCTGCGGAGGATCTACTCTCAAAGACTATTCTTCCTGACGAGAATCTCGAAGAACTCGAGGTCCACGTGCCAGTATTGCCTCAACCACCAAAAGAGTCAATATCGGTCACACCATCGAAAGGGATTCCATTATCGATATCTACATCCATCACCACACCACGTGAACTGCTCCCATTGCCACAACACAAATCCACCAGCGACCACTTAGATCTTCGGCGATGGCACACAAATCTCGAGTCGCGTCTACACCCGTTCTGGGCCGGCGTACTCTCAAACCGTACCGTGCGGGTCTCCGTCCGTCCCCACTTCGATTTGACCGATGACCAGGCCGAATTCATGAGCCCGAGCGAGCTGGAACTTCTCGAGGTACCTCTGGGGGTGGCCCCGGTCGTCACGGACGCGGATGGAGCGTTCAAGATTCAATTCGTCATCCATTGGGAAAGCCTCTGCACGCATCCCAAAGGCGCTCCAATAGCTTTCGTCGATGACCCGAATCGCGAGCACGATTTTTCCGTCACTGCGGAGCTCATGCCACCCCCACTACCCCCGGGTAGCCCTCACACCCCAACCGAGCCCCGGTCGTTGCCACCCTCCCCGACGTCCTTGATACCCACCGCAATAACGAGCGAGCGGGTCCCGCTCACGTATTCTCCAGTCCGCGTCATCTCGGATATTGACGATACCGTGAAGCTATCCGGGATTCAATCCGGTCTACGGGCGGTGTTCCAAAACGTCTTTGTCAAGGATTTAGAAGACAACTTGATATCCGGGATGGGAGAGTGGTACACTGAGATGTGGCGTTACGGCGTCAGATTCCACTACGTGGTAAGCCCCCAGCCGTCTGCACCTCTATCTACCCGAAAACTCATGTTTCATAGTCAAACGGTCCTTTCGCGCTCCTTCCCGTCATTACTGATTTCTTCCAACTGGCCAAGTTGCCGACTGGTTCGGTTCGCTTGCGATCACACGGGACACGCGCTATGCTTAGCGACCTGCTTTCCCAGCCATCAGATCGAAAGCGTGATGGCGTCCTCGAAGTCCTAACGTCGTTTCCACTCTCCCGGTTCATACTCATCGGAGATTCAGGCGAACAAGATCTCGAGCTCTACGCCGCCGTTGCGCGTGATCGACCCGAACAGATCCTTTGCATCTTCATTCGCGACGTGAACACCTACGAGGATGGTGGAGGCGGTATTGAGGATCCCACCGGTATCCATGCTCGGGAGAACGGGAAGAAGAAGAACCCATGGGGTATGTCAATGTCGCGAGGAGGCCGGTGGTCACCCAAATTTATGAGCTCCCAACCCCTTCCACCATCGCCCGCAATGTCTCGTGTACCATCTGACTCTACGGACGACTACTTCTCTAAGACCCCCACATCGTCTACGGTCAGTGTGCAGAAACCATACGCGGATGCGCTGTACGCGGAGCCAGAGAGTTATGACAACCAGTCGCAATCATCAGCTACCACGCCCACTATGCCGAC
>Ga0307510_10001237_pt1 | contig 27719 bp, 32 predicted proteins | sample 12_EM_MG_FD_207224 | JGI IMG/M metagenome (GOLD analysis project Ga0307510, IMG submission 207224) | Populus trichocarpa ectomycorrhiza microbial communities from riparian zone in the Pacific Northwest, United States - 12_EM | ecosystem: Host-associated > Plants > Roots > Unclassified | place... | reverse complement strand
CGGTCGTTTTGAGTACAGAAAACTTCTCTTATTGGTGATATTGCTAAGGACAAGCCGTATGTCATTTACGTTATGTAATATATAGATGCACATAAGAATAATCCATATTGTGGTGTCCTGGGTCCTTGCATGTGGCGGTGGTTGGGAGCTGGTCTGAGGTGCGGAGTTGAGTTTGAAATGAGCGCGACCAACCTGGTTGCACTACAACAGGGAGTGCAAAAATGTGCGTTGGCGTGCGAGGCTTGTTGATTCCGCAGAGTAACATATACTATATATCTTCGGGTGGTACCGAATGTAGAGCTGTTGTGCCACGTTCTTCGCTTCTTTTTTTTCACAAGACTTGTCCAAATACTGTAACAGTGCTGTGACCCACGACCGGAGATGAGGAGCCGCAGGATAACACGCACACGCTCGCAAGTTACCATCCTAAACGTAGTGCAGAGAGTAGAACAAGGGATATGAGTTAATCAAGAGATCAATATCGGTCGGTATTGGGAGAGATTCTAGCACCCTTGGTGCATTGTGCGCCACGGTGATCGAGCAGGGTCCGAGTCTGAATATCTCCGCCGACTCCGCGAGCGAAAGCAAGAAGTGGATGGCTGGTAATGGTATGATGTATGATAAATTGACATATATTCTTAATTGTCACCGTACCATGCCAGACGAGAGCCGTCAGGATCAATTGAACGGTGTATCAGACACTTACCTTCCATACAGTGTATGCTCAACAGAGTCACCACTCATTATGTTATCGTCTCTTCCATGCGTATGTTGATCACCAAAAGAACCATGGTGAGAAACTCTTCCTTCCTCCACTGGGGCTTTGAACAGTGTTGTGAAAGGGGGTTGGTTCCCTTGAAATGACTAGTAGGGAATTGATCATGGTCCTGCAAGAAGGCTGACAGACTCGGCCCGAGTATGACAGTAGTCGGTTTTGGCTAAGTGATTTCAAAGTGGAGGTACTTGCTAACTTGCGCCGCTACGTGAGCGGAGGTGAGGTGTAGGGAATACCGGATGCAACCGAATCCGGCCTTGCACCTCCCCACTGAGAGCGCTCATCCATGATGCCAGGCAGGTAAGAAAATTTCCTTTCGATTGCGCCATCGCCAAGCGTACCTACGCTTGAGCATCATGACGGGCCGAGAGGGTTTCAGAAGCCCCATACGGTATTTACTCCTACGTTTCAAATGATCAAAAACGGGCCAAGGCTACCAATTTGATTGACTTCCACGCCTATCCAATAAAGACAATAGAGTCTACGACTCGGATGTCGGCGATACTAGATGTTGGGTTTCAATAGGCTAAGTCGTAAAGATGACGTGCCAGTGGAAACGACTTTGGATGTCAAGCTGCTGTAGGGATGTCAGTCTGTCAACGTGAAAAGGGGGTGATGGAAATGCCGAGACACGTGGATGGCTGATGCTGTGCTGTATGGATGGATGAGGTCTCGCCGCAGCCGCAGTAATCAATTGTCACGTTTTGACTGCTCGGATTACCTTTAAGATTATTCCATTATTCCCGGTCTAAGTTTGAAAAACCCACTACACATACCATTGCTTCCTGTATATTAATGAAAGTAGGGATTAGGGAACGCTCGTTTAACGAGCAATTAAGCTACGGTTTGTCACATCACACACAAACAGTAAGTGTAAGTAAGAAAGTAAGAGTTGGATTTATCACGTGACTAACACGTGCTTCGGTGTAACCCAAACTCCTGAACCAAACACCAACAAAACATTAATTGGATTGGTGGTCACAGTCACACCACACACACAATTCATCCCACGATCATCGCAAATAGCACCAGCCCCATTCCAGGGACTGTGATTGCGGCACGGTGCGTTTCCCTCGAATCGGAGGGGGGTATTCTTGCACCAAAGTTCTGATCTAGGTACAGTTTTCAGATCTCGAGCAGGCGGCCATAAGGCTATCTCACGATCAATACAGCTAGTTACCAGTACACACCCGTCACGCGCCACACCCGTACAGTCAGCGTGAATCTGGATGTATGACAATCCCTCGGGTATGATGGCTGGGACGAGTCTGTCGTCGGTGTCACCGATGAATTGGCCACGCGACTTGAAGAAGGGTCCTTTAAAGGACGACGGACCAGCGAATTAGAGGCCTAACCCCGTCGAACCTTTTTGCTAGACATGTCCCAACCTTTCCACCTGCCAAACACCTCTCTCAGCTCTTCAACTACACCTCAAACTGCGCCTCTTGGCATGGCAGGTGCCAATGCTCAAGCCACCACAGTGGAGAATCCAAGCATCGGCGACGAAGCGCAAAGCTCGTCGGCAGGTGCTGATTATTCCGTCCTGTTCTCTGCAGGGGAAAGCGGCTCCTGGACACAAGACATGCAAAGTGAGTGGGTCCCGGGTTTTCGGGCAATGGTGAGTAAATGACATCATGAAGAGACATCACAAATAGTAACGTCTGCCCAAATCCAGGATCCTCTGATGCGACGCGACGCTTTGAATCGTGACCTGCAGACGCCCAAGTTCACGTACGAGAGCATCGTCCGGGCATTTTTGCAACAGCAACAGCAACAGCAGCAGCAGCAGCAGCAGCAGTTGCAGCAGTTGCAGCCGCAGCAACAACAGACGCAACAGTTGCAGCATGCGCAGAGCCAATATGAGGCACAGAAGAAGGGCGCCGAAAGAGACGCGATGGAGAGAGAAATGCGGATGCGTGCGGAGCAGCAGCGCCACTTCGCAAGATCGGATAGGCATGGATTACAACCAAAGCGGTTTTGACCTGGGGAGAGGCGAAGCCCCGTCCCGTTTCCCGCATGAATCAGTTGTAGACACTAGTGCGGGAAGCGCACGAGACGTCCTGTATGAACAGTTGGGTTCATTCATAGATTAACGCCAGCCAGTCTTTCCCTTTCGCAAGTGTTGAAAGAGTTCCGACGCGGTATACCATCATAGTTGAGGATTCACGTTTACTGTCTTCCAAGCATGGGCGTAATCATTTCAATATCGTCGCGCGTCTGAGGCTTCGGAGATCTAGGCAATCGATTACGTATTAACCAGTGCGAAGATAAAGCGTAGGAGAGATACCGTGACAGTACAGTAGCTGTAACGGAGTATGCCGCGGTGAATCAAGACAGGTGATCAAAAGCAGAAAGCTATGGGATGAGTGGCGTCATCGATTCGTTCTTCGAGAAACTTGGAAGCACGAGCGAGATGGATCGGTGTGTGATATATGTGATAATTATTCTCAGGCTCGCGAGAGATATCGGAGAGCAACCCTTCTGGAACAAAAGTGGACTCATGCAAGGAGCTCGAGAAGACAGCCGTAGAGTGAAAAATAAGGGCAAGGGCTGCGGTGATAACTGTATTGAACCAACTGTACTGATGATACGGCTGACACCCATACAGTCAGGCCCCAAATCAGGTGCTTCGCTTTTTCCCTTTGGGGGTAACGGCGCAAACAACCGAGACCGTGACACAAAAGCCGCAGCGCCACCTGAAATCCAGATCGGATGCAAATCGAATTACGACGAGTGAGCGTGACAAAAGTCAGGGCCATCCAGTACGGCCTCGTGTCCTCCCACTCCCAACTCTAACGCCGACTGGATGTACTGTAGGACGGGGTGTGCCAACAACACAACAATAATTTTCGATCCACTCCGAGCGCCAATCAGCTGACTACGGCAGCATGGTTGCGCCTATGCCACCCTTAAAGCCCACTGGCACGGCCCGAGCATAAATGCTACCGTACTATTATAATAACGTACTTGAGGTCCGTTTCTAGGGAGTACGTCTGGATCTGCCAGGAAGACGGCTCCACCGTGGTTGAACTGCACGTGGTGCACAACTTATCGGATTCCAACACACGCCACACGCCCCACTTGCACGCAGCAAACAAGCGAGAGAACACGCCGTCCAATTTCCGATGACGACAGTATTAACATGGTGACGGGCTACTTCCTCTGGACTCAAATTCCCTTCTACGGCATAAAATCCGCCTACCGCCGTCGCCGTGACTAAATGAACAGAGTCCACGGCATGTGGTACGGCGGGATCTGGTCGCTCGTCGTACTAGAATGTTTCCTAACGCTCGTGAGCTTGACGAAGACAACTGATCCACCAAGACTAGCGCACCAGTCATGTGGACATAATGGGATCCCGCTATGAAAGAAAGAAAGCGAAAGTACGGGTTGTGTATGGTCATTGGCCACACAGGATGGATCAACTTTTTGGGCTTTGTGGCACCTAGAACCTAAGGCCGCGGCACATCGTTGACCTCCAAACTACAGTAGTACTGACATTGAATAACGTCATCAAGCCAGCCGGGCCTCCACGCGGTTTGAGGTTATGGCGAATGCGTCACGGGATCAAAGGAATGGAGATGGCTCTTCCAAGAGAGAGAGCCGCGTTCAAGTCGTGTTTGCACAGACGTAAAACGAAGGGGCGTTACAGGAATTGCATGGTGTCGGGATGTGGGGGTACTGCCAGTGTCAGGCTTCGGAAATCGGGGCAAAGTCGGATCGATCGAGGCAATGTACAACTGTAGGGGTTCCTAGAAGGTGTCAATACAACAGAGGTGTGTGGTACGCTTTGTGGGCCAACCTTGCAATTAGGCAAAATCGAGGTAAGTTGAAGGATGCTAGTACGGTAACTTGTGTGTACGTGAAACAACTGTTTGTTGTAGTTGTAGTGATGTTGGAGTGGAAATTTCCGAATCTCCGCCCAAACGGGATTAGCTCTGCCACGTGTGAGAAATTCCGATGTAGGGGTAGGGACAGTAGTTGTTTCGACAGTCCTACACTCGATCGACCATGAGTTTCTCCTCCTTCTTCTCATCTCTACTGGGAACGCTGCATGCAGATTCCCCAGAAGAGGCGAAGGCTCCTGAACCTGAACCTCAGGAAGGGGTAGCAGCCGAAGGGGCAGAGGAAGAAGAGCCAGAAGACGTGTGTTTGCCCGTCCCACTCGCCCGAGGACCTTTTGTCGCTGAGCCAGGTCTTCTGGGCGTGCTAGATCCATCCCATTTTGCGCGAAGAGGCGCAGGAATCACCGAAGTGTAAGGCTGCTGCTCAGCACTTCGTCCACTGCCAAGAAAAAGTTCAGTCCGGGAAGGGCTTCAAGCATGAGGATTGTGTGGAAGAAATGTGCGTTTTGCGTCCTTTCTTTTCTAACATGTGCGGTCGTAAATGACATCGTTCCTCTAGGTGTACGTCCTTCTCCCAGCGACTGGTCCCTAGATTTGAATTTCTGACATTTGTTGTCTCCTCTACGTCTCTTACCCCCTCTAGTCCAGTATGTCTCTTCGTAGCGTGTCATCAGCCGAATTTCTCATCTTAATTTCCTTAGCATGATGCATTGCACTGATGTAGGTGTGCCGCCAGCTTGCGCGAGGCCGCATGTTGACCTTGTTTTAGAGTGTAGCAGCCCCGAAGCTCTTTGCCAAACTCCGTTAAGGCTCTACTACGCTATAACCTGTGGACGCATGTTCCTACCCTGATGATGAAGTAGATGTTGACATTAGAAGCGCAATAGCACAACTCTCCATAATCAGATTCGCATTCTTGATCGCCGTCCTTGCGTGTTTTACAAATTGAGATAAAAGTACGATGAAAGCTGTGCGCCATGTGGGTTGCTTTAGTGGCATGCATCATGCTAGTTCCTGTTCTGCTGCTTGTCTACTGTAAACCCCCATCATGCTTCTGCACGGGGCCGTTTTTGTGCTTTTTCTTATCCCTACGGGTATCGTTGCCCGACAGCCTCATTCCGCACTGGCATCTGAATCAGGCGTCTACGACTCGTCCGAAACACCACCTACGCTCCCGTGGAACATCTACAACTATTGCAACGCGCCCCACGTCAACGCAGCACACTATGACCTCCCAGATATCGCTTCCATGGGTGGTGGCAAGCTCGTCCACGTCTCGGTCGTCACGCGACACCACAAGGTATGTGCATCTCAGCCCCTCTCTCAAACGTCGGCGGCCGATGCCTACCCTACCATACGTGTTCCAGAATAATCACTGACCCCGCACCAGCGCACGCCGGACAACCTCGCCCCCGCCGAACGCGATCTCAATCCGTCCACAGGCCTAGGGTGGATGTGCTCCGACGCTGGTGCCCTCCAGCTCACGTACGACCTCGGCGGCGCGGCGATCGCACACGACGCGACGACGCCGCCCAACCACCCGTTCGCGTCCACGATCTGGAGCGGGTCCTGTGACGCTGGACAACTCACGCCTGGCGGACTTCTTGACGCATCGCGGCACGGAAATGTGCGACATTCGATATTGTCACCCACCGGTCAGCTGCTCTGCATCTCGTTCCGCTGACGCCTCGAAACAGGATCTATGGGAGCTCTACCACGACCGTTTGGAGTTTCTCACCGCGGTGGACCCCACTGAGATATGGGTGCGTACTTCGACAGAGGACCGTACACTTCAGGTCGCGGGCGCCATGTTAGCTGCCATGGACCCGCGCGCCTCTGGCCAACCCTGGAAAGTGCACACCCAACCAGCCTCGGTATGTAGTACAGTCGCCACGGAACCTAACACCCACATCGTCACCACAACTGACACGAAAAAAAAATTGTTAGATCGACTCGCTCGTCCCAGCCTACGCGTGCCCCACCGCGAACGCGATACGTGACGCATTCCAGGCGGTGCCGGCGTGGACGACACACTTACAGACGAATGCGTCACTCAAGGCGCGTCTAGACGCCGTCTTCGGTACTGTCGCGCTCGACGCCTGGGCAAGCTGGTGTGAGCGCAAACCCTACTTCGTTCTCGTTTCCTTTTCCTTTCCTCTGCTCTTTTTCAGACGACCACTTTTTCGACGCGTTGACTGCGCGTACCTGCCACGGTCATCCCCTCCCGTGCAACGCCGAGGGCACATGCGTGTCCGAGGCCGACGCCGCTTCCGTGTTCGCGATCGGGGATTTCGAATATGAGTACGTCTTCCCTCCGTGCCCCTGTGATGCGTTGACGTGGGACCAAAATACGCAGTTACATCTGGCACGCAGCTCAAAATGCGTCAAATTACACTTCGCTCACGTTCGGTAAAATCACGCCTGCACCTCGCTGGCTTTCTATGCAGCTGATTCTTCGGAATGAACCCCAGGTGTGTTCTTCGCTGAGCTAGCAGACGCTCTCGAGGAGCCCACGCATCGACTCGCGCTCTACGTCGGACACGATGGCAGCCTCGTACGCCTCCTCGCCGGTCTCGGTGGCGTTCCGCTGCGGTGGCCCTCGTTCGGGTCCGAAGTCGTCTTTGAGGTACGTAGGCGTGAAATGCTCCTACTGCGTCTGCGCTGATACGCTTGCGCAGATTTGGGAAGTTTCTAACATGCGCTATATACGCGTATTTCACGAGGGCACCCTGCTTAGCGGAATGGAATGGATGGGACTAGAGGAGTTTATTCAAAGGTTGAGAGCGCTAGTGCCAGATCAACTCTTTAATCGGTGTATGGGCGAGTGAAAATGCGTTCATAACTTTAGTTACAATGACAGCACACCGTCCGCGGTTTAATTACCCCTTCCCCCCCTTTTTTTGGAGCACACAAGCAGAGGTGTAAGCACGATTCTTCTACTTGGGACTCAGACAGCCTCGGCGAAGCGGGTCTCGGCCTCCTCAAAGTTGATGACGTTCCAGACTGCGGAAAGGTACTGCACGAACGAACAAATTGTTAGATCTCGCGCTAGCAGCGAGACAAGCCAAAAGACTCACGTCGGCCTTGACGTTTTTGTACTGGCAAGTAAAACAAAATCCGTCAGTACGTGTTTTCAAAGCAAGAAAGGAGCTTACTTGGAGATAGAAAGCCTACATAGAACATAGATATTAGTAATTTACACGTAGAGGTGCACCACGAATAATGACGTACATGCTCCCAAATGTCAATACCGATTATAGGGACGTGGGCTTTAAGAAATCCGGTCAGTGACAGTGACGGCAATCACGATAGGAGAGCAAATAAGCAAATAGCGAAAGGGAAATTGGCACCCACTGAGCAACGGATCCTGGTTCGGCGTCGTCACAATCTCAAGCTTCCCCGTCTTGGTATTATAGCCGAGCCATCCCCAACCGCTGCCCTGTATGCCAGCTGTAGCCGCATTGAACTCCTTCTTGAATGTCTCGATCGAGCCAAAGTCGCGCTCGAGAGCGGCCTTCAACTTGCCGTCTCTGAGTTGGCCACCGCCCTGCTTCAGGGGCGCGAGGTTCTTCCAGAACAGAGTGTGGTTGATGTGGCCTTCATGGATATGTGAGGTGGGTTGGCTCGAGTCAGCAGACGGGCGGGAGGTAGTGGATTGGGAGGGCAACTTGGACCCTTACATACCTCCGCCGTTGAACTTGAGTGCGGCCTGCAGAGCAATCCTTTCACGGGTGGACGGCGCCTTGAAGTACGCCTCCTCTGCCGCGTTGAGACCGTTTACGTAGGCTTGGTGGTGCTTCGTGTGATGAAGCTCCATGATTTCGGCAGAGATGTAGGGTTCCAAGGCCTGGGGGTTTCGGGAGAGAGGTGGCAAGTCAGACTGGTTCAACGACGATGGTAAGGTGTGAGCATTTACATTGTAAGCGTAGGGGAGGTTAGGGAGTGTGTGGTGCGTTGTAGCACGCTGAGCGATCGAGCGCGAAAGTGTGCGAGGAGCGAAAGAACGAGCGAGGGATAGCATGGTTTTGCCGTATACGTGATGGTGGACGTTCCACTTCAAGGTGAGGTCGGTGGTGTCAGGTCAGAGTACTACGTCATCATCATGGCACCATGGATGTGGATCTCCTCTGCGTAGTATATTCGGGCCTAAAATACAAAGTCATCTTAACAACTACTACATGACAAGCTGCGAGCCAGCATGACAGGATAACGCATCGATAGACGAAGGAAAAGAAAAAAAAACCGACGTGCACCAGAGTGGGGTAACTATTAAAGGAGAGAGAAAAGATGGCGATGCAGGGAGGAAAGAAAAAAAATACAATGGCTGAAATGGACTCTCGACGCGCTTGAGGGCCATCGTGGAGCGTTCAACGTCCCCATGAACTCGCCGCGCCTCGCCCTCGGCCACGTGCTACACCTGCCCAACTCCGGTCTCGTTCGCGGTCCACCGACGGTCCACGGGGCACACCTGCGAATTGTCCAGGCGGATACCCCCGCGCGCCCGCGAACGGTGTCACAGACTGCGACGAGAAGCCACCCATCCCTGCGCGCAGTGCCCGTGGCCCGCTTGGGAGCGGGCGTACGGAAGCCGGGATGGATGGTGGCACGTACGAAGAACCCGGACGATAGGTAGATGACGGCGGTAGACGATGCGGGAGGGCAGCGGAAGAAAGGACAGGAGAAGGATTGACACCAAATGAGCGGGGCTGAGTGGGCGGAATGCCACGCGCAATGCTGGCTCCGGTCTCGCTATCCCCGCTGTCACTCAGGGACGGAGACGGCGTCCGGCTCGAGTGCGGAGAGACATTGTTCAGATGTCCGCCCTTGTCACCGTTACAAATTACGTCACGCGTAATGGGTGTTGAACCTTTCATGGCCCCAACATCGTCTTGCAATTGGCATCCCTGGCTGGGTGGAATGGTGTGTGCAATCTCGGCTAGTGTAGAGGCTAGGGAGGCGTCAAAGTGTACGCCGCTGATCGGCAAGTCGTACAGGTTTGACTTGGAGTCCACGTGAGTATCTGTAGATTCTGCGACTGCCGCAACGCTCGCCGTAGACACCTTAGGGGTAGCGATATCTGACACGGTTACTTCGTCCCCACCGTCGATGACGCCAGGACTACATGCGACATCGAGTGTTGCATCGGAAACAACGACATCCACGGCCCCCCCGTTTCCAGCTGTGGGGTCCGGTGGTTGTGCCGCTGCCCGGGCGAGCTCCTCCTCGCGCTGCTTCCTTCTCCGCAACGCAAAATCCTTCAAGGACATTTTGACTTTCGGGACTGGAGGCGGAGGAGGCGTTGGGATCCTAGGTGGAGGCGACTGCGCTGGAGGGAGGTCGGAATCTAACAAGACCTCGGGAGCAGCTAGGCATGGGTGTGGCAACGAGGTGAGGGATGGGGACTCTACTTCGCTCTTTGTCGGGGAAGACACGCGCCTGATAGGCTCTGAGGAAGTGAGGGACTGCGGTGATGGCGAACGGATGCCCCACGGTGGAGGGCACGGAGATACGACAGAATCGCAAGGGTCCTTGTCTACATCCATCTGCGTTGGCCCGCGTGAATCTACATCGGGAGAAGAGGTCGAAATGATCGATAAGAAAGAAGATGTCAAAGTTGATAACTTAGGAGAAAGCGGAGAGGAGTTGGAAGAGTAAGAACCCGTCGGCGATAGTAACGATAAATTAGCAAATGGTGTGGAGGGAGAGGGCGAAGCTTGAGGGTCAGGGAGTGCGGCACTCGAGGAAGACGGAAGCGAAATAAGTTTGCTCGTGAAAACGCGTGGAGAGTGTGGGGGTGGAATCGATGAAACCGTTGTGGGGTCAAGGTTTGCAGGCATTGGAGGTGGAGGCATGTCATTCGCGTCTGTATCGAGGCAAGTCAGATGAGACGGGACGGTCCTAATGATCAAATTGCGTGCGAACCTGAAGCCTCCAACTCCATTTGGCCCTCATCTAAAACGCTACCCAGACTATCATTGCTGGCGCACGGTGAAGGACATGGCGAAACAGAGCGGAGACCTTCCGTGCTGCGGTGCATCCAGCGCTTTCGCATCTTGGGCGGCATCTGCTCCTCGTCCTCTGATTGGGGCCGAGGGTCTGAATCTGAGGGCGAGGGTGAGCGGAACCTAGGAGTGTCAACGGCATCTCGTAAGTCGTGCCCATGGGAAGGTGGTCTTGGGTCTGCTGGCGTAAAAGGTGTATTGGCGACTCCCTGAGAGATATTGACCTCTGGTTGATCACTCGCTGGGGAAAGTGATGTCGTGGCCGAAGCGTCTCGGACCACGGGGGATTTACCCTTATTGCGACTTCGCGGCCCTTTCGACAGAGGTTTTGGGGCGCCACCAGTGCCCCCAGCCTTAACTGAGGGATCAGAGATCATCTCGACGCCGTTCATGCCACCGTTAAGGGGCGACTTTTCACGAGTGCGGAAGCCACGCTGCGCACCAATGAGGGGCCCAAGGTCAACCCTATGCGTTCTCTTATCTCCTGGGCTCGAGGTGTCGGGACGCTGTGACAGGGGAATCGTTGACGTGGGAAGACGCCCATCAACAAATTCGGCCATGAGGTTGAGGGCACAGTCTTTGGCTTTGGAGCCACACGCGCACGTGGTGAAGGTCGAGCTAAGAGCGTGAAGCATGGAGGCCATTTGGTTTCGAATGTGACTGAGGTGATGTGCCCTGTAAAGGGAGACGATCAGACTTGGTGATTCGGAGAAGGATGGGTAACGCCGCGTACTCGAACAAGTGGGGCGTCTCGATAAGTGCAGGAAGGTGGTGGACAGCATTACCATCGTCCCACTCCCAACCGAGGACCACCTCTTCATTCGCCTTGATATCGCGTAGCGCAAAAACGCCAAAGGTCAGCATCTCAGAGTCACAACCCTTGGAGGAGGTGCCATGCTCATCGTTCCCCTTGGCGCGCGGGCAAATCACCGGGCGAAGGACGGCGTTGGGACGACAACCACTGCGAAGAAAGCGGGCCTCGTTGCCGGTGATACGGGCGTCTAGGGCGAGGTCGAGCGGCGGGCCGAAAAGATGTACAAAAGGTTTTGGCATGCCATGGTGAGCATAGGCATTAAGGGGATCGGATAAGTAAGCAGAGGAAGGGATGATGGTGGACGTATAGGGTGTGATGAATTTTGAAGAGGGTATGGGCTGGGTCGTATGCATGGCATAGGAAGGGGGGAGGACGGACGGGTTGGTGTGGGAAGAGAGGATGGGATGAGAAAATGAAGAGTGTGGGAGTGGACGGATGGATGTTTGGAAGGGGGGAGGAGAGGTGGATAGCACTACGGGGGCATTATCGACGGGTCCTGAAGGGAAAGGAGGAGGCGATAGGGCAGAGATACCGCGCCAGTGCTTTGCCTGGCGCCGAAGGTTGTCCCTCACTTCCTGGTGGGGTATGATGTCCTGAAAAATGGGGACGTAGCTATGCACCCACGGCTCATCAATGGTTACATGTTCGTCTTCGCCAGTGGGTTGGACGTTGACCGAGGGGCGACGTTTGCGTCTTGAACTTGGGCCGTCGATGGCGGGGTTGGTCTGCCTGCGGTGCTTGCGGTCGACGCCAGGGCTGGCTTGCCGTCTCCGCTTCTCATTTTCTGCTCGGATCGCATCCTGCTTCCGCTGCGTTTGGAGACGTACCGCACGCTCACGATCGACGGGTCTGGGAGCGCATACCCAACATCTCCACTCTTCGGGCACGCCGCCTTGGACGATCTCGAAGCAGGCGGCATGGCACCAGCGAGAGCAGTCGTCGCAGGCTATTGAAAAGCCGTCATCGAAGGAATAGCCGCATATACAATTGATGGTGTCTGAACCGGCCACATGTTGCTGCTCGTCGTCTTGGGGGGCTGCACGTTTTGACGGGACGGTCGAATAATGGTTGGCCGCATCGGCAAGGTTGAGTAGACCGAGGGCGGCTTCTGTTGCATCGTTTTTCATGGGGATTATGGGGACAGCGCGACGTGCTGGAAGGGGATTCCACCGTCGTTGCCACTTTGATTTATCGTGATCGTGGAGTCTGTCGTTGTCGTAGTCGTTGAAGGATGGGGGTGAGTGGGCCTCTGTTCTCTCTCCCTCTCGCTCGCTCACCTTTGCAGGGTCTGAGTCTGAGAAAACACGCAAATATACACAAACATATTAGCCGCTTCCCAATGGAAATGAAGGCTGTGCTCCTCTCAGTCTCAGTTACCCCTACCCCGGAATTGAGACCGCTCTGCTTATCCCCCTTCGTCCCCTTGAGCCAACAACCCGCAGAGAAAGGTGAACAATTCTCCCGAGGGAGGGTATCGCGAAAAAAGCATGAGTCATCTGTCCTTTCAAATGTCATGTGATATGTTAGTCATCCATGTTCGTGATGTGATGGATTGAGCAGAGTCACAAGACCACTTGCCATGCCACTCGACTCTACGTGTGTCAAATCTGAGTTGAAGGACGCTCTCGGGTTGTATGCAATTACGAACATGAACATCGTGAATACTCGACCTTGTCCTGAACGAAACATGTAAAACGGGGCATATCGATATGGTAAACTTCTACTGTGCGCGACAATTGAGATGGTACGAGGGCCAGCCACAGCAACAAGGGGTGAAAAGAACATGGACATGGAACAAGCATTGTACGAAGGTGTCGTCCCGAGGTGAAGATGTACGTGAAAGGTGAGTTAGCATTAGGGAAAGGGGGCAGCTTTTGGTACTAGATCATAGTAAAGGCGAGGAATGCAAACGGTTTATTGATTTTCGCAAATTCGAGCCATTCGAGGTATTGAAATGTAGGAACCAGCAAATTAAAGCGAGAAAAATAGACAAGTGGCAGCGCGATCCAAATCATGACGAGGGCGAGGGGTCGCTTGTGGCCTGTGGGGTACAAGCATCGTGTTGGTGTTGACATGCAAGGCAGGCAGACAAACGTGGGGATTGCCGACTCACGTTTAGTCTTTAAACACGAGCCCGACTCGAACACGACTCGGAGAGCCGATCACGTTCCTTTTTCATAACGCCGATCCTGCCCAGACCCTAGGCACGAGGTGCAATTCCGTTGGTCAACATAGATAGATGACACGACCCCCGTCCTTCCCGGCCCAGTCAAAGCCATGAGTGCAGCGCCGTGAGTCTCATCCAACACCCACCTTGGCCAGTTTTTGCAGCTGTCAGTTGATGACAGAAAGGTTCGACCCACGGCTGTCTCCGTAAATGAAACCCTGTTCGTGAAATAACAACTTGATCGATCGCATTTTGGCATGTCCGGTAGCTCCCCCAGAGGACTACGCGTATGCGTCTCGAACACCCACACAACCCATCACGACCATTCGCGTACTAGAAACATGAAGTAGTCGTGCTAGATGCCGCGAGGCAGGCAATCGATCCAGTCCAGGAAATTCTCATGACGGGCAGGTGGCTTCGCCAGTGAAGAGTAGCTTGGGAACTTTAGATAGTCAAAACACAGCGTGTCTTTGAACGTGAACCAAAAAATCAGGCAGACCTCTTCCAGGTCGGAACATGAAACATGACCAGGTTTGGTTGCAAGACATAGTAGTGCGTCGAAGATGCGCTCCGAGCTAGGAAGACCAGAGCCTAGCTAGAGATAAATGCGCGAAACGCTCGACTATTCCCTAAGGGTACGGATGCATTAGCTCTGGTGGCACACCAAGAACTCTTGATCGTGAATTTTGTCACGCTAAAACCAGTTGAGCAAGGGGTGCCGGCAGCGATAATTAATTAACGATGTGGGTGGGGGACAGAGCAGCCACCCACTTCGCGGTCGCGGGGTCATAATATAAGCACGTGATCAAACGCGTTTCCCGCCCTGTTGTGGCCGCCTAAAGACGTGACCAAGGCGAGTCGAGTGGCCTTTTGGTTGTGGCAGTCATGTCGGACATTCCAAAACTCCTCTTGGATTCTCTGAACCCCCATACACGAAAGCAGGCTGAGCACTCTCTTCAGGCCTACAGCCGACAACCTGCCTTTGTCAATCATCTTCTCCAGCTCATCTTAGATGCTTCTAACGATAGTGCTGTACGCCTGGCCGCCAGCGTGTACCTCAAAAACACAGTGAGACTTGGGTGGTTAGAAGATGTATGTAGCCTTGAACAAACTCATCTCTTAATATGCCGCCCTCACAGCTTTTAAGGATGAGTACCCCATCTCTCCCGATGACAAGGAAAGCCTCAAGCCTCAATTGGTACCTGCGATGATCGCCCTTTCCGGCCCAAATGAAAAGGCCATCCGCGCGCAGGTAGTGGAGTCTGTCTCTCTCATAGCCGAGCTGGATTTCCCTGAACGTTGGCCCGGTCTCATCGATGTGCGTCAACAGGCCTGTCACCATTCATTTACATTCATCCCCATACCACTGATAGCAACTCGTCCAATCCCTCAGCGGCGACAATTTCAACGCCAATTTTGGCGTTCTGGAAACTGCACACTCAATTTTCCGCTCGTGGCGTTCGCAAGCCCGCTCCGACGCGTTTTGGTCTACCATCAAGCTGGTCCACTCAAAGTTCCTCGGTTCCTACTTCCAGCTCTTCCAGCTAACCATTAAACGACTTGCATCCTCGGATCAACTTGTCGCTCAGACTATGGTCGTACTCGTAGAGTTGTATTACGATCTCACCTGTCAAGATCTCGCTCCTGAATTCGAAGATGGTCATGAAATGTTCTTCGCCGCAGAATCTGGTTACTTCATGCAACTGATGGAATGGAACCCCCCGGAACTTCAGACAGACGTGTGTATTCTTGGCTCACCCTCGCATCGCGATCAAAACTGAGCCATTGTCGTTCTAGCCGGAGGAACCGACGCCTTCCATTCCTTCCAGGATTCGCACAGGTGTCCTAGAGATCGCTGAAGTATGTCCCCTTCTCAGACTCCTCCCTTACACACAAACCAATGGGGATCAGTTGTACGTCCAATTGTACCCAGAGATGCTTGCACGCTCCCAATCCGTGGGGGCCTTCGTCAAGAAAGTCTGGGAGCTAGTTGGCGGCGGAAAGCAGCTTGGCATTGCGTATGACCAGGTATTTGACTTTGTCTTCCCCCAGTCCACCTTGCATATTCTTACGTGGCAATTCACAGCTCGTTTCTCAATCTCTCCGCTTCATCTCCACTGCGATCCGCTCTGGTGCTTATCGCGACATCTTCGAGACACGTGATACCGTCCAAGGGCTTATCGCTGGCGTCGTGGTGCCCAACCTCGCGCTACGCACACGTGATGTCGAGGCGTTCGAAGACACACCCCTTGAGTACGTTCGAGGGGAGTTACAGGTCTCCGAGATTTCGACACCTCGCCAGGCAGCCGCCGATGTCGTTAAGGCCTTGTCTGGGGTCGGTTCAGAAAGTGAGATCGCGACGACCACGATCGTCTCTGAATGGATCTCCCGGGCTCTTGATGAGGCTGCGCGAGGCGGGGAGTATGGTTGGAAGAGTAAGGACGCTGCTATGTATCTCTTTGAAGCCATCGCGACGCGTAGCGGAACGCTGGCAGTGCGTGTGCTGTCCTTGACGCATGCCAACTCAAGTAGGCTGATTATAGCTGATGCGTCTTCAGCAAGGCGTGACGGCAACGAATCCGAACGTGAACGTGGTACAGTGGTTTGCGGATAACATCTTCGGCGACCTTCAGGCTGGTGCTGGTGGTGTCCACCCAGTCCTGCAGGTCGATGCGATCCGGTACCTGTACACGTTCCGCTATCAGGTATGTTGAAGGCCTTCTTTGATCTTGGCTAATATGCAGCGGTCTGTGCCCTAATTCATGTCCTCAACAGCTCACCAAAGAACAGCTTGTCTCTGTTCTGCCACTGCTCCTGAATCGTCTTGATTCCAGTGATGTCGTAGTATACACTTACGCTGCCGTGGCACTCGACCGCATACTGTCTATGCGCGTGGGAGATTCCACAACACTCATGTACGCCTCTCGTGTCAAACTGGCCGTCTGTCTCTCCTTTAACGGTATCTGCAGGTTTTCATCGGCAGACGCTCAACCGTTCGCTCCTGGCCTCTTGAACGCCCTCCTTACCAAGATTGAAGCACAGCCGAGCCCCGAAAAAGTAGCAGAAAACGATTTTCTCATGCGCTGTGCGTTCATGATTTCGTTCCTGAAGTGACGTGAGTCCCAACGAAGATTTTTACCCGTACACTAGGTATCGCAAGGGTGATCATCACGGCAAAACAACAGGGACTAGGCGAAGGGTACGCGGATGTGCTTCGGCGGCTCGTTTCCATTCTCCAGGTCATCGCGAGAAATCCGAGCAATCCAAACTTCGATCAATACATTTTCGAAAGCATATCGGGACTTATTTTGTGAGACCGGCATCTATCCCTCGCACTCAGCTACTGACGGCAGGTCCCTAGATTCATTGGTGGTGCACTGCCTGATTCAATAACAGTCTTTGAACCGGCACTCTTTCCTCCTTTCACAGAAATCCTACAGGGGGACATTGATCGTGCGTAGTTGCTTAATATTTATCACAGGAACCAAGGTCTAAGGGCTGTAGAATATATACCCTACGTCTTCCAGATCCTTGCACAAATGCTGAAACTGCATCGAGGGGTACCAGTTGAATACCGCGCTCTTCTTCCTTTTCTTCTCACACCTGCAATCTGGGCCCAGAAAGGCTCTATCCCCGGACTTGTTGCGTTGTTGCGTGCGTTCCTTGCGAGAGACGCGGCCGCGATGGTCGGGGCAGACCAACATATTCCGGTGCTGGGAGTTGTACAGCAAAGACTCATTCCAAGCAAAGCAAACGATGGCTGGGGCTTCGAGCTCCTGCAGACTATTATACTCCACGTCCCTCTGTGAGGCGCAGCTTTTGTTTGTTTCTGATGTCGGGGTAGTGGCTGAGTGTATGCGTTCCATAGCAATTCCCTTCAGCCATACTTCCGCCAGATCATCGTGACGCTACTCACGCGAATGCAACAGAATAAAACCAATACCTATGTCTACTACTTTGTCTACTTTCTGCTTTACACCCTCGCGATCAACGTTAATGGCCTCACCCCGGATTATCTTATCCAAACTGTTGACGAGATCCAGCCAGGGTTTGATTCATCCTCCTTGCATCAATTTCCAAGCTGATTATGCCAACGCGTAGGCTGTGGTCTCAAATCGTCACCAACTTTGTCGTACCGCAAACGTCCCAGCTGGTCGTGAAGGATCGCAAGGTCGCGGCCGTTGGCCTGACGCGCCTGCTCACCCAATCTACGCTCTCGTTAAAAGATCCAAACGTGAAAATATGGTAAGCTCCTCTTCTGTACCAATTAACCTTCCTGCTGATGGTACCAAGGCCCGCGTTATTGAATCAACTCGTGGGTCTGTTTAAAGAACCAAAGGCGTTCGCCGCGGCAGAGGATGCTGGAACTGGCGTGACGGATATAGACCTCGAGGAGCAGGCCGTCGGATACCAAGCTGCGTACTCGAAGCTCGCAACAGCCGCTGCACCACCGCCAGATGTGGTGGCTTATGCTGGGAACGTCCGCTCCTACGTCGCAGGGGAGGTTACACGGTTATTCGGCACAGAACCTGGTGTTAAGATGCTCGTCGCGCAAGCGGATCAGCCCCAAATCCGCCCTTTCTTGTCGAGTCTTGGGATTTCGGTCTAGCGTTTTTGCGGGCGAGAAGGCTTTGATGCGAGAGTGAGAGCTGAGGGTGAAAGGTGAAGGGTAGTGAAGACCGCTTCTTCCCCATCACGTTCGACATGTCGACGCGGTGTAAAGCGTACTACACACAGATAATCAGCCATGTGGGTAGCCATGAAGCATTACGAATATACGTAGTGGAATGCGCTTTGTGGTCGTGTTACCCAGAGTCGAACATACATAAGTCAGGATGTATCCACGTACTACCGCCTCGAACCGTGGCACCGGTGGCACCCACTGTGTTCGATTGTCGCTCTGAAGTCCCATTCGGGTTTGGGAATAAGTACGGTCGAAACCCGTAAGCCTAGCCACCACGAAGGGGATATTCATAATCATGCATCATAGTTCGTATAGCTTGGATCGCGCCTTGGAACCTGATGAGATCCTCCGCACCAGTCACACTCCAAGCAACACGGTAAATGCGCATTGTTCAGTGGACCCAGACATGTGTTTCTGGACTTTTTAGTTGTGTCTACGTATGGTAAGCTGTACGAATTTGAACCTGGGCTAGCTGAAGATGTATATATTAGATCTAGAGTTTGAGAACATCATACAGCGGCGGATCATATCCTACAGTGGTAATAGTAGTAAGTAAACTACACTACGACGGCATAGGTGGAATGGGGAGTGGCCCGGCGACAGACACGACGTGAAATTTGTCAGGCCATCAACCGTACCAATGAGTTGAATCAACCCCGACTACTACACTGTAGTGTATTCGTCATGATGTCCGGCAGAGAGTCCTGTTCACGATAATTGTTCTCGCCTGCGAGTCGCGTTCCGACTTGTCCCGATTTTCCGAGTCCCGCTTCCGTGTCTCATGCTCACAGTGACTCGCAGCAACGAACGGCGACCCGCCGGGTGTGACTGATCCGAAGACTCGTACGAGCTGGCGCCCGCAGCGAACGAATGATGTCTACATCGGCTTCCCGTGCAGGCCCAGGTGAACGAGACCGCCCTTAGAGAAAAACGAGAGTCAGCCCTGGAAGCGCGGGTTCAACGCTTGTCTTGAGGATCTTGGATCCAGGTGGTGACGGTGGTCCCAGAAAATTTCCTGCGGCTGTTAAAGATGAGTCACTGGCAGGCCGTGTCCGATGCGGAACTTACACATCACACATGGAGTCCTAACTGACAGAGAGAAATTTAACGAAATAGGAGCGTTGGTTGTGAAACAGGATCGGCGTGTTTCAACCTCCGCCTCCGCCTGAGGCCTGACCTGAGGGACCGTGACCGTCGGCTTCTCCAATCAGGGCGAGATCGAATATGAGCCTGGGAGTGTCACGCTGACCCTGAAGCGGAACTACTTTTATCAGTCACCTAGTTCACGGCACAGACACCAGAGAGTACCCTAAGTACCGCAGTCGGTCGCCAATTTTCGTTCTTTCTTTACGTTCCGAAGTGAGTATTGTTCAATATACCAAACCAGTTCCCGGGCTGACTTGTGCGCGTTGCCCGAATCCCCCATGCGTGTCCCGATTGACTCCCGAACTCACTCAAATCGGCCCTTCGGTTGCATCAAACCTTTTGATCACGGATCTGACTCGGAGATTGGGGGGCGACACCACTGCCGAGTGCCGAGGGATAAACCTACCTACCCGGTATTTCGAAATGGCGAGGACAGACAAGGGATCGCTGTTGGTACATGGGCTGAGTGGCTTTTAAGTAGAGTGTTTGTAGGCTGGGGATGTGGACCGACTTGATTCCTCGAGACAGAAACTACCGCCACAAATCTTCCAAAGAATACTTCGCTAGACCCACCGCGCAGACGGTACTGTATCGATGAGCATGAAGGTTCTCACTGGTAAACACCCCAGTATCGACTCCGCATGTGTTCCGCAGGACGCACGCGGAAGCTAGAAATCCAGATCACGATGTCACGGTGATGCAGACTATCTGCCGTCATTTAAGACCCATGTGAGCCAACCAAGACAGCTCCCGTCATCCCGTGGGCCACGACCGTGCGAGTCGTGGCTCGGCTCGATGCAGAACCGTGACGAATATTTCTGGCGGAACTTTCAGTTCTCGGGGGAGCGGTCCAATCGTCGCAAGTTTGTTACCTGAAAACTTGGCCTGCGTCACCAGGATCAGTAGTCATTGCGCATGACCTGCGCGTTAGGACCCACTCTGGTCGTGGTGGGGGAGATAAAAAGTTTGGTGGTGGTGGCCCGGGTGCTCCCTCTTGAGGAACCTGAATCAGATGTTCTTTGGAGAGTATTTGACAAGAGCGAGTGGGCGAACTCAAGCCGGCCGAGGCCAATGGGCGTAGGGTTGGTTCCTTCAATTTGTGAGGGATTTGGTGAGGACTTCAATTGTCAGAGCTTGACGACAGATGTCAGTAGTGGGAAGTGACGGATAGAGTGGCCAGTCGCTTCTGTATTACTCACCCTTCGGGGTCATGATACTTGGTAGGCTTCGGGACATGCGTATACACATACCACGTGTCCATACAGCGTAACAGTGGAAGGGACGAGTACGGCTTGATGTCCTAAACACCGCTACGGGAGAGATAAGCTGACTCTGGGCGCTAGAAATGGCGGGGAAAGTCGACGCGAGATTATGATGCGCTATACCATTTTCCAAGTCGATATGGCAAACAATTCGCAGATCCAATATCGCTCTGTTCTATAAAACCTACAGCAGGTGACGAGGTGCAACGCATCACCCTCAGGAAGAGGTGATATCCCCAGAAGGATCTATGGCAAGATCACTGGTCGTAGTATGACCCGCCATTGTCAGTGGCACTCAGATGCGGATTAGGACCCGACTTCCACCTTCCACGGATATGAGGGACATGTGAAGGATTATTGGGTGTTCCGACGGTCATCCCCGCTTGCGGAGAGAGAGACGAGAATGCGTTGGTTGGGGTTTACAAAGTTGGATTACAAGAAAGGCTCAATTGAGTAAGGTTTGTAGATTGGCATTTCGGATGCATCAGAGTCTCCAGGGTTTCACGATCAAAGGCAGACGTTCCGTATGACTTGATCGATTCAAGTTCGACACCGAGTGAGCGCTCAGAATCAGAATATGAGCGTACGTGGATGCTTAGTCATCCCCTCGCACCCCTTCCTTCGCGCGTACGTACACCACACCACTGGTGCTCGCAGCTCGCGGTCGGCTCGGCTCGATCTGTGATTCCACCGCCCCCGTGCAGAGCTCTGTTCTCTTACTTTTTGTTAGACAGAGCTATGCCAATCAACCTTGGCACTCCTGTCATCACTGCCGCCGCTGCGGCCGAATCACCCACGCCAGCACCTATCCCAGAGGAGGAAGAGTTCTACTCCTCCTGGTCACTTTTCCTCGTCTGCCTACTTCTTATCCTATCTCTCTGGACATCTTATTACCTACAAATCAAGAGAATACGCGCGATTCATGAAACCGTCGTATCTATAATTGCAGGCATGGTTGTTGGGTTTACCGTGCGCATAGCGCCAGGGCATTTGATCAGGGAAATGCTGGTGAGTTAGCTACCCTGCCTTTGGTGATCTTCATGACCTGCTGTTCGAAAATGGGGCGTATCTTCTGTATTGGCGAGCCGGAGTTGATAGTGGGCAGGACGGAAGAGGAGAGGAGGCATCCGTCCACGTCACGTTCATACGTGTGCGGCTTGTCCAGTTTTCTGATCCTTCATGATAGACTTTCAAGCACACAATCTTCTTCAACCTCCTTCTCCCACCTATCATTTTGAACTCTGGCTATGAGCTAAAGCAGGTATGTCAGTCCGTCATTGTTTCTCGTTCACAACTGGAATAAAAGTGGTTACTTATAGGAAAGTTTCTTCCGCAACTTTGGTTCCATCTTGACGTTTGCTTTCCTCGGCACCTTCATCTCAGCTGTCGGCGTTGGGTATGTTTCCGTGCGATGGTCCCGAACACGGGTGCGGAGCTGACCACTTACGTAACAGCGTGCTCGTTTACATTTGGTCTGCACTGGGCATCGAGTCCTTGGAACTCACCCTGCTCGAATGCCTCACGTTCGGGACCACTCTATCTGCGACGGATCCGGTCACAATTCTCGCCATATTCAAGCAGTACAAGGTTGATCCGAAGTTGTACACTGTCATTTTCGGAGAAAGCTTGCTGAACGATGCTGTCAGCATCGTCATGTATGAGTATGTGGTCCTGTCTCTTACTCAAGTCCATCGTACTTATCTTTTTCAAAGGACGCTTTCCCAATTCCACGGGACCGAGATTTATCTGTCGTCGCTCTTTCACGGAACAGGAATCTTCCTTCTCAATTTCAGCGTGTCCATGGCCCTGGGTGTCGCGTTCGGTCTTGCCATGTCACTAATCCTCAAGCACTCTTCCCTCAGCGTATACCCCTCCATCGAATCTTGCTTGGTGACATTGTGTGCCTACACCTGTTACTTTTTCTCCAATGGCCTGTCCATGTCTGGAATCGTATCGCTTCTCTTCTGTGGTATCACGCTCAAACATTATGCGTACCACACCATGTCTCATCGCACGCAACGTGCAACCAAATACATCTTCGGCACCCTCGCGCAGCTCTCGGAAAATTTTATCTTTATCTATCTCGGCATGTCTCTTTTCACCTCACCACCATCCGAGGCGAAAGTGACATCGTACGTGAAACCCCTCTTTATCGCCATCACAACTGTTGCAGTCATCTTTACGCGCTATGCCGCCGTCTTCCCACTCTCCGAGTTGATCAACTTCTTCCAACGTCACGCGCGCGGTCAACGCAGCGAAGAGCTCCCACACGCATACCAGATGATGCTCTTTTGGGCTGGCCTGCGCGGCGCGGTCGGCGTTGCCCTCGCTGCCGGCTTCAAAGGGGACAACGCACAAACGCTGCGCATGACTGTGCTCGTCGTCGTTGTCCTCACGGTTGTTCTCTTCGGTGGGACGACCGCGCGGATGCTCGAGGTGCTCGGCATACGGACTGGAGTCGAGGACGATGGTGCGACAAGCAGCGACGACGACGAGCCGCCACTGACCCGCCGTAACGGGCGGTATCATCGCCTGCCGGACGACTACCAAGCATACAGCCGTGCTGCAGCGCGCATCGGCTCACACTACGGGCACTTACCGCGGAGTTACAACCACCACGCGCAAAGCCAGAGCCAAAGCCCAAGCAGAAGCCCGCGCCAACACGCGTCTCAAAGTCAGCAGCCGTTCTCGCCATTGCGCACAGGGTCTGTGTTCTCCGCTGCGTCGAGCGACTCGGACATGTCGGACGGCGGCGAGGTGCTCCCGCTTGCCTCGACATCTGGCGCCCCCGGAGGCAGCGTGGCTGGCCCGGATGGTACCTCTCCTGTAGGTGAGCCAGCGGAGCGCAGCGAGGACTCGAAGTGGTTTCAAGCTATCGATGAGCGATACCTATTACCCTTGTTCTCGAACGCGACGGCAAGCCGGACATTCCATGCGAGACGGATGCGGCGTGGGCCAGGGAACGGGGCAGAGGTGGAGCCAGGCGAGGAGGTAGAAGAGATCGGGCTAGAGGTGGAACTTGGCCAGACCGTGTCTACGCATAGCGTTGGGATTGGGTTGGACGAGAGCCGTATCGAGCGCGGGCTGTCGAGTCCGTCGCTGCGGAGGGAGAGTGACCCGGCACTGAACCAGTCGCCATGACCTCTAATGACGGTGCGGTTCTTTGGAAAGAAAAATGCGGAGATAGAGACAGGCACGCTGCGTTTTATGTAAATGGTACAGTGTTGTCGCACATAGATCACACGTGTCGGTCGTCGAACTCCCCGAAAAGTACAGCGGTATTCTGTTGATGTGAGAGGAAGAGGTAAGGCATCCAGATTTTTCCTCAACGTGGCCGGTGGGTATGAGGTCCCCAGTGATTTGGTGTTAGCTGAAATTTCAATTGGTGGTGGGGTATACAATTGTAAACCTCGTAGGGATCATGACAAAGGAGGGACAGGCACGCCTGGTAGATTTCCATAATTGTACGGCGTAGTTTTCCCGTTTCCGGTGGAAAAGACCCTGAACCTTGAAGGAGATATCTGTGGCGTGGCGCTTCTCTTTTTATTTACACACTCGGCCCCCTTGAGTGCATGAAATATGTGTGGTCGCATATGTGTCTGATGGCGGTTCGCGTGGTTATCATCAGGGCCATCGCACGATATAGGCGCAGCGGACCGACTGGCCGAAGAGCGAGTTGCGTGATATATCTACTATCGTGCGCCGTGTTGGCATCTCTGGTCATGTGGATTCGATGAGTATGATCCAATTCGCAGATACACTGCCACCCCTAATTTTTCTTCCTCAGGAGCGGACCAACGTGTAGGCTATGTGTATGCGTTTTCGATTTTTGCGGTCGAAGACAATGCCGGCAACTGGCAACTGGCAACTGGCAACTGGCAACTGGCAATGACTCCGCTGTTCCTAGAATCGGTACAAGTCGCGTTGAACGCGCAGTCATCATAAGCCGGGGTTGATAACGATAACGGTGATGGTGATGATGGCTGATGATGGATGCGCATGGGATGGGCGCTGTTTGCTGATCATCCAAGCGCACCCAAACTCATGATCATGACCAGGGACAAGGGGTCGTATCATACTTGTTGTACTCTAATCCAAGAAACGGTGTCTGAAAGCAAGTACCGAATCGGGGAAAGTGCGTAGGGCTGGCCGGGGTTCCGCCAGCCGCTGGATGACCATTCTGGGTATCGCGGGCGTTATCGTTGATCTGTTAGTGGATGGTTACTGAGCTGTACTGGTACTCAGGCTGCACCGTAGTGGTATAAACACTTCGCCAAATTTGATGAGGGTCAGATAGGTTCGGCCCTTGTTATTTTCGCCCCTCGCTGCGCGACAAACTGTATTGGTACCTGCAAGGTCGTGAAGCCATGCTGAATACAGCATGGCTTGGCCCGTTGCCAGCGCCCAGTGGACTCAGTACTAAGAAGGGGACTTTTCAAGTTCCTTGAGAGGGCAACTCATCGCTCGTTCAGGTTCGTGTGTAAAAGGAATGCGCTACTCCACCGCAAAGAATGGAACGCGAAGAGTTAGTCGAGTGGCGCGAAGCACTTGTGCAGTCAGTGGCCTGGAAAGGAAAAACCATAATATTCATTGCATTACTATTTGCGTTTGCATAATGACTCGGGTGGGTACCGTTTGTACGTTTGTACGTATTGCTTGACCGTGAATGGGGATCATGAAGGGAATCAACGCTTCGTGCAACCAGAAGCCAACTAAAATCCCGTTCAAGGGTGTTTCACTCACACAAATGAGCGGCGGATGCAAAACTACGGTCGGACATATGGACTGCTCTGGACTTGAACTTGGAGTGTTTTGGATCCTTGGAAGGGTAACGACACCTTATTTTTTTCGTCTGCCTCAGGTTTACGGCCGCTACCCACTCATTCATCCCTCGCACCAAACGTTGTCACGTAATAATGGGCTGCTGGGGGACGAGTCATGTGGTCGAATTGATTGCTAGCCCCTTAATACCGAAAAGGGCTTTTGGGCCAGCCATCCCATACGGGGGGACTCAGTAGTAATATTTCTGGCGGTTGAGTGGATCGACCCGGCTACGGTATACGGAGTTGAGTTAGACAGGGGTATGGGTTAAGGGAGCCAATCATGTTATGCGAGTGCGAGCTTTCGCTCTTCGGGTGAAGGTGAACCTTCCCGACCGGTACAAAGCTCGCAATTTGCCGCGGGAGTATTTTGGGAGAGTCTGTTTAGATTCTAACCGGTGGCTATAAAATATCCCTCAGCCCTCAGCCGAATTGTCGGAATTCGAGATATGTCTGAGGCTCGAGACTCACAGGTCGTCCCTCTGAGCGTATTTTTTATATTATTAGCTCACTGACCTAACGCCCGCTTTCGACCCGAGGGCACATAACGTTACCCGGTCAGGTCTCTATCCTTCCCTTCCCATTTCCTCCCAGATTTCTCTTTCCTCCTCATCACCTCCCTATAGCTCGCCACCCCTCTCCCCTTCTCTCCCCTCCCTCCCTCCTTCCCTCTCTCCCCTCCTCTACGCCACTCATGGTTCGTTTCGACTACGATCCACTCGCTGCCGCTATCGCTCCTCCCCCGGACGAAACACCAGATGCACGGGCAGCCCGCTTGCGCACAGAAGCAGAGGCACGACGTGTCAGCGACGAGATTGACGAACAGCTTAAGCAGGAGCGCGCTTCCCGCCGCAGGCAGCGGCCTTGCGTCAAGGTACTGCTTCTTGGCCAAAGTGAAAGTGGTATGTTCTCCCTTTCCACTCTTCGCTCTGACCATGTCGTTAACCTCCCCATCTTCCTGGACGATCGTCCTTCCGTACCTAGGAAAATCGACAACGCTAAAAAGTGTGTAATCCTCTTCTTTCTACAACCCATCTCGTTTCTCGATTGGCATTTTCTACCTTCGTTCGTGGTCGGTCTAATTGTCCCGTGGCTCTCGATCGCGGGGTGGACGCGCGTCTCTTTGTGACTTTCTAGCGTCGTCGCCCACAAAAGATTACGCTATTGACTTATTCACCGAATTAACGGTATTTCTCTCCATCCATTGCGCCCATTCACTTTCCCAATCCCCCCTTTTTTCCCTCTCCCTTTTTCTCTGGCGCTTGTTCATACCCTATATTGACAAACATGCAATTTTTCCTCCCGTTCCCACAGACTTTCAGATGCAATACGCACGCGAGTCCTGGCTCGACGAGCGTTCCTCGTGGCGGGCCATCATCCAGCTCAACCTCATCCGCTCAGTCGTCACCTTACTCGACTTCATCGGCGAAGCCCTTGCGGACTCCTACTATGACGCTTCTCCGTACCCGCTCACCGAAAAACATCGGCTGCTGTGCTTGCGCCTCGCACCACTGCGGGGCGTGCAGCAGGACCTCCAGCGACGCCTTGGCGCCGCAGCCATCGAGGAGACGAACAACCCTGGGTTCGGTGGTGTCCTACCGCGGCCCTCGGAGTTCGCGGTACGCTCACGGGATGGGTGGCGTAGCGCCCTAGAGCGGTTTCGCCCCCGCCCGCAGGATGTGCACGAGGACGCGCGCGCTGCGGATGCCCGAGTCCGCAAGGCGGCGGAGGTGACCGAGGTCGTTGTCGGTTGTGCCGAGGACATGAAGGCGCTTTGGGAGGACGCCGCGGTACAGGGCATGCTGCGGCGGAAAAAGTTACGCATGGAAGAAGAGCCTGGATTGTATGTCACCTGCTCTTCCTCGCTTCTTTCCTCTTCCCCGCGGGCGCAATTTTACTGATGGGAGAGTCGGGATCGTCCGCTTGATCAGCTTCTTGAATGATATCGAGCGCATTGCCATTCGAAACTATGAACCGTCCGATGACGACGTGATTCGTGCTCGGCTTCGAACGCTGGGGGTGCAGGAGTATAGTTTCTGGGTCGAGCAAGGTGCGCTGGCCATTCATTCACGTCGCTCCAACGGTTTCGAATTAAAGCCGCATGTTCCCGCTGTACAGCCGGTCATGAATGGTTAATGTATGATGTTGGCGGAACCAGGTCTTCGGTGAGTTCCGCGCGCGTCTCTGTTTCCCAACCCTCCCTC
>Ga0307510_10001236_pt1 | contig 27722 bp, 28 predicted proteins | sample 12_EM_MG_FD_207224 | JGI IMG/M metagenome (GOLD analysis project Ga0307510, IMG submission 207224) | Populus trichocarpa ectomycorrhiza microbial communities from riparian zone in the Pacific Northwest, United States - 12_EM | ecosystem: Host-associated > Plants > Roots > Unclassified | place... | reverse complement strand
TCGGTCACCGAAATGCGTAGCTTCCTAGGACTTGCAGGATACTATCGGAGGTTTATCGAAGGTTTTTCCCTGATTGCAACCCCTTTGACCCAGCTAACTAGGAAGAATAAGAAATGGGTGTGGTCGGAAGAATGTGAGAAAAGCTTCCAAGAATTGAAGAGGAGGCTCACCACTACTCCAGTGTTAACCCTTCCCTCAGGGACCGAGGGTTTTGTGGTATATAGTGATGCTTCGGGGAAGGGATTGGGGTGTGTTCTGATGCAACATGGAAAGGTGATCGCCTATGCATCAAGACAATTAAAGACTCATTAGGTGAACTACCCGGTGCATGACCTGAAGTTGGCTGCTGTAGTATTTGCCTTGAGGATATGGAGACACTATTTGTATGGGTCTCGAACCCAAATTTTTACTGATCATAAGAGCCTGAAGTATTTGATGTCGCAAAAGGAGTTGAACACGCGACAAAGAAGGTGGATAGAGCTCATTGAGGATTATGACTGCACCATAGAATACCACCCGGGGAAAGCAAATGTGGTGGTTGATGCCCTCAGTCGCAAAAATAAAGCCACCCTGGGAAGGTTAACAGTGGGAAAAGAGCGGCAATTGGCGGAATTGAAAGAGATGGGTGTAGATTTGGACATTAATGCCGGAGGTGGGTTAGTAACCCAACTATTGGTGCGACCAACGTATCGGAAACAGATACTACATGCCCAATTCCATGACAAGAAGGGGTCCAAGATTAGGAAGAATATGGAGGCCGGGGTAGAAATGAAATTCCGAGTAGCAGATGATGGATCCTTGATGATAGGACAACGGTTGTACGTGCCTAATAACGAAACAGTCAAACGAATGGTTCTACAAGAAGCACATGAGTCCAAGTTCTCCATACATCCTAGCAGCACTAAGATGTATCGAGACCTGAAACACCTCTATTGGTGGCCTAGTATGAAAAGGGAAATAGCTGAATATATGTCCAAGTGTGGGATATGTCAACAAGTCAAGGTTGAACACCAAAGGCCTGCGGGACCATTACAACCATTACAAATTCCAGAATGGAAGTGGGAGATGATCACCATGGATTTCGTGTCAGGATTTCCCAAAGGGAGGAAAGGAAATGACGCGATATGGGTCATCGTAGATCGGTTGATGAAATCCGCACTATTCTTGCCTATAAAGATGACCGCCTCGGTGGACAAGCTTGCCAAGATCTACATAAATGAGGTGGTACGACTTCATGGGATTCCAGTGTCCATTGTATCGGATCGAGATCCCAGGTTCACCTCTCGACTTTGGCCGAGCATACAACATGCCTTGGGGACAAGATTGGACATGAGCACTGCGTTTCACCATCAAACGGATGGTCAATCAGAAAGAGTCATCCAAGTCTTGGAAGACCTATTACGGGCATGTGTGCTAGAATTTGGAGGAAACTGGGAGGAACACATGGCATTGGTGGAGTTCACGTATAACAATAGTCACCAAGCAACAATAGGGATGGCCCCATATGAAGTCTTGTATGGTAGGAGGTGCAGAACTCCTTTATGTTGGGAGGAAATTGGGGACCGGAAGTTATATGGCGCGGAGTTGGTCCAAGTCACCACGGAGAAAGTGAGAACTATCAGGGATCGCATCAAAGCCACATAGGATAGATAGAAGAAGTATGCTGATGTGAGGAGAAGACCTCTCGAGTTTAGTACGGGGGACCAGGTGTTCCTGAAGGTAGCCCCATGGAAGAACATGTTACGGTTTGGATTGAAAGGGAAGTTAACTCCTCGCTTCATCGAACCCTTCAAAATCTTACAGCGAGTAGGACCAGTAGCCTACAAAGTGGACTTGCCCCCACAGTTAGCCAAGGTCCATGATGTGTTCCACGTCTCCTTGTTAAGGAAGGCTGACGTGGACCCCACCCGAGTTTTACCCCAGGTTCCAGTAGAAGTCAAGGAAGACTTAACACTGGAATTGAGACCCATAAGGATACTAGATCAGGAAGTGAAGGAGCTACGGAGCAAAAAGATCTCCATCGTTAGAATCTTATGGCGAAATACTCAAATAGAAGAGGAAACTTGGGAGGGAGGCTGAGATGAGGAAAAGGTACCCCAATTTATTTGAACTACCAGGTATGGAGTATGAAACCTCTTAAATTTCGAGGACGAAATTCATATTAAGGGGGGAGAATGTAAACACCCAAAGGAAATATATATATATATATATATATATATATATATATATATATATATATATAGAATTGATGACTCAGTTTTCGCTGCCGATTCTGCCATATCCATACAATCTATTATTGAGAAAAGGATCTCCTTCGAAGCAAAACAGTAGACACAATCCTGCATCAAACCACCACAGGAAAGGCCAAACACATTACAATAACCAGCCACAAGTAAATTAAAGTTATATTTGTTAGGCTTGATCCACATACTCACGAGTTCTCCAGTATGGAAGATTAATTGGCCTGTGAGGGGTCGAGAACGTGGCCTACGAACAATACCACTCCAGTCATGTCTTCTCTGATGAGGAAAAGGAATGGGTGGTCAGCAACAAAGTCTATCTTAGTGGGAAAGTCAATACCTCTCAATGCTATAACACCAGCAGAAGCAGCTGCAGCTTCTGTGCCTTCTTCATTCACTTCAATAAATGATTTATGGAATATGCTTGAAACACACATGCCCTGCCCTGCAGAAGAGTCTACCATCTCAGTCAAGTCTGCTTCATTGGAGAAAGGCGACACCAATCCTAGTCCCTTTAGAGCGTTGGAAGCTTGGAGAAAGGCGACACCAATCCTAGTCCCTTTAGAGCGTTGGAAGCTTCAAACCCAAAGGAAATCTTGAACCTTGGAATCCTTAAGTCATCCACTTTTACTTGTTTTGGTGGAAGGTGGCGATCTAAGAATCCAGATTCAGAAGCCATTTTCTCAACCAAAGCTTGCAGCCCATCTTTAGCATCTGGAAGGTAGAAGTACATAGAGAACTTGCGTTTATCTTCACCTTGTTTATAAGGAAGAGCTAAGACTTTAAAACCATCAAAGTCACATACAAATTGCTTCTTCTTGCTAGTCATAAACGGCACACGAACCGAGCCCCCGTTCAACAGGTAGAAATCATCATCTTTTGTGGTTGATGCATCAAACTTCTCATTCCAAGCTCCTTCGAAATAGATTAAAGCTATTAGCATCTACTTGGAACAGCAATAACTAGTACAAAACAGAGCACAGCATCATTAGACCTACCTAAGGAATCAGTCCAGGAATTTTTGAAAACATTAATACACATGGCTCACTCCTACTGATAAATTACAATCACTTAAAGACTACATGAAAAGAATCGATTTATCCTTTCAAGTTGCTAACAACAAAATTATTGTAATTTGTAAAGCTGAAAAAAATGGGTTATTAGAAAGTAATCGTGTACCTTGGTTTGGAAATCAACTTGATTAGTCGCAAGCCTTATAGGTGCTGCCCACAACCTGTTTGAAAGAAGGCTTAAGAGAGAGTGAGCTATCCACCCTAACGCCATTGGCGAACTTCAATCGTGGCCCACCACTGGCGCTCCCGTCGGTGAGAACAACCGCCAATAACTGAGAGGAGAAGGAGGTGAGGTGATCGCTGGACTTGGACTTGAGGAAGGAGAGCAACTGCTCAAGTGTGCTGCCCTTGGACCCGGAGGCGATGAGACTGAGCAGCACCTCAATTGACAGCGGCGAGAACACCAAGTTGGAGTTGTTGGATTCGGTTAAGAGGATTTGCTTGGAGAGGCTCAATGCTACGTCGGTTTGGTTCCCAATCGATTCACGGAGATCCATTGGGTTTGGCTGTGTTACTTGTGTGTGGAATTGAGCGTTGCAGGGTGAAAAAAATACAGTTCTTGTAATCTTTCTCTCCTCAGTTCAATGAAGGATGGTTCGTTACTTTCTCATTAAGAAACTATTAAATGCTAGCTTTTCAAAGTCAAGCAAATTACAAATCCGAGGACGGTGGTGGATTCTTCTGTTCTCTTTATAGGAGCCACAACACGTGTCTTCATCGAGCGACGACGTTTTTTAATAACTCATATATCTATAGTTATTGAACTCGATTACTCGGGAAATCCATGATTCCAGCTTGTTAAGCTGGATTTTATGTTGAACTTACAGATGAAATATTCAACTAGTTCATTCAATTAATTTTTTTAGTAATTCAAATGAAATAGTTAAATCCATCAGGATTCACTTTCGCATGATCTTAATTACAGAATGTGCCAGATTTTTCAGCGCCGAAGACATCTTAAATTAAAAGCAAATAGTTAATTGCCAAATTTCATCAAGATAAGATATACATCCTCTGTCGAAGTTGCCATACAGGTCAAAGTTCACTCTCAACTGCTTTGTCTCATTAGGATGAACAAACTTTTAAAGTAAAGAGCATAGATATTTATCTCCGGATAGATATTATAGAGTTGACGAATGAAGCGGATTCATTAAAAATTCACAGATCAAAAAATAGAAAAAAAAGTATTCATTCGCCTTCTATATCTTACGTCTCCGGTGGATTTTTTTTTGGAATCTTGGATTATTAACGGTTGGAATACTAGTAAATCCAAAAATATATATTTTTTTTTAAAAGAAAGTATTTTAGAAAAATTAATAGAATTTGAAGAATTCTTCTTATTAGACGAAATAATAAAAAAATACCTTGAAAAACATCTATAAAAATTTTGTATCGGAATCCACAAAGAAACAATCTAATTGATCAAGATACACAACGTAAATTATATAGATACGATTTTGAACTTCTCGATCGATTATTAACCTTTTATTCGCAGACTTAAAATTTTATCTATATAAATTTTATTTTGAATGGATCAATAAAGTTAAATTTCAATAACCTAATAAACTTATTTAACCAAATTTAATTTAGATGTGATTCAACTGAAATAATTTTAAGAATTTTTTTTATTTAAATTGACATGATTTTAAGGTTCTAGTTAAAGTCCAAATGTGGCACCTGTTTTGTTTTGTTTTTTCCTTCTACGGTGAGCCCTATGCCAATAATCCAATTTGAAGATTATAGTGTCCATCTTGGGCTCCAAATTTTCTGTGACATTTTTGTCTGCTGATTATGGAATTAGAATTTATTTTTTAAAGTATTTTTATTTTAAAATATATTAAAAAAATTATTTTTTATACTGCATGACTCAAAAACATAAAAAAATAATTCTCCATGGTATGCATGATTCGTACACGGCAGCAAATTGTTTTTCCATTGCAATACACTATTTGAAGTACTCTCGACGGTAACATCACAGCGTTGACATGTAATCAACCCGAGTGTTGAAATGATTGATTATAATATGGATCTATTTAGGTAGATTTAACAATTTTAATGAGTTTAAATTCTCTTAAGTTATTGGAGAAATGGTGGGTTATGTTTGAGAAATCTTAATCATATAAGTTATGTTAATGGGTTTTTTTATATCTTAAATTTAAATAATTCTCCACTTAATAATAATCATAATAAACAAAGGATACCAGCACAATCAATTAAATTATAGTTACTTGACATTCCTATTAAAAAAAAAAATAAGAGTGTTGTATTTCAAAGTAACATGTGTGTGGTATTATGGTAGCTTTTATAGTTGTGGTTTGAAAAAAATTATTTTATAAAAATTACTTTTGGTTGAGGTTGGTTTAATATTTATATATGTTTGGTTAAAACTGTGGTTGAAATTGAGGTTCAATAAAAAATAGTTTAATGTGTTTGGTTAAAAATGCTTTTCAAATTGAGGTTATAAAATAACTAAAAAAGATATATATATTAATATTGATGTTTTTAATTTAAATATTGTAGATTTAACTACTACTATTACATCATTAAATAAATAATACTTTATATCAAATATTTTTTATTGTTTCATTAACCTATTTATAATTCCATCACGTACGAAACTCATCCGATTAGGACTAAATTTTTCATAGTTTTTTGAGCGTGCAACAAAATCAAGTAAAATATCATCAGAAACAAAATTAGGATTACGATCAAATTCTGTAAATGTTACGTCATCATGCAATCTCCTTCTAATTTACGTAGTATCATTGAATAATATTAAACACTAATTTTTCAAGTAAAATACAATTAAAAAAAATTGAATGTTTTTTTTACTTGATACATGGTCTAATACATTTAAGTTTAGACCATACCTGATCCGGTCGTTATTCACGGTCACGTGAAAATTAAACAATCCACAGTGAAATAATTCACTCGCACAAACGCGTCACTAAGAAAGAAGCAAATTCATGCTACTTTCGGATAACCTGCATTCGAAACATGAATTATAATAGGTTTCATATACAGTAATTAATGTTTTATATTTTATCAAATATTTTATTTCTGTGATTTGCTTAAAAAAAGAAGCAACCACAGGAAAAAAAACACTCATAGAAAAGGTTTGTCCCCATTCTATGGCTGCTTTCAACGTGATAAACGACACTCGAGTCAACGAATCTTTTTGGCTACCCCATAAATCAGTTTGATTCTGACTTCGCACTGCTGTGCCTTTGTCCTTGTGAGCAACTTGTCGAAAGGTAATCTATATAATACTGTCCATTACGAATCGAATCATTTTACTTGCCTTCAACCACCTCCTCGACTGAATTCTGCCGAGAGACTAATCTTACCACCTCTCGGGACACACCATACTCACTGTTAAATCTTTGAATTTTTTTTTTTTGTCGTTTTAGTAACTTTTACTTTTCAAAGACCGCTCATCTTATATTTTTTAAGGTATTTTTTTTATATTGATATTAAAAATAAAAATATATTATTTTATTTTTTTCAATTAAAAAGCATTTTGTAAAAATAGCATATGCATCACATTATCAAATACAAAATTGTATTATCACTAAACTACTAATTAAACCTGCTGTCATCACAATTTCACAAGTACGGAATCCTCCTTGATTAATCAATCCTAAAAATGACAAACTATGTCAAGGCTGTGGAGGGAAGATACCGCTGCATAAGAGACCAAATAGAACTTGAAACCTTGTACATCACATGTTTTCTACTACAGTTTAAGGATTGAAACAAGAACAAGAACCAAATGCCAAAACTTCATTTTCATGGAAATGTTATGTTTCTTCCTAAAGCCTCACACAACTTTACACGAAACATATTAAATCCTTGAGTCTCTGTCTCATTCAAATTCAGAAACATTGACAAAAATATAATTATATGAAGATGCTCTGTTGTCAAATGCGAGTAGTTTTATTATGATCAATTGGTTGATTTTCATTGTTGTTATTCACGAAGTCTTCTACTAGTGAGCCTCGATCTCTCTCTTTCTTTCGGTTGGAGCCCAGAATGTATCAAATCCTTTTTTCAAGTTTTATGTAACCAGTTAACTTTTTTGTTAAGATTTTTAAATAAAAATCATCTTAAATAAAATAAGTTTTGTGAACATGTCAGACCTAAAAAACTTGAATTTAACAACTAGTCAAGCTCAAGATAACATGGGTCTAGGGAATATGTCAAACCCAAAGAACTTAGACATTATCAAGTTCTAATGCTATATGCTTGATTGTGAACGATTCTCTACCATAAAAGTATTAAAAACATGATAAACTGTCATGTATATACTCATAGGTGTATACAAGGTCTCTTAAGAAAGATATCATACTTGCTATCTCATTAATTAATGATATGCAAGAGATATTTATCTCTTATTATTGTCGCTGAAAGCAGAGGACTTTTCAGTCATTTCCTCTCTGAAAACAACAAGGTTCAGGTACCCATTGAACCATCTAGGTAAAATGTTAGCACTTTTCATATCTTAAGATAAAAACATATAGATTTTAAAGTATTAACCAACTTAAAAAAACTTAACAACAAACATTTTTTTTTCTTGAATTTAAAGCTCTTTTAAGTCATTTATTATCTTAATTCATTTAATATCTTTCTCATAAATATACTAACTTTATCATTGGAGAGTCTTTAAGTCCCTCGATTGGGGTTGTTTTTGCAGGTACTTGAGCTTCTATTATAAGTTTGGAGTTCCTTGGATTAAGAAAAAGAAATCCAAGTATTTGAACATATTAATTAACCACTATCCCAAACACTAAATAACATTTTATTTACATATCTTGAATTTTGGGACTTCATCATTATGATCTTCATTTTGTTTTTTTTTTTAATTGATTATCAAAACCTTTATAAATCCTCAGTTGTCTTTGTTCCCACTGGACATCGAGTTTGAGCCATGGACATATATGTTATGATCACGAAAGATGCAAAAACTTCCCATCATCCAACAATTGCAGTCATAGTTTTAAAACTCGGCCCGACCCGGCGGGTCGACCTGGGACCCGACTGACCCGGGGTTGGAACCGGGTCGGGTTTATGAAAAAATAGGGATTGTCAAAGAATCATCTCAACCCAATAGTTTAAGTTATTAAGTGAGGTCCCAAGATATTATTTATATTATTCTCTAACACACACCCTCAAGTGAAAGCCCTTTTGGCTTGAAATTTGCACAGACTCACATTACCTTGTGCTTAATTTTTATCAAATAAATGAGGATGATGAGATTCGAACTCGTGACCGCTTGATCATCAAGGCTCTAATACCATGTCAAAGAACCATCTCAACTCAATAGCTTAAGTTATTAAGTGAGGTCCCAAGATATGATTTATATTATTTTCTAACAGAGGTAGTTAAAAACTCGACTAACCCGGCGGGTTGACCCGGCAAGACCCGGTCAAAAACCTGGTTGCAACCCGTTGACTATTTTTTTATTTTTTTTATCAAAACAACATCATTTTAATTTATAAAAAAATAGGGTTGACCCAAGTGACCCAGTGACCCAGACCTCGGGTTGAGTTTAAAAACACTGATTGCAGTGCATTTAGATCTCTCCAAAAGCATGAGAATGGTCTAATCCCTAATGCGTTTTTCGTATTGTGTTGTAAGATGCTTTTCAAAAATATTTTTTGCTAAAAAATATATCAAAATAATTTTTTTCAGATATTTTTTTATTTGTAACATAAACATATCAAAATCATCAACACTAAAATAAAAAAATATCAACTTGATGTATTTTCAAGGCAAATACACTTTTAAAAACCACTTAAAAGCGGAAGCTACCACACTTTCAAATATGTTCTTAATAAAATACATTGATTACTATCATCAAAAGAGAAAATTTATGGCACAACATATATAATAAAAAAAAATTGATATTTATAAGTTTGTTTTTTTTTAAATAGCTCTAAATTATTGGGAAATTTTTGTTTTAATTTATTAAATTCAATAATTTTTAAAATTATTTTGAAATAACTTAAAAACAATCTAATTAGGTGATAAACTAATTAACATAATGAATTAAAACTAAATCAAATAAAATTTAAAATCTAAATAGAAAAGACATTCAAAAATAAAGAAAATTCAACTAGTTAATTTTGCAAGGAATTGAGTCGGTAAAAAATATTCATAAAATTTTAGCTTGATTCAATAATTAAATTAAAAATTATATCTATTATAGAATTTATTTGACATGTATGCACTTTTTATTAGATTTAAATTTATTGATATACATCACCATATTCACTTTTAAAAACTATAAATTTGATAATGGATGAATCGCATTACAATTAATTATTTGAAATTCATCAAATCAAATATTCGATTCTAGTATTGCTAAATTGTGATGCGAATACAATTATCAATATGGAGTAGGTTTTATACATATGAATGTTGGTTGTTGTGGGGTTTTATTTATTGATGTAAGCAACTATAATAATAACATTATAATATATACTTGATGAAGTGTTAAAATCAGAAGTATTTATATAACAAGGTTTTTTAATGGTTGAATCAAATATTGGTTAAGTGTCTTTTAAAACTGTTCATTTCTCTAATTTTAAGATAAACTTTCTTGATGAATGCCTTTGGATACCTACGATACTTGCAAAAAGTCTTATTTTAGGGTGTTTGAGGACTCTCCGATGATAAAATCAATAACTTTGTAAAGAGAATGAGTGATAAATACACTTAAGAGCTTTAAATTCTAAGATTTTTGTTGTTCTTATGTTGAATTTATATTTTTAATGTAAAAAAAACTTTCATTTTACTTGGTAGTTTAAGTGATATTTATAACCCTTGGACTTTTTCTTTTTCTTGGTTAGAGGGGCTTAAAAGTAATTTCACCATGACAATATTTACGAGGGATAAAATATCTCTTACACAAGCATTAATGAGGAAGAATATCTCTTACATGAGCATTAATGAACATTAATGGGAAAGAAAAAAAAGAACTTGGCACATGTTTTTAGGCTTAAAAAGTAGGCCAAGACACATTCTTTGGGGGTTAGGCTCGAGTGGTGCTCCTGAGCCCACAAAGAGGTGTTATGGATGCCTAGTACCTAGGCTCAGGTTGGCGTCTGAGCCCACTAGACGTGTTGGGATGCCCAACACTCGAGCTCAAGTTGTCACCCATCACCTGGGCTTTGTTTTCAACCCAAGCCCAACCCTTTTTCTAGGCTTGGGTGTTCTACCTGAGCACTTAAAAAGTTTTTAGAAATGGAATAAAATTTTTTGACCCCATGACCATTTTGGGTTTGGTGCCAAAAAGAAAGAAATCTTGATCTATCAATACTATAACATCATTAGCTCGAATAGGACCATGATATATTGTAATGATATTATTATATATATGAATTAAAGAAAAGTGATAAGTAGATACTAAAGAAAATGAAACTTATATACATATTAAGAATTTTAAGTAGTGTTTGATTATTATTTTGGTGGAGAAAAGGCAGAGATAATAGGATGAGAATATAGACACATTAGGTAACTCTTTTAGGTGAAGTAGGAGAGCCGACAAAGTTATCAACAACAAATAACATGATTATTAAACTCGACCTGAAGTTGACCCGGCCAAAGGTCTAGGTCTTGGGTCAACCTTGAAAAAATTACAAAAATATATTTGAGGTTTTAATACCCCACATGAAAAAGTTAAGAAACATTTCATGTGAATGGAGACTATATATATATATATATATATATATAGAGAGAGAGAGAGAGAGTTATAGTTATTCCACGTGAAAAAGTTAAGAATCATTTCATGTGTATATAAACTATAATATAGTTATCCCATATAAAAAAGTTAAAAAAACATTTTATATGGATGTATGCTATAAACAAAATATATAAGGCCAAGTATTCATAAATTAATCTTATATTTTATGGGTTTATTAAAGAAAATAAAAAAAGAGGTTTAGTCTTATTAGGGTTACATTAAGTCACTTGGGTTTGACCAGGTCAATTACAAGCTCGAGTTTTGACCATTTAAAACATGGTCAAGGTCTCAGATCAACCCACCAATTTAGGCCGAGTTTTATGTCTATGCCAAATAGGCATGCATGTGATTGGTATGAGGGGATTGCTTCATTAAGAGAATGTTGAATTGTTGTAAGCGTCATTTAAGCACGAATTTGCAAGCTAACTACTTAAATTAGAGCCATAATTCCATTTTTTTTCCCTCCTAACTAACTCATTAATGTAGTTGCAGTAAATATTCATCCTTTTTAAGTTCTTAATGATATATTAAAAAGAGATGAAAAAATAAATGTGTTTATATATATATAACAGATTTTACTATCAAAACTGAAGAAAGAGATATTCAGCTTACAAAACCTTTTGAAACCATCCAACTCCTATCTCAAAGACATTTTGATAGTTATTTCTTTAGTTTACTATTCCAACCCAGATCCTAGTAGGTTCTGATACCAAACGAACTGAATGTTTTGACTTCAGAAAAGCATTTTGTCATAAACAAAACTCTTTTCAGAAGAGATTTTTATGGTGACCATAATTTTGAAAAACGATCTTGGTTTTTTCAACACTTCCTCCAATAAAGGAATGATATCCAAAAACAATTTTATACTTACATCGAGACCCATAAAGTACAAATTTTATTCTTTGATTGGTTTGAATTTCATTATGCACCAGCACAACATATTACATATCCATTTGCATTCATTAAACATGCATGTCCCATTACAACCCGTTCCAAAATTCCTACATGGAACCTCACCAGTGGACCTACAATTGAGTCTGACCATCCACCTTTGCGCAACATACAACTTACTCACAAAGACCAAACAGTTGTTGCAGCTCCGTACAAATTACCCGGAGAGAATACCCTCACAAATACCAAACATATCATCCAACAAAACAATTTCACAAATACCAACCTCAATACCATAGGTAAACCAACTTACCAGATTGGAAAAACAAATACAAAAGAACCCACTCCACTTCATGACTGATAAAAACCCCGTCGACCTTAAGTTAAAAAACCCAGTATTCAAACCATACCAAGTTACTAAAACAAGCCAAACACAAATTCAAGAAAATCAAACAGATTTTCTTATAGCCATTAAAACACACTTACAAAACCTTGACCAAACAACTTTGACTGTTCCAGACACACTTCAACAATCCAACCCTTCATCCTCTACAAATCAGGTTAATACTCTTCAAAATAACCCCATATCACCCTCCAATACAGATACTTTTCAAGTACAACCTCTTCACCTAAACAGACTTACCTGGCAAGCTCCCAAAACAACCATTGCTCTAGATATTTCCCTATCTACTGAACCAACTGTCATTAGTCAACATAAATATAATGCATCTTCCCTCTATGAATGGAACATAGATGAAATGTCTGAATACAATATCTTAAACACCCTCCAACAAATGACCATGACAACTAATGCCTACAAAACCCAAACAGGAACCCTAGACAAAGCCATAGCTGAACTCCTTATCGTAGGTTTCTCTAGCCAGCTTAAAGGATGGTGGGATTACCATCTCATTGAAACAGATCACTTACATATTCTAAACTCTATACAAACCTATGAAGACCAAACACCTATCCTTGACCCTTCAGGAAACAACATCGGGATCTAAATCCACAAGACGTGGAAGAGGAGTCCAAAAGTGATGAAAATCCATTCGCCCCTCAACTAACACAGAAGAGACCAGCGAATGATGAATCAAGGCGTTGGGAGATAGGTCTCAAAATCGACATACCAGAGTTCCATGGTGGTTTACAAGCGGATGAGTACCTCGACTGGATCAATACAGTAGATGAAGTTTTAGAATTTAAGCAGGTTCCAGAAGACAGACGGGTGGCCCTAGTTACAACAAGGCTTAGAGGTCGGGCTGGGGCTTGGTGGCAACATGTGAAGAAAACAAGGACTCTACAGGAGAAAGGAAAGATCACGTGCTGGGACAAGATGAAAAAACACATGCGTTCTGTGTTTTTACCATACAATTACACACGAACGCTCTACCAACAGTTACAAAATCTAAAACAGGGAAACCAATCAGTTGATGAATACACTATGGAGTTCTACAGTTAGTGTAGCGAGATGCGATTGCAGAGGACGAGGAGTCGCGGGTTGCGCGATATATTGGAGGACTGCGGATTCAATTCCAAGATGTCCTTAATATGTTTGATGTGTTGAGTGTGTCTGATGCCCACCAGAGAGCAGTGCAGTTAGAGAAACAACAGGTGCGCAGAAATACGGGGGGCATGAATTTTGGAGGTTTGGGTGCAGGTACAAGTAATAACAGCGGATGAACAGGGAATATGAGTTTCGGGGGTTCCGATACAGGTGATGCAAGTAGCAGTAGCAGCGGACGAGCAACCATTCCACCATCTACTATTACCAAACCTACTGCGCCCATACACATAACGGCACCGACCACAGGTTTTCGTTGTTTTAATTGCGGAGAATCGGGACACAGATTCGTAGAGTGTAAGAAAGGACTGTGGAGGGGATTGTTTTTGGACGTCGAAGAAAACATCAGGGAGCAAGAAGGCGATGTTGAGACAGAACCAGTTTATGACGAGGAGGAGCGACTAGAGGGAGATCATGTTCCCTTATTGATGATTCATAAGAAGTGCGTGGGGTATTGCCCAGGGAAAGGTGTGGATATCAAACCTGGGACAACCTATAGCAGCATAGAGATAATTGAAGAGCGTTTAGAGGGGGATACTGGACCGGTGTTAATGATCCAACGTAGTTGTTTAACACCACGTGGGGTAGAGGATGACTGGTTGCGTACTAATGTATTCTAGTCCGCTTGTACAATTAGGGGGAAGGTTTGTCAATTCATCGTTGATTCAGGTAGTTATGAGAATGTAGTGTCCGAAGAGGTGGTCCATAAACTACACATGGCAACAGAATCACATCCTCGACCGTATAAACTAACATGGCTAGATAAGAAGAATGATGTTACACTGTCAAAGCGCAGCTTGGGGTCTTTTTCAATCGGCGCAATCTACAAGGATCAGGTTTGGTGTGATGTGGTCTCCATGGACGTTTGTCATCTATTATTGGGCAGACCGTGGTTATACGACCGACGTGTGATGTACGATGGGTTCTTGAATACTTGCACTTTCATGTTTAATTCAACCAGGGTTGTGTTGTTACCAAAAAGGGAAGTTACAGGTGGCATTCCAAAAGGAGAAAACAATAATTTATTGACAATGGCTAAGTTCGAAGTGGAAATTAGGGAATCTGGAGTGGTTTACATACTAATCGGAAGAATGGAAGTTGAGGATAACACTATTTCGGGCAGCGTGGAACCATTATTGCAGGAGTTTGGAGATGTATTTCTAGTTGAGCTTCCTGAGAACCTACCCCCATTAAGGGACATTCAACACCAAATTGATCTGGTTCCAGGTGCCAACTTGCCCAACAAGCCACATTATCGGATGAGTCCGAAGGAGCATGAAGAGTTACGGCGCCAAGTAGAGGAATTGCTAGCAAAAGGGCATATTCGGGAGAGTCTTAGTCCTTACAAGGTGCCTGCCCTTCTGACCCCAAAAAAAGATGGGACATAGAGAATGTGTGTTGATAGCAGGGCCATCAATAAAATTACGGTTCGTTACAGGTTTCCAATCCTGCGGTTGGATGACTTGCTGGATCAGTTGAGTGGGGCCACAATATTCACGAAACTGAACCTGAAAAGCGGGTATCACCAGATTCGTATTTGACCAGGAGATGAATGGAAAACGACCTTTAAGACTCGAGGACTTTTTGAGTGGATGGTCCTGCCGTTCGGGTTGTCTAATGCCCAAGCACATTCATGCGGGTGATGAATCAAGCCCTGCGGCCCTACATTGGTAAGAGTGTGGTGGTATATTTTGATGACATTTTAGTTTACAGTGTTGATCCTAGGATGCACCTACAACATCTTCGGGAAGTTTTGACTGTGTTACGCAGGGAGCAGTTTTTCGCAACAAAAACAAAGTGTGTGTTCTTAACTGACCGGGTCTTGTTCTTGGGTTACATCATTTCTTCTGAGGGGCTCTCAGTAGACGATTCAAAAATTAAAGCCATCAAACAGTGGCCACAGCCGCAAACCGTGATTGATGTCCGAAGCTTCCACGGGTTGGTCTCGTTCTATCGCCGTTTCATTCCACACTTTAGTGGCATAATGGCCCCAGTGACAGATTGTATGAGGAGCAATGACAAGTTTGTGTGGACACTTGAGGCTGAAATAGCCTTCCAAGAAATCAAGAAACGACTGACCACCGCCCCAGTACTTGTCCTACCAGACTTTTCAAATCCTTTTAAGCTACACTGTGATGCCTCAAAGCTAGGAATCGGGGCGGTTCTGAGCCAAAATGGCAGGCTTGTCTATGGTACCACGCCTATGATATTGAATTTTATGCAGTGGTTCAAGCGGTAAGGCATTGGCGACATTATCTGTTTCTTCAAGAGTTCGTCTTATTCATTGATCATTGATCATTGATTAGTACTTAAAAGTGCATTTTTATCAAGGTTTTGTATCATCATTTTGCACTTGAAGTATCAATAACTCCTTAACTAAAGCATGTTTTATAATAACAAGTTTGATACCATAAGATGCCTTTAATTTATGGTAAATGTTCATCTTAAATGCAGGCCTATCACATAAATGATGCTGGATTGATTGATGAGTTTAAGTACGGAAATTGAAAGGACAAAGAGAGGGCCAAACTTAGAAAAGAGATGCTGGTTCAGTCCAAACTGGAACACTATTCGGTCATTGGGTCATATCTGGAGCTGTAGATCTTGGATTTAGGTTTGTCTTATATAGATGGAAAGCCAAGACATAGGCCTAAAACTTTCATGGGAGTCCAAGATTTAAAAAGGCTGTTTTCAAGTCCAAATTGTAGTAACAACAGAGAAGTCCGAATCTGTCCTGCAGCCCAGACACTATTTAGTGTTCTGCCCATATCTCGAGTTCTAGAAGTCCAAATGACCTCAACATGTTTTTACTGGAAAGCTGAGACAATTTCCTAGAACTTTCATGATTTAAGTCTGTTCAAATTATGACGTTATCAATGACGTTTTTGGCAGACAAGAAGATAAGGATTGTTACCAAGTCAAGATGTGGCCACCCACTCAACAATTAGTCAACAAATCAATAGTTCCAAATTTTGGCCTATAAAAGGAGGCATTTGCCATGTATTTAGGCATCTTGGTTTTCAAATCAAGATCATGCTCTTGCTCTCTCTTTATATTTTGTAATGCTTAAGTTTTGCTTATATTAATCTCTTACTTATGCTTTTCATTTCCTTTCCTTGTTTATTTATGTTTCTCTCTTTCATTATGTTTAGCTAAGTTTATCATGTCAAGGTGAAAAGGTTACACTAATGGTGTAAGAATAAGTATAATATAAACTCAACATGGACCTTAATGTTTGATACTAACATGTTTTATATTTGTTATCTTGTTCACTTTTAATACTTTGCTTGTTAAATGGTTAATCTAGATTTATGTTGTATAACCCTTGGTATAACAAATACTTGGCACTTTTATAGCCCAACCGTATGGTATAACCGACACCTGTTCTATGAAAGGAACTTGATTTGTTGTTAACATAAGTTATAGTCATGAATGCCTGACAACATTTACAAGTATTAGCATTATTCGAATAAGATAACTAATGTAATCATGTTAACAATTTATGATCCGATTGGAACCTCTTTTATGTGTGGTTTCCAGTTGAGTAATAAAAAGAGTTTATACTATACTTGTTTGAAATACCATTAGTGGATCCTCTAACCTTGACAATTATTTTATCCTTGTTTAATCTTTACATCAATATCACATCTCAAAGCTGTCTTTAACTTATTATTGTTGTTGTTGTTATCTATAATTTATATAGTTAACCTCCATGTCGTTCGACCCCGGTCTTGCCGGGTTATTTATTACTTCGACACTCCTGCACTTGGGAGAAGACATCAATCTTTTGGTCGTGTCAATCATGATGCCCTCAAACACATGGGGAGTAAAGATAAGATTTCATCTCGACATGCATCTTGGGCTGCATACTTACAACAATTCAATTTTGTCATTAAACACAAGGCGGGTACACAGAATCGAGTGGCTGATGCCCTCAGTCGTCGAAAAAATTTGCTGGTTGACATGCGTGTCAAGGTATTGGGTTTCAACTCCTTTCAAAAGTTGTATGCCTCTGACTGTTGTGATAGAGAAAATTCAGAACAACCAATAAAGTGACTTTGTTCTGCCAGACGGGTTTGTTTTCAAGGGCACCCCACTGTACATACCTGAGTGTAGTCTCCGAACCAAGATCATACAAGAACTGCACGGAGAAGGGCATGTGGGAAGAGACCGGACTTAGTTGCTGGTGGCTGCGTCCTATTTCTGGCCATCACTGCGGAAGGAGGTTGGTCGTTTTGTTGCGCGATGTCAGGTCTGTTAAGTTGCCAAAGGAGGAGCTACCAATGCCGGTTTGTACATGCCACCTTTTGTTCTAATACGTTTGTGGTCCGACATCAGCATGGATTTTGTTTTAGGCCTCCCGCGTACACAACGAGGATTCAACTCCATTTTCGTGGTGGTAGATAGGTTTTCAAAAATGGCTCATTTTATCCCGTGCAAGAAAATGACAAAAGCTGTTAATGTGGCTGAGTTGTTCTTTCGAGAAGTTTATCGGTTGCATGGGCTGCCAGAGTCAATCGTATTGGATAGGGACACTCGTTTCCTGAGCCATTTCTGGCGAAGTCATTGGAAGATGGTCAATACTCACCTGAAGTTCAGTAGTGCTTATCACCCTTAGTCAGATGGGAAAACCGAGGTAGTGAACAGGTCATTGGGAAATCTCCTTCGCAGTTTAGTGGGTGATCAGTTAAAATCTTGGGACAAGAAACTTGGCCAGACAGAGTTTGCTCATAACCATGCAATCAATTGTAGCACCAAGCTCAGCCCCTTTGAAATCATGTATGGGTTTCTCCCACAGTGTCCACTTGACCTGGCTAATCTCTCGAACAACACCAAAGTTAATCACAAAGTAGAGGATTTTGTCACTCAGCTGCAGGACGTTCACAACCTTACTCGACAGAACTTGCTGGAATCTATTGCCAAATTCAAACGAGACGCGGACCGAAAGCGACGTCTTGTCGATTTTGAGGTGGGTGACTTTGTCTGGGCGGTGCAAACGAAGGATCGTTTTCCTATAAGTGAGTACAATAAACTGTCAGCACGAAAAATTGGTCCAGTGGAGATTATTGAGAAAATTAATTCAAATGCTTATCGCCTCAAGCTGCCTAGTCATATTCACACAACAGATGTATTTAATGCCAAGCACTTGGTTCCTTTCCACGGGGACTCGTCATCAGAGGATGAAGATTTCCCGACCCGAATTCATGGTCGAATTCTTCTCAACATGGGGACGATGATGCAGACCGGGTGGCAAGCTCATATTTGGGGCGCTTAGAGCACCCAAAACAACAAAAGGGCCTGACTTTGTTGGGTCATAAATTTCACAACTGGGCACTTTAAGTTCCTTACGTAACAATTGGAGTTTTATTCTCGTTTCCTCATTTAGCTTTTATTTCCCTAATTAATTCGGGGTTGTTTGCTTTAGGAGTCTAAGAGTTTAGTTTTCTTTCCGTTTTTTCATTCAGCTTTTATTTCCTAGTTAATGCAGGACTGTTTCCTGATTTAGTGGAGTTGTTTTAGGAGTCTTAGAGTTTAGTTTCTCTATTTATTTGATTGTAATCGCTTTGTGACGAGACAAATGGAATAAAAACAAAAACTTCTTTGAGTAGTTAACTCAAATATCTCTCTTTTTCCCTGTGTTCTACGGAATTACAGATCAAAGAAACCCTTGTGTGTTGGAACGCGTGTGAGTTCCGTTCTAGTCTGCATCATTATGTATGAGACATACACATGACCCAATGGTACTGAGAAGCTAAGGGTTTACTTCATTGAGAGAATTTTAAAACGTCATAAGCGTCATTTAAGCAAGCCTTTGCAAGCTAAGTGCTTAAAATATAGCTGTAATTCCAGTTTTTCTTTTGCCTAACTAACTCATCATTGTAGCAGCAACCAATACTCATCATTTTTATGTTATTATTCTCATGAGTGTATATGTTAGCATTAACTATATTTTTTATATATATAATAACCGAGTATTAATAAAAAAGAAGTTATTTAGAAGAAGCATTAACTATCTTTTATTAAAAAAAGATGTTCTTTATAAAAGATGGATTCATATTGCTTGATAATTAGGGTTTTTAGATTAAAGGTGGTGTTCATCCTTTTATATAAGCTCTTATACTAGAAGTCCTCTACATCTCTTATGTTTAAGTTCAAGAGTTAAGCTCTAAGTTTCGGATATCGCACTCAAATTTGTTAAATACATCGATTAAAAGGAGAGTTTTGTTTGAATAAACCATACTTTCACGAGAAGGGAAAAGGAATGGAGAATAGAGGAGCTTATCTATAAAATATATCCATGACCTAAGAATTCTAAGTTTTTAAGTTAGAGGTGGTATCCATCTTTATACATGTGTAGGTCCTCGTACATACAAATTCCATAAAAATGTAGAAGCCAATAAATCTCTCTGGATTCAGACAACTCACTCGCATATATAATCAATTACAAAAGGATGGTTTTGTTTGAAAGAAATGCTAAAGGTTGCAGAGGCTAAAAATAAGAAAGAAAAGAAAAGAAACAGAGAACAAAAAGGTATTGGTTTAAAAAGCTTTCTCAAGCTTTATTCATTATTCTTATTGTCTGCTAACTTTTACAAAAAGAAATGAAAGGCCTATATATACATGCATCAAGGCTATTGAGTCAGCCTATCCCATTCAAAAAGAAAGATTCCCACTCCAGCTGCATGACTGGCCGAGAGCCTAAGAAACAGAAAGGCATAACTAATTGCAGACAAAAAAGGGGGAAACTAATTATTCTTTTTCTTCCAACAACTTTTTATCCTCCTCCATATTCTTTAATAGGCCCCACAAGATGGAACATAGTAGTTTACAATGCCCATCTTGGACATATAGGAAGATAATAAGTATGCAGGTAGTGCTTTTGCAAAAACATCTACCAATTGGCACTTTGTAAAGACATGCGCAGTCGTCAAGAAACCTTCTTGAATTTTGTCACGAATAAGGTAACAATCTAACTTAATATGCTTGGTTTTTTCGTGAGAAAATAGGATTTGAAGCAATGTGCAGTGCAGCTTTGTTATCGCAATGTAACACAGTAGAGTGAGAATGAGAGACTTGAAGATCTGCTAGAAGAAAATGCAGCCAAGTATTTTCTGAACTAGTGGTAGCCATGGCACGATACTCCACTTCTGCTAAAGATCGACATACCACTGATTGCCTTTTTGATTTCCAAGAGATCAAAGATGAACCAAGGAATATGCAAAATCAGAAACATAGTGTCTGGTATCAGGACAAGATGCCCAATCAGAATCACAATATGCCATAATGTCCAGGTTATTTACTGATGGAAAGAAGAGACCCTGCCCTGGAGTCCCTTTGATGTATTTCAGGATTTTGAAAACTACTGTTATGTGGAAGTAAGTAGAATGATCCATAAATTGACTCAGAATTTGCACACTATAAGAGATGTTTGGTCGTGTGATTGTCAAGTATAGAAGTTTCTCAACTAACTCCCTGTAGTAAGTAGGATCAGGCAGAAGTGTTCCATCTTCTTTACTGAGTTTCAAATTTTGATCCATATGAAGTTTAGAAGGCCGAGATCCAAGAATATCAAAGCTTGCTAGAATGTCTAAAGCCTATTTCCTCTGACAAATCTATATCCCTTATGTTATTCTGGCGATCTCGATTCCAAGAAAATACCTCAATTGCCCCAAATCTTTGATCTTGAACTTGTTGTTGAGAAAGACTTTGATATCTTCAACAACAGCAGAAGAGTCACTTGTCACTATGATATCATCGACATATACTAGTAGTGTTGTGAAAGAGTGATTGTCTTGTTTGATGAACAAGCTATAATCTGCTTTGGACCGACAAAAACCAAATTCAAGCAAAGAGGTAGAGAATTTTGAGTACCATTGTCGTGACACCTATTTTAACCTGTAAAGACTCTTAAGTAGTCTGCAAACTTGATGAGGTTGGCCTTGGGCGTATCCAGAAGGACGTTTCATGTATATTTATTCTTGTAAGTCTCCATGAAGGAAGGCGTTATTGACATCAAACTGATACAGACCCCACCTTTTAACTGTAGCTATGGCCAAGAGACATCGTACTGTAACAAGCTTGGCAACAGGGGAGAAAGTTTCATGGTAGTTAATACCTTCTTGTTGTATGTATCCCTTTGCAACTAACCTTGCTTTGTATCTTTCAATGCTATCATCTGAATTGTACTTTATCTTATATATATATATATATATATATTTGCAGTCAATAGGCCTTTTCTAAGAGGCAAATCAGTCATTGTCCATGTCTGGTTAGACTCCAAAGCTTTCAACTCATCCTCCATAGCCATGCGCCAATGAGATTCATTAACAGCTTGGGTATATATTTGTGGCTCAGTGTGAGAAGATATGGAAGCAGAGAAAATTTGAAAAGGTAAATAGAGTTTATTGTATGAAAGGAAATTACTCAAATGAACTTGGTTACATGAAGGAGCCTCAACTGTTGTGGTCTAGATTGGATTGGGAGAATTGAAGGAAGCCAGGTGACAATGAAAATCTTGCAAGTATTTGGGAGCCTGTTTCATCCTAGTAGACTTGCGAACATGAAGATGAGGAGTAGGGGGTGTGGTGTGAAAGGTGAAGAGGAAGAAGAATCTGATTGTGGTGTGCTGGGTTGAATACTTGTGTCATGTGTGTCAAGAGAAATGTCTTTGTTTGAAGATAAGTAAGTTGAATTAGAAGGTGAGCAAGGACTGTCAGGTATTTGATCAAAAGGAATGTAAAAATCTTTCTAGGGAACTGAAACAAGAGAGTAACGAGGATTATATTGATGTGGTTGTACCATAGGAGTTATTGTATTAGAAGGAGGAGTTTCGGACACAGGTGATTTGAAAGGAAAAATTTGTTCGTGGAATGTTATATCTCTGGACAAAAGGATTTCATTTGTTTCTAAGTCTACCAACTTATAGTCTTTCACCCTAAAAAGATAGCCAAGAAAGACACATCTTCTTGCTCTGGAATCAAACTTCTTACTTTCCTGACTTATGGTGGTGGCAAAACAAAGGCACCCAAAGACTTGCACGTGATGATATATGGGATTAGTTTTAAAGATGGCTTCATAAGGTGTCTTGTTGTGTAGTAAAGGGGTAGGGATACGATTGACAATGTAAGTGGCAGTAAGTATACAATCATTCCAGAACTCAAGAGGTAAGTTAGCTTGGAATCTAAGAGCTCTAGCAACATTTAAGATGTGTTGATGTTTTCTCTCAACTATCCCATTTTGTTGTGGGGTTTCTACACAAGTTCTTTGGTGGATGATGCCATTTTTATGGAGGAAGTCTTGCATTTGGAACTTTGCTTCATTATCACTTCTTAGGTACTTAACCTTAGCTCCAAATTGAGTATTAACAAGATTATAGAATGACTCTATAGATTTTTGCGTGTTTGACTTATTTTTAAGTAAATAAACCCAGGTACTACGAGATAAGTCATCAATAATGGTTAAGAAATATCTACTCCCCTCATAAGCTACCACAGAACATGGCCCCTATAAGTCACAGTGTATAAGTTCAAAGTTGAAAGAAGATTTGTGTAGGCTTAGATCAAAAGGGAGTCTATGTTGTCTTGCCAAGGGACAAATCAAACAGAGAGCTTAATTGATAGTAGAACATGAGTTTTTTTTTATTATTATTACAATAGGATCTCTAATTAATTGTAATCTGGAGTTGGAAATATGGCCTAAACGATAATGCCACAAATTAGAATGATGACTGGTATTTGTAGCACAAGCAGAATGCAAACGATAAGTGTCAAAATACTTGGATAATGTACATATCAAAGTAGTAGGAGATACTTCAACATGCTTGAGGTGATAGAGACCATTCTTCATTTCACCCAATCCAATCGTTGTCCATGACGTGAGGTCCTGCAGAAAACAAGCATTGGACAGGAAAACAAAACAACAAGAAACATTTTTAGTTAGTGTTGGAGCGGAAAGGATATTGAAAGCAAATGAAGGAACACACAAAACATTCTCAAGAGTGATTAATTTGGAGAGTTTAACAGTGTCTATGTGCGTGACTGGAACCTCTTGGCCATTAGGAAGTTTGACATTATAGGACACAATAGTTGTTATTTTTTGAAAGAATATGGTGCTACAAATCATATGATTTGTAACTCCTGTGCCTATGATCCAAGGGACATTGTTAATATCAAAACATTTATGTGAGTAAGTGGAGAGACAAGTTGTGATACCAGACATAGGAGGATGGATGGAAGACTTGTGAAGTTAGCCATAGGAGGATGGATGTCTGCTGGATTGTGTTTCTCATGAAGTAACTACAAGATTTTTTTATACTGATTTAAGATCAGATTCATCTTGTCAATCTGATTCTTTGGGAAATCCTTAGCTACAATCATGTTGGATTGTCTGGTATGCATATTTGGTCTTCTTCCCTTGTTATGTAACTTGTGACTAGGGGGATGTCTCACTAGATTGTAACATTTCTCTGCTGAATGACCACTCATATGACAATGACTGCAAGTAGGAGGAGTTGCATTTCCTACTTTGAAACAATCTTCTAAGAGATGCCCCTGAATCTTGCAATGTGGGCAGTAAGGCCTGTTAAACGGCCTGAAGATTGTGGATGTGTTTTTGGTGAGGAGGGCCATTGATTCAGGAGTAGATGTGCAAGGTAACATTTGATGTTGTTCTTTTTGCTGCTGAATGAGAGAAAAAACCTTACTGACTTGTGGTATGAGATCCATTAACATGATCTGATCCCTTACATTGGAGTATGTTTCATTCAAACCCATGAGAAACTGGATTACGCAATCTTGTTGATATCGATTAGTCAGGATCTTCATCTGTCCACAAGAACACTCTGGCATAAGACAATGTAATGGTAACTCATCCCAAATTGTTTTCAGCTTTCCATAATAGACATTGACTAAATCATTCCCCTGAGTTAAGTTGGCTAGAGCCCCTTTTAGTTGAAAAATTTGTGGCCCATTTTGCTGAGTAAGTCTCTCACAAAGTTTATTCCAAATCTCATATGCATTATCTACAAGGATGAAAGAAGACTTTACTGAAGGACTTACGGAGTTATGGATCCAAGAAACAATCATATCGTTGCATCTTTCTCAAGCTTCTAGGAGAGGATCGTTGGGATCTGAAGGTTTTGTGATACTGCCATTAACAAAACCGAGCTTGTTCTTGACTCTATGAGCACTCTTCATGGCTCTTGCCCAAGTGACATAGTTTTTTGTGGTTAAAAGATCAGTAACTAAACTGAGAACTGATGTATCACCATTATCAAGACGGTATGGGTTATTTGGATCAGAGAGGTTATGGAAACGTAAGGTTGATTTTATAGTAAAAGGTGGTGTTTGTTGATTTTCAGCTTCTTTCTCCATAGTTGGCTAAACAATTAAAAGCTCTAATTAAAAGCTCTAATATCATGAAAAAAAATGCTAAAGGTTGCATATGCTAAAAATAAGAAAGAAAAGAAAAGAAACAGAGAACAAAAGTGTTTTGGTTTAAAATTCTCAAGCTTTATCATTATTCTTATTCTCAGCACGCTTTTACAAAAAGAAATGGAAGGCCTATATATACATGCATCAGGGCTGATGAGTTAACATGTTCCATACAAAAGGAATTATTCCCACTCCAGTTGCATGACTGACCGAGAGCCTAAGAAACAGAAAGGCATAACTAATTATCGATGAAAAAGGGAGAAACTAATTATTCTTTTTCTTCCAACAACTTTCTATCCTCCCCCCTATTCTTTAACTTTGTGAAATATTAAAACACTCAAATCCCTCACGAACAGGACCGTGCCGACAAATTCAGGAGAGGCATTAAACAATACACGTTGCCAGGTAGCAAATTAGTCAAAGTATAGGAAGAGATAAGGAGGTATCATAAGAAACAAAACCTACCTAAAATGTTGCTCAAACTACTGTATGCCTTTTGATTCCTTTTCGTTCCGGTTGCCCGCAGTAGGATTATATCTTTCAACTTGTCTCTCTCTCTCTCTCTCTCTATACATATATATATACATATACACACACACACACACATCTAAGTGTATGGTTTTAGATCATACCATCTCTTCTCAAGCAACATTTCCTCCACACAAAAGGGACTCAACAAAATGGTAAAGTCAGCTGAATTATTTCAAGTCCTGTGTATATATACAACCTTTCTTCAATGATCCGAGAGCCATTAATGGATTGTCTTCTAATGGCGAATTAAACCGTCTAGTTCATTTGTTGTTTGCTCACTTTCCCTTACATTCTAGTATTGCATATTGTACTCTCTTCGGAAACTTATTTATAGAGTTTATTTTATTTTATTTTTCCTAAACAGGACATCTCAAGAGATGGTAAAATCGAATCCAAGCCAGAAAGAAGGCTAGGAGGAAACAGAGCTGCATTCTTTGTATACAGTAAGAAAGTTGTTAATTGCTACAAGCATGTGTGTGTCTACTTCTGTGTGTGTGTGAGCGCCTGCGCATGCATATGTGCAAAAAAGTGGATTTGCTTCCCAGATTATGAGCTAAATGATGTTAGTTTTGGTGAATTTGCGCAGCTATGGAAGGACTAGAAAACATGGCATTCGCCTGTATGGCTGCGAGCCTGATGACTTATTTCTCTGGGTACATGAACTTCAGCCTAACCAAATCTGCCACTACAATTACCAACTTCGTTGGTACTTCTTTCTTAGTGGCGCTGTTTGGAGGGTTCATATGTGATACCTATTGGACAAGATTCAAGACTTGCGTCTTGTTTGGATGCGCGGAGTTCTTGGTAAGTTTATCAATTAATCTCTTAATCATGGCCATACATTTCTAATCAATTATGCTATCATTGGAAAATCATGAAGTGTCAAACTTCTAATTAAGAATCATGAATTATTTTGTATCATTTGGCCTATTTTATTGGAAAAAAAAGGCATGAATGCATGTGCCACGATTTCCAAACTTGATAGAATATGATGCAGACAACAGGCCATGTCATATAAAAAGAAAATAATAGAGTTGTCTACGGTAAAAGAGCCGCGTCTTTTTTTATATTATATGCAATATATATAGACACACACACGTGCAAATTATGATGACGGATAGATTTTTTGTCATATTTCTCAAAGATAGGAAAAAAGTTAGTGTTTAAAAATGTTGTGTTTTCCAGGGATATGCCCTCCTAACGGTTCAAGCACACTTCCACCAACTAAGACCAATTCCTTGCAAAGGCGTTTCATCTGATCAGTGTGAGGCTGCTGGTGGTAGCCAATCTGCAATACTTTTCACCGGTCTGTACCTTATTGCATTTGGTACTAGTGGCATCAAAGCAGCTTTGCCATCTTTAGGAGCTGACCAATTCGACGAGAATGACCCCAAGGAGGCAATTCAATTGTCTAGTTTCTTCAACTGGTTCTTGCTTAGCCTCACCATGGGAGCTATAATAGGAGTCACTGTTATTGTATGGTTAGGTGCTAACCAAGGCTGGGATTTGGGGTTTGGTGTGTGTGCCATAGCAGTCTTTTTCGCCATTATCTTTGTAAGCACGGGCAAGTCCTTGTATCGGAACAATGTACCTAAGGGAAGCCCCCTCACACGCGTTGCACAGGTAATAACTTCCTTAAAGAGCTTGGTATATATTGAGACGGTACCTTCGCTCTGATCATTAGTCTAGGTGTGTTAGATAAATGAATTTGTCCTTTAATTTGTTCATAAATGTAGGTACTTGTGGCTGCAATCCGGAACCGCGACCTTCCAATTCCAGAGAGGGCTAAAGAATTACATGAAATTCATGACAAAGAAGCGGGGGTGAAACAAGAAATTCTTCCGAGGACTGGCCAATTCAGGTATAAAAATATAAAACGGTCAACTTTGTTGCAACAAATCATAACCATAACGGGATACTAAAGCGCATGTATTTCTGCCAAATTCCAGGTTCTTGGACCGGGCAGCAATCGCAAACACTACTGACTGTGCATCAACATCAATCAACCCTGGACCTTGGAGGCTATGCACAGTGACACAAGTTGAAGAAACAAAGATCTTGCTTCGCATGCTTCCAATTATACTTAGCACAGTTTTCTTGAACACATGCTTAGCTCAGCTCCAAACTTTTTCGGTCCAACAAAGCACCACCATGGACACACACGTCTTTGGCTTTAGAGTCCCTGGCCCCTCACTACCAGTAATCCCCCTACTATTCATTTTTGTTATGATCCCAATATACGAACGC
>Ga0307510_10001235_pt1 | contig 27730 bp, 37 predicted proteins | sample 12_EM_MG_FD_207224 | JGI IMG/M metagenome (GOLD analysis project Ga0307510, IMG submission 207224) | Populus trichocarpa ectomycorrhiza microbial communities from riparian zone in the Pacific Northwest, United States - 12_EM | ecosystem: Host-associated > Plants > Roots > Unclassified | place... | reverse complement strand
ACTGCTATCCTGGCTGAGGCGGACGGGTTCCATATGTCCTTGTCCGTCAGTCTCCATCTCAGGTCCAGTATTGGCTGTGGTCTGAATTATGCTACTCCGGAGGCACTTGGCCGGTCGTGCTAGAAGCCATCTCGTGATTGGTGGTGGGAAGAATTACAACCCGATGATTCAGCAGTATTGGAGCTGCCGGATTCGGTCTGTAGCGCTACCGATCTGAACCGCGTATCCGCTGGCACAACATGGCGTGTACGCCCGTTCATATTGCCCCCTTGTGAATTTGGCTGATTTAATCCCCGGGAGTAATGTATGAGGTCGCGCCTTCGCCGGCACTGATGGCGCACTCGTGCAGTTGGCTGACTCGACCCCATGGAGTCGGGTATGATGTCGCGACTGCGCCCGTTAAGATTGCCTACGCGGGGTGCTGACTGCCTGCTGGAATTCCGATGCAAGTGGGCTATAGGATGGGTAGTGAACGTTGGTAAAGATGGGAGTCAATCTCTTAATTGGATGTGTCGACTTTGGTGGAAGCTAGGGGTGAGTATTTGCCTTTGGTCGAAGAGTACGTGTTAGCTCTTATACCTGTATGCTAGGATTTAGGAGTGTGGTAGGCTCACTTACTATCACTCGGTATGCAAGGGAGTGATGTGCCTACACAAAGGCGTTTAAACTTTCAATATCATATCCGGGGTTCAGGAATTAGGACTCACAGGTCTATCGTGAGAAATAATAGACGAAATGAAGGTGTGGCTAACGTCGCCGGACATGCATAATCTAGCTGCAAGCAGTATCGGTTAGCGATGTGGGCTATTCGCGAGACACTCACCACGGCAAAAGAGGATTAAGATCTACTCTGGTCTCCCGACGTTGAATCATCACCACCAACCGATACTGTATTCAAGGAATACAGTACTGCCTTGTGCATAATCTGACGCAGGCTGTTGACACCGGATCAGATATAACTATTCACAGACTATCACTCGGTATGACAGAGGAAGAATTGCCCACGATTAGTATGGGAATTATTGCGATCGTGGCCGCGCCCCCGAGGCAGACAATCGCAACATTGGTAGGGCACGTGATACTGTGGTCAGGAGAGTTAGACGTGACGTCCGATGGAAGAGATTTCCCTACAAAATCCGGGTTTGAGATGGTGAAGCCTCATGTTGGCCTTTGGAGCTGAAAATCAAGACCTCCATAGGACCCCACACACCGGGGTCGGGGGTCAGAAAAAAAGGCGAAATCCCGGTCGTGTCAATGTTGTTGGGCGAAAGCTAGCTACAAGCAGCATGGGCTCACGACGAGGTTGCCCGGGAAACACACTACGCCAAAAGAGGATGATCAGGAGTCTGTACTCCCATCTCTGAACGGCGAACCTGCTCCCCTTAGCTTGTTGAAAACCTATTGAGAAGAATACAACCTTGTGGTTCACGCCGGACCGGACATAACTATGGACAGACTATCACTCGGTATGAGAGTGAAAGAATTGCCTGCGATCTGTATTGAAATAATTGCCATCGTGGTGGGGCCCGCTACCTGGAGAATCGTAACATTCATGGGACACATACTGTCGTCGGGAGAACTGCAAGAAAGGCAATGTCCGAAAGTTGCGATTTTCCCTCCACAATGGGGCTTTGGGATCCTGAAGGTTCAAGTAGGGCTTTGGAGCTGAAATCCATAAGACCTCACACGAATGTGTCGGGCGTAGGAAAGAACAAGTGAAATGATGGCGGTGCAAATCTCGCCGGCTGGGCGAAAGCGAGGTGCAATCAGCATTGATTGACGACGAGGTTGCACGGAAAACAGGCACTCCACCCAAAGACCATTACGAGTATCTACTCTCATCTCCGAACAGTGAATCAGCACCACTCAGCACCCTGAAATCTGTATGCTAGGAATACAACCTTGTGAATAAGCTGACGCAGGCGGATCATGTCTAGAAACGTGATGTGCACAAATACAGTAACTGGCAACGAGATTCTAAAAGTAGTGAATACCAGACACCAAAGTAAAGGGGTACAAGGAATTGATGACTATTTTACAGGGGATGGGAAGACGAAAAGGTAAAGAAAGAATATGAGACGTGTAGAAAGTGTGTAGCTGACACGAAAAGGTAAGCGAATAGGGGACGTGTTGGAAGTGTATAGATGTAATGTGGAATTTTTGAGGCGGGGTGAAAAAAATAATCGGGAAGTGGCAACAACGTTCAAGTTCATGTTCCCTGACGGCCTCAACGGCCTTTCCCACATCAGGGGGCACTCTGCGTCGGGGGTTCAGGTTGGTTGTGTGGTTCAGGGCTGGGCGCGTTGGCCGTATTCGTCGCATTTGGGGGGGGCGTATCCCGTGATCCCCCTGCTGCAATTTGGTGGGGTAGGTCGGGGTTTGTGGTATCATGAGGAATGCTCGGCGTAGGGGCCGGAGAAGTGTGGGCTGAGTGAGAAGGGGGCAGAGGAGGGGGGGTAGACTCTGGTCGTGTAAACGTCTCATGTACAAGGGTCGGGGACTTGGGCCGATGAATAGCGCGATCTTCTGGTGGTTCTGATTCGACAGCAGGGGTGTCTACAGTGCCATCATCCCCATGCCCTGGGTCACGATACTCTCTAGTCCTGCGGGCCACAGCTCCCGATCCTGGTCAGGGCGCCACAGCCTCTTGTGAGGGACTCTTCCAGAGTTTTGCAACCCAGGGATCCTTTTGAACAATAGCCCTCAGGACTCTAGCCCGCTCCTTCTCAGATGGCCCAGTGTCTGAACCCCGGTGTCTTGAATCCCGGTACTTCTGCCTGGTGGATCTCCGATAGGAGAATAATCACTCCCTGAGGTGTGCCCACCGTCCGATTCACCACTGTCCCTGTCGTGGTCCTAGATATATGATTAGATAAGATGTTGAATGAAAACAAAAGAAAACTTACCTCATCAGCTTGAATAATGTCTCTACCACAGCGATCAGGAGTGTGAACCTGTCCCGGCGGCACCCGCTCATCGTCGTGGTGACTGTGATCGACATTCACTTCGTCTTGGCCGCCCCTGTTAGTGGTCGTTACGGGGCCTCCGGGGCCCCGAAAAACGCGGGCCCCCGGCCCAACTCCCCACCCCGCCCCGCTGCACGGCTCGGGGCGGGGCGCGTTTTTTTAAGGTTCCCTGCCCCTGCCCCCGTTCCTGCCCGTTCCCCAGAAGGGTCCCCGTTAAAACAGCTGTGGAGAAACGGGGCCCTGTCCAGGGAATGAGCGGGGACTCGCCCCGGACCGGGGCAGGGCGCGGATCACCCCCATAATAACCCCCCCGGCCCGTTGTAAGGGCGGGCCCTGGCCAGTGAAAACCCGCCCCGCCCCGCCCCGTACCGAACTCTAGCTGCTGCCGTCGTTGAGACTCTCGTAGTCGTCATCATCATCCCCGGCTCTGATGGCATCCCACTGCCCCCACCGGTCCTGGGCCTTAGCATCGAAATATGGATGTCCACAGGCGGCTGGCGCCCAGGTTTCGTCTCGGCCCTCTCCCTCATCCGTGAGTGACTCTAGCACCATGAGATCACGAGGATCTTTGCCAGGGTTAGCGAGCCGCCACACCTGGATGTCCTCGTCTGTAGACAAAAATATGCGCTCCGAGAGGGGGAGGCGGTCCGACGGTCACCGGCGGAATCTGCTGGGTCCTTGCCCAGTTGCCCCGATGAGATATCGGGTATATTGCATGGGGTCCTGGACATGTTGTTCCTTTAGCACGCCGCGTAGGGATGGCCAGTTGGGCGATGTTAAGACTTCCCACGCAATCCCTGCACCCGAGTCTTTTTCGTCATACCAGGAGTAGTGCAAGAAGGGGTGCCCAGCTTTCGTGGCGCCTGTCTGTCGAATAATGTAGATGCTGATCGGCCTTTCGCAGTATGGAGAGGCCCAATGGTATTGGGCCACTGGAAAAACTGTTAGCACTAGTCATAGAATCGAACAATTTAAATGGGGGTCAGCACGGACTCTGAACATCAAAGATTTCTGTATCTATTGGATCCTCTGCCCGTTCCGCATGGAGACACTGATTCGTCGCCTGAAGCTTCTGGGCTGTGTCCCTAACCAACACTCTTATTTGAAGTTCGACTTCATTGACCTCTGCGGGGCGGTGGTTTGTTTTGATTAATTTAATCGGCCTTTGACTGGCGTCAGGGAGTGTGCGCAACTGCGTACCATGTCCATTTGGGTGCCAGTTTGACTCCTAGGGTTCCACCCGAGCACCGTGATATATGCTTTGACTTGTGCGCACCATCCCTTGCACGCAGCTCTAGGCTCGCGAGCATTCAAGAACCCACAGCAGCTTTTAGCGTAGGATATCTCCCCATGGCGCCCCTTGATTCCAGCTGCGGTTAGGTCGCAAATTTGTGACATATGCGTAGTATGTTTGACTCTCACCTCGAATCCGCCACTGCTGGCTCAAAGGGTGGTCTTGCACCGGACGTCAATGAACGACTATTGAAGTTAAAAGGTTAGATCATATTTGAACGTTCTGGAATGTGTGAACATGCTAAACAGAGAAGATTTCTAACGTCCTTGATGCCTCACCGCCAATGGCAGCTCCAGGAAGATGACTTTTTCGGCGTTTTGCGCTGGTGGCGTCAACCCCCGGGGGCTGGATTGTTTGGCGTCTCGGAATAACAGAAACGTTAAGGTAATGCGCTCTTAAATTGATGAAGAGATAGTCCTTACTTTAACCGTTCCCTCAAGGCATGGATTTTTATCAATAGAGCCATTTGATACACTGAAGAGGGGAGAAGATGTGTGGAAGGGAATGGTAGACAGAGGGTGTAGAGGGGAAGCATGGGCGGTAGGTGGCCTTGTTATACAGGGCGCAGACAACAACACGTGTGGCGCTGTGGGCGTGTGGGACTGTCGGAACTTCGCCAGGAGTTTGTCTGTGTGAGTTTGGTTCTGTGATAGCGCTATTGGGTACGATGTGGTATTGTAACGAGGGCACTCTGTAGGAAGACGTATTCTAAGATTGCGACAGCACCGAAGACTCAAAGTAGAAGTAAGGATCAAAATAAAGATAAAGATAATTCAAAGTAGAATCAAGCCGTAAAACTTAATATGGTTAAGCCTGAAAGCTTCACTCAATAAGTTCTCTTGGGGATCGTTGGTTATCAGAATAGGCTGTCTCTCGCTTTAGTTAAGTAGAATAATGTAAAGCCAGAGGACACCCATCAACCATTCTGACCTTTCGCAAGCACCCTGCTCAGCTCAGGGCTGTCCAACTCACCTGCCTAAAGTGAGCTAACACTCGGAGGCAGTCGGACCGCGCGGATATTAACTATCTCCACAAATAGGAAGTGCTTCCGGTGATGTCTCTCCAACTACATCTGCATGAGCGAACCCTCTTTCCTATCTGTAGCATGTCAGTGGCCGACCGACATGCCCACCATAGAGATAATATCCATTGGGACTCACTGGCCCACCGGTGGATTCGTCTATACAAGCTACGCAGTCCATCGGCAAATCTACTTGCCTATAATAAGCTTCTAAACCTGACTGCATGCTCCCACGATAAGAAATCTCCTGCTGCCTGACTGCATGGGCGCTACCCACAGTCAACCATTCGGGACCCTCTTAAATCGTGACAAGACTCACACCTCTAGAGTCCACCAATAACCCATGGTAATGCTACAGTTTATGGGGTAGCCTGGGACTGGCGTTGGGGAGGTTGTCCTGGAAGCCTCGCAGCGTCCTCGGGCATCTCCAAACTCTCTACTGTTAACCATACAACTACCCGAAGGTCAAAGTATGCGCGTAGGTCGTTCCCAGGTGTTATCCAGGTGGCGCCCCAGGAGGCGGTCACCCTCACACCCGTTATGTATCCTGCGAACAGGTTCTGGTCGGTTGGACGGCCACAGCTCATACAGTGTTGTGGGAGCGTTCATATGCATCTCACTTTACCAGGAAGCACACAACTACACAGCCGTACCGTGCTGTCGCGCCGTAACAACGCTGGGGCCGCAGGGGGGTGTTAGGAATATTCCCTGAAAGCTACGGGAGGTTCGGAACACTCCTGCTCCGTCAGTAGTCCGTTTGGTACCATCCGAAGCGGCCCTTTAAACATCTAAGAGCCCCACTATAGTGGGATAACTTTCCCCTAAGTCCGCAGATGACTTTGTCGGTGAAGGTAGGGTAACTGGGGTACGTCAGTAGGGTAACTGGGGTCCCAAGGTAGGGTAATCATGTTTCCAAGGTAGGGTAACTTCACCCTATCATGTTTTTATTTCCTTCGGGAGTCCGCGCGACCACATATAATGTTGCCCCGGAGACCCGTGCAACATTTACTATGGGTCCTTTGCTTTATGCAAACATACCCTCCGAAGGTTACCCTGCCTAGTAGGGTAACTTTGGCCTACCTAGGTTACCCTGTCTAACCCTATGTAACCAAGTCACTTTGTAGACACTTGTACCAACTCATGTCTACCGGTAGTATACTAAGTATACTGGCCTATCCTCAATATGGTTACCACTTGGTATGCCATACGGGCTTGAGTCTAGTCCACTGTAGCTACCTATCTGTAGGGTCGTTACAGGTATGTCGTCAATCGGCATGATCCCCTCCCCTGACAAGCACACAAGGATTTGAGCCGCGATCAGAGCCACATCATCAATGGCAGAAGTCTGGGCGCACAAACGTGGACTGTTTACCGGAACATCACATTCTGCACGTATACCGGACAGGAACACAATCTTGAAAGAACCAGACTCAACATCGCTTTGAGCTACACACACAATGATCAAGCGAAAAAAAGGAAAGGAACCAATCAATGACCCTTTGAAATGACAGTCAAGAAAACTAATTCACTGCTCATCTTGGTAGACATCGCCGATAGTCAGTACGCCATCGAATCCATCCGTTCTCCTGTCAAGTTCTCCTGACCAGTACCCGTATGCACTGTCCTAGCCGTAGGGTCCTCTCTGCTCTCGGCATCGAAACCAGTACAACGTTTCCGGGGCATCTCGGATCTCGGATACTCGTTGATAAGGTAATCCAAAATGCGCTTTTCGGGCCTATCCTCCATGCGATAATCCTCACCGAACTGTATGCCTTGCATCGGGTCATCTTCGCCTTGAGCCGGGCGATCAAGGACGTTTAATGGGAGCTGACGATTCTGCGCACACAACGATTTGGCAAGAATGGGGATACGATTCGCCGGCCATTTAGCGTGTCGGACACGTGGACATCGCAATATTGTAAAGAGGATTTTCCATCCATGCCCAGAGTCTGAGAGGCCTGAGGACGACATGGATAAATGAGAGGTATCATCATCACGCGCGTCGTCTGTATGACTACCCCCCGATCAGCACGTCAGTGGTCCAATAATTCTCGCGAAAGGATCTGGCGTATACCTTGTGCCGGATCATGCGCCCAGTTTTAGAGTCATTTGGATCGCGATAGTCGACTCTCCTCAGCGCCGGGGTGTCATGCCGGTCGGAACCCTGATGACAGTAACAGTACACCATGAGATCCAGTGGGTTGTCGAGCACGGGATTTGAAAGGAGCAAAGCTCTTACGGTTTCATTGCTGTCGATGAACACATAATCCATGCTATTCAACTCTCGTATAGGTGACCTTTGTAATCTTCTACGCCCTTCGCCTGAAGCGCCAAGTATGTAGCAGATTCGGTGGTGCGGTACTGACCTGTATATCATAGCTGACACTCCGCGGATCTCATAGGAATCCAAGTCGGCAAAACCTACACCCTTGAGATGAGGGGGACGCCAATGGAGTAAGTTATAGTTTAGGGTGATGTTTACCTTATTTCTTTCAAACTGGGATAGTGACAGACCATGTCGCGACGGCAGGACATGAACTATACCCCCAGCGCGGGGACGAACAAGTAGAGCGCTACAATCTGTTTCTCATCAGTCAGTAAGTAAAAACCTGAAAGAGGCTGATGATTTAGGAAGTGCCTAACCTGTGGGCCTACGGTTGGGTGCCGGGCGAAAACCAGGGGCAACAGGTTGGTTTTGGACTGCTGCGGGGCCATTATGCCGTGGATAAGATAACATTTGCGCCAGCGCAGGGTCATTATCCGGTGAACTTGAATCACTTACCATGTGTGGGTGGACAGGATCATTACAACGTTGAATAGGTACATCCGGGCCGGCCGCAGGAACATCACGCGGGGAGGCTCTCCGAGTTGTCCGGCAGCACGGACGTTGACTTGTGCAGCAAGTATACTTAGACCAGCCGCACTCGGAGGAGCCTGTCCGAGTTGCCCGGCAGCTGGGACATTGACCTGTGCAGCCGGTACGTTTGGACCAGCCGCACCCGGAGGAGCCTGTCCGAGTTCTCCGGCAGCAGGGATGTTTGGAACAGCCGCACGCGGGGGAGCCTGTCCCAGTTGTCCTGTAGGAGGGACGTTGACGTGTGCAGCTGCTACGTTGCGACCAGGGGCACACGGAGGACCCTGTCCGAGTTGTGTAGCAGCAGCGACGATGACTGGTGCAGCTGGTATATTGGGACCAGCCGCATGCGGAGGAGCCTGTCCCAGTTCTCCCGGAGCACGACGTTGGGACATGTCGCACCGGGTAGAGCCTATCCCACTTGTCCTGTAGCCGGGAGGTTGACTTATGCAGCAGGTACTTTTGGACCTGGGGCACCCGGAGGAGCCTGCTTGAGTGGGCTGGCAGCAGGGACGTTTGGAACACCCACACCCAGGGGAGCCTGTCCTAGTTGTCCAACAGCAGTGACATTGCCCTGTGCTGACAGTACATTTGGACCAGCCGCACGCGGAGGAGCCTGTCCGAGTTGCCCGGCAGCTGGGACATTGACCTGTGCAGCCGGTATGTTTGGACCAGCCAGCCGCACCCCGAGGAGCCTGTCCCAGTTGTCCAGCAGCAGAGAGGTTGACTTGTCCAGCAGGTAGGTTTAGACCAGCCACATCCGGAGGAACCTTTCCGTGTTGTCCCGCAGCTGGGACATTGACTTGTCTATGTCAGCAGGTACCAGATCTCTAAGAACAAGCGACATGGGTAAGACCAGGGTACTTTATCGTAGCTGTAGATGTGTCTATGAAGACTCAATATAAACGTGCGTAAAACAATGATAAAGATTGTCTTGTAATAACTTATTATATTGATAACATCTCTTCTCTATAGCGTGATGAGTCAGTAAAGCTCGGGAGGCACTTCGATATTGATATCTCACGTCGATGGAGTGGGTGGCCTACAAGTTACAACCATACTAACTGAGGACCTGCTAACCATTCTGAACATTTCCTATAGTGCAAACACCTTTTGACCCTTAATAATATCGCCCCACCATTGACCTCCGGACTGGAGAGCTCTTGATTTCTCTGGTGTGGCACCACCTTCCAGTCAGAGTTCACAATCCTTCTTCTGTCACGAGGAACTTAAACTTGTCTGCACGCTAGACAGTGTCCTCAGCATCGGACGAACCAAGTGGCCAACTTCCTAATTGGACCTATCGCAGTAGCTGATATCACTCTTGCTTCCTGCCCTTAGGCTTTGGTCTGACTCTCAGTCAGGATCTTACCCATGGTATATTTCCCTCATAGTCTTTCCTTACCAAATGATCCTATATGGTACTATGCCATTGGTGTGGGTGTGGTCATACTCTTATTTCATTTCAGAGTAGACACGACGAAAACGTCCAGTTACTTTAGTAACATCGTTTCCTGGGCAGTTCCGCTGTGTCTGTATCTTTATGCGACGTGAACCGACTTCGCCCGGGACACTTGCATAAGCTCGCAAAAGGTCCCCTCCGATATATCCTGTGAACAGCATCCGGTCGGATCGATGGCCGCGACGTATACGGTGTTATGAGATAGGTTCCAATGATAGCGTCCTTTGGTGTTGGGACCAACTCCGACGCCGTCAGGTGTTGTCGCCCTGTCCCAACGCCGGGGCCAGAGGGGGGTGTTACCTTCACATTGTGAAGTTAGGGTAACCCCATGGTATACAAAATTAGGTGAAAAAGCTACGCTTTTCTCATATGCCTAACAGGAGCTCCCTCCTCGAAAGCTTCATCCTCCAATCTCCTTAGCCTGGTACAACAATAAACAATATACATTAAATTCCTTTCTGAACTCAGGGTCGCAGGGTAAAAAACCTCATGCGTTTGCTTGTCCACATGAGGAAAACCTTTCCACCTTATTCAACGTCTGCCCTACCTGGCATTTCCTCATTCTCCCTATGAAATTCCTCCACCAGTTCTCACGCGTTATCCAAGCTCTCCGGTGGTTCCCAAGTGTTCTCATCTTCTGAGCATCCTTTCCACTTAACAAAATACATAAGTTCGCGCATCCGCTTATTGCGTCCGTGAAGCTTTCTGGTATAAGCGATTATCTCGCTTTTAACAATTTTCTCCACCTCCCACTCCAAATCGCAGTCGATTTCTTCGCGCTTGCGAGGTGCTTGTTCCCTTTCGTCTCGGACGGAGGTTCAATCGGGTTCCAATAATGAAACCTGGAAGACAGGATGTATCTTCCACCGCGGAGAGATTTCTAGTTTGAAAGCACGGTTGCCTCGTTGTTCAAGTATCTTGAACCGGCCATAAAGCTACAGGCTTGGCTTCTTGGTGGCTCGCTTGGTACGAATATTTTTTGCATTTAGCATGACTTGATCTCCAACCTCGAGGTTTGGTTGTTCAAGTGCTTTGCGATTGTAATATTTTTTCATTGCTTCCCTCACCTGATCCAATGCTTTATGTGCTTTCTCGTGAACTGCTTTCATCCAATGGCTAAATAAGCCTGCTCCGGGGTCCAGAGCTTCGCTCTCCTTCATCCATTCTGCCTGTGGATAGAAACCGTAATTGGCATAGAAGGGGGTACGTCTGTGAGCATTTGTCGCGGAGTTATTATATGCAAATTCGGCTAGTGGCCACAGTTGATACCAATCGTCTTGGTCGTAGTTGACAAAGTTCCAGATGTAACCTTCCAGCACTTGGTTGGTTCTTTCGGTTTGTCCGTCCGTTTGAGGGTGGTATGCTGTTGACATTCTTCGTTTCATCCCTAATGCTTTGCAAAGAGATTCCCAAAATTCTCCTGAGAATTTTGTGTGCATATCCGATATGATTTCCGTAGGTAGGCTGTGAAGCTTCCAAACTTCGCGGAGGAAAACAGTTGCAACGGTTTTAGCTGTTGCTTCAGTGGGTAGGCCGATGAAGTGTGCCATTTTCGTAAACCGATCTACAACTACCATGACCTGCGTATATCCTTAGGATTCAGGTAGTTGAGTAATGAAATCAGTTGAGATTGATGTCCATGCCGAAGAGGGTGTTTCTAGGGGAGGGGTAGCTCCCATGGTGCATGTCCCGGGGATTAATTGTGTTGAAATTCGTCGCATGGCCGGACTCAATGTTTCATCCATTTCGTCAGCTGGTCTCAATCGAAATCCCTAGTAACTATTTCAATTGTTCTTTCCATTCCAAAATATGCGGCTACTTTAGAGTCATGGCATCCCTTCGCGATCTCAGTCTTGAGTTCGTTGTTAATGGGTATGTAAAGACGGTTCTTGAAATAAATCATCTCGTCTTTTAACTGCCAATTCTTCGTAGGTTCTTCTCCCTGACTTGCCCTTCGTTTAAGTTCCGCGTTGTTCTCACCCCATTGCTGGTCATCCCTTCCAGCCTGTTCTACATTCTCTATTAGGTCGGATTCGTAATTTGTTAGTATGATCCGGGAGATTGTCATACTGGAAACCATAACCTGTTCGTATAGTAACCTCGGGTGGTTGTTGATGTCTTCTTGACCAAAGAACTCATTTTCGATATGGTTTGCTTGTAGTATGCATACCACTGGTGGTCTGTCCGTTGCCTGAACTAATCTCTTGGGTTACAGGTCAGTACTTCTGAAGCCTTCTTTGCCTCGTATCGTCTCCTGTAGTTTTTCTACCTCCATAGCGTCCGACATGTCACCCTTCTCGATTATCTTTTGCGCTATGCTTTCGCCTTCCATGATGTGACAGTGGTTATCACTATGGTTGATCATAATGACTTTAACATCTCCCGTATAATCAGCATCGATTACTCCTCCACCAATATCTATTCACTTTTTGCTCGCTAGCCCGCTTCTTCGTGCTAGTCGTGTGTAGGTGTTTGGTGGTAGTCCGAACACGATTCCCGTTTCAACCAGTCTTTGCCCCGGTGCTGGTATCCGGATTTCCTCGATCGGGTATATGTTGTGCCCTGCCGCTATTCGTGAACCTTTGGTTGCCATTTTTGCCTTGAGGTGTACTCATCTGATTCTCAATCTTGAAACTCCTAATCGCTTTCTTCCTTCGGTTGATTTTCCCTGCTGTCCCGCTGGCCGAATAAAGGTAACCTGAAAATGTTCTGGTTTCAAAATTGACTATTGGGTATGCTCAGCTCCCTCCTCTGGACGATACTCGGGTCGTCTGCAGAGTGCATCGGGTTTCCCACCACCGGTTCCTGGACGGTACACAATTTAAAAGTTGAAATTTGGCAACTCGGGTGCCGATGGCACCTGTCTCGGGTTCCATTTCTTAGTTGAACGGAAATGTTGCAGATTCTGGTGGTTGGTGTAGACAGTTATAAGCTTGTCTGCACCTGCCAGGTAACACTTCCATTCGGTTAAGGCTTCCAGAACTGCAAGCAATTTCTTATCATGTATCTCGTAGTTCCGCTTAGCCGGACTTAATTTTCGAGAGTGGAATGCCACAGGGTGCAGTCTGCGATCCAAGAATTGTGACAGAACCCAACCTAACGCAAAGTTGCTAGCGTCTATTTCCACTACCATTTCTCTTTCTGGATAGAAATGTGCCAGGATGGATGCTGTGGTGAACCTATGTTTGAGTTTCTCAAACGCCTCTTCTTGCTCCTGCCTCCAACTGAAATCCCTCGGATTTCCTGTTAACGTTTCCGTTATTGGCCTGGAAATCTTTGAGATGTCCTTAATGAATCTTCTGTAAAAATTCGCAAAGTCAATAAAAATCTGTACTTCTTTTACAGATCGTGCTGATCTCCATTTCTTAATGGATTCAACCTTTCTCTCTCTCATTGTCACCCCGTCCACTGCAACGATGTAACCCAGGATTCTACAGATGGAAGGTGGAAAACCGATTTCTTCAGGGATATGGCCAACCAGTGTTCGGCCAGCCTAGTGAGTACTTTTTTGCCCCCTTCGACGTGTTTCTCGTAGTTCTCTGAATAAAGGAGAATGTCATCTAGGTAGACGACCACCCAGTGATCCAAGAATTCTCTTAGGATGTTGTTCATCATTGCCTGAAATGTTGCAGGGGCATTGACCAATCCGAACAGCATGACTTTGTACTCGTAATGTCCATACTGTGTTCTGCAAGCCGTTTTCCATTTGTCTCCAGCCCGTATCCGGATGAGATGATAACCGTCTTTCAAAACGATCTTGCTGAAAGTTTTGGCCCCTGCCACGCGGTCTCTGAGTTCGCTCATGAGGGGTAATGGATATCTGTTTAGGATCGTTAACTTGTTCAGCTGGCGGTGATCGACAGATATTCGAAGTTGACCATCTGGCTTCGGGACGAACAGGATCGGGGCTCCGGCCAGACATTGGCTGTGTACAATCTTTCCTTGCTTAAGCATTTCTGCAAGGTATTCGGCCAGAACATCTTACTAGTATTGGGACATTGGGTAAATGAGTCCCCATGGCGCTTCTGCACCTTCTTTCAACTCGATTGCCTGGTCAAAGGTTCTGCAAGGAGGTATTCTTTCCGCTGTGTCTGGTAGAAATAACTTTTTGTACCTTAGGTATTCCCTTGGTAATGAGTCTAGGGTAATCACTTTTTCTTCTTTTTCGTACGCAATTCCTCCTATATATTGGGCTTGAGGGTCATAGGTGGCTGTCTCATCGAATTCGTGTAGGTCTGCCACGGCCTCGTCTCCGACATGGGCATGGCAGTCATCGTGTTTGAATTCCCATTTCTCCTGGTTTTCCAAGTTGGATACTGGGTGTTTCTTCTACCACCATCCAAACGGTATGAACAAGTCATACTGTCCTGCAGCCACGATTTCTGCAGACACTGTGGACCTATGTCTATTGCCAATTTGCACAGTGATCGTGTGAGAGTACTTTTTTCCTCCTGAGGATACAACGACGCCATCAAACGCTACAATATAAATCGCTTTCTGGCGTACTTCGTAAGGTATTTGCAACTGGTTAACCACTTTTTCGTTTAGTAGGAAGATGTTTGAACCGGGATCTAATAAGACGCGAATCTGAATTCTGTTACCTCCGGTTTCGAGGTAAGCCCAACGTTGTGAGCATTCGTAGTGTTTAGGTATCGGAGGTCTTGGACGTCCTTTACCATGACATAATTCTGTCTTGCGTTTGGAACTCATTTTTTGTCTCGTTCACTGTGGCTGTCTATTACTGCGCCAGCATGGTTTCGACCAGATAGCTCTCCGCAGATAAACTAAATCTCTTCTTTTGGTATACTGGGCAGCCCCCTACTAGCGGTCTTTACCTCCTGCCGAGGAGTTCCCAAATTCCAAGGCATGGTCCGGTGCGCATTGGTCAGTGATTTGCAACTAGGTCCTTGGGCAAAACCGTATCATCGACTTATTGTTTCCTGCCTAGGCCGGGTTATATTCGGCTTCCATGAGAGCTTCGTCTCCTCCTGTATCTAGCAGAGAAACCTGTTGGGCCGTGCGACGCGTAGAGCCTTGCCGAGTATAGTGCCCACTGACTCCTAGCCACAGCTCGGGTAGACTACTTCGTCCATAATCCGAAGATATCTTTCTGTGCGCCCCGAAGGTACGGTTTTTAAGGTACCTTTACCAGGCTTTGTCGAGTTAAGTCTCAAATTTGCGAGCTTTTTAACCGCCAGCCCCGCGGTTCCTGTTCTGCAGCTAAATATTTGCTCTGATACTCTTGACCCCTTCTCAGTTGCCACAATATCTCTTCCGGCGATAACCTAGGTTATGTCTCGGTTCGATATTACCTCCAGCTTCCGGATCCTCGTGTTTTTGGATTCACAAAGAGGTATTTGAACTACCCACATGCCGTTGCCAGTGGTGACATTGGGACATCCTAGGCCTCATCCATATCCGTATCCCACGCCCTAGGCCGCTCAATCCTATTCACTTGATGTGAATTTCTTTCCTGACTTCAATCAGCCACGGTGGCGACCTGTGGTCTTCGTGGTTGAAATTTGGAACGAAATTTCCCTGAGTTGCACGTGTCGGCTGTTCGTCTGCCGATAGTGCATACTTGAATGGGTCTGCGACCGTTCTTCCATTTATGACCTGGAAAGCCACCCTGGGTGCATCCGTCGTTCTTTCGTCGCTTGTCGATTTCGTCTTCGTGGATACCCGAATGAGTGCCTTTGATGTTTATGTGTTCCACGTATTGTCCCTCGGGTACCGCTTTTCCCGTTTTCTCCCCTACCTTTTTCCCTTGATAGGCAGCTTTCTCTGCAGGAGAGTATTTCTTCCGTAAGATTTTTTCTCCGGAATCCTTTTCGCGTTTGTGTTTTCCCGACTAATCCGAATTCATGGACGGTTCATGCCGGAGGCCCCGTTGTTTTTTAAAAGCTTCCTCTGCGTTTGTTACTGTTCAGATGGCAACAAGCCATTCCGAGGCGCTACCATATTCCTGCTTCTAGTGGCGGCGGAGTGCCTCTAATGTCAACCTTTTGTCGACCATATATCGCCATGCGATACCAGTAACCTGCGCCTGAATGTTAAGGTTTTCCAGTTCCAGGAGATACTTCTCTGTGTCCCCTTGGTACTTGACCAGTTCCATTCTTCTCAGCGCCCTTTCCGCTTCATGGGAAACAGTAAACCGCACAATGACTTGTGCTTTGAATATATGCCAATATTCATAGCCTTCTTGTTTTTGGAAACCTAATTCAGCAGTCATTTGTTTCCTATACGCCAACGCAAATGGGGCTACTTCCTTTCCTTCCATTCTACCTATGGCGTATATAATCTTATCCTCCTCTTTCATCCAGTATGTAGGATTTCATGCAAAGTAATCTTCACATGTGAGGAGCAAACCCTTTACATCTTGGTAATCCAGATGCGTGTAAATGAAGGGGGGGTGTGCTGGTTTCCGTGTAGATCCCCCGAGTGCCATACTCATGACTTTCACCAGTTTCGCCAGTTGTGGGTCGTCATATTCTGGGGTGATAGGGCTCCTGTGCCTTTTTCCCTTTTGAATCTCCCGGCGGTTCGCGCCATCCCAATCGTGATCGGTTAGATCAGGATCTCCACCGTTTCCTCCTGCTGGTGGGGGTATTCTCCCCCCATTTCCTCCTGTTGGTGGTGTCGTGTCCGACCTTTTCTGCACCCAAACGTCTTCTTCTTCATCTTCTTCAACCCTAGGTTGAAGAGCTTCTCTTATTCTGTAGGAAGGACCTTCAGCATCGTCAGTGCCTGGTATTTTCAGTGGTGCTGACTGCCTGTGCGCTAACTCTCGAATCTCCTCTCTTGACCGTTTTACTTCGTCTAGCACTGCTGCTAGTTTCTTACAGTGGGTTCGCTGCTGTTTAAGAAAGTGCTCGTCTGCTTGGTCCAACAGTCTTTCCAGAGATAGGACTTGGTCCCTGAGTTCCTCGTCCTGTGCTTGTAACCTAGTGCTCACCTCTGCTTGGCGGTGTTGCTGCGCTGTATGGGCTTGTAATTCATGCCCTACGCGTGCAATTACCTCAGCCTGCATGTTGGTTGATTGTTTCGTGACTTGGTCCAACTCACCTTTCAGAGTATCCAACTCTTCACCAACAATCTGGTCCCCGTTCTGTAACCTTCGGGCCTGTGCTTCGAGATAGGCCGCCGCATGTGTTTGGTTAGCCTCCGAAAGGTCAAAAAAAGCTAGATGCGGGGCATCTCGAGTGGCGGCTAAGGTTTGATCGAGTTGCCCCATAACGGTGCCTATCCGGGCGGCTAGTCGACTAAGTTCAAGATTTGAATTCGGCTGTCGCGATGGTCCTCCGCTTACTCCACTGCGTCCGTTCTGAACTCTCTTCGAATCCCGACGGCTAGGTGCCTGGCCCACAAATGGTGAACTGGGTCGGTTAATCTCTCCCGCGGAATAGACAGCTGTATCCCCTGCTGAGATCAGTGATCCTAAGGTGCATTCTGATCCTTCTTCCTCTCTCGTATCCATGGGTTCCGCTGTGATGCGTAGTTGAGCCATTGTGTCTGGCCGGTAGAACCTTCTTCAGTGGGTTCTGCTGAAGTGTTCTATAGTCGTCTGCCTAACCAAGAGGCAGGTATCGCTCCTTCTTTTCGAAAAGGGGGATATTCCGAAATCCAGACTTCTGAACAGGCTAGTCCCGATCCCGCGGGTGTTCAATCTCTAGTGGGTATCTCAAAATGCTTGTAAAAGCGCCGAAAGTGTTCTGCGTTTGGAACCAAAATGGGTCTTGTGAACCAGGACGGTCTGTGTGTCCTGCGTTCATGGAAGGTAACTGGTGGTAGGTTTGAGGGTATCTGACAATGTGTTTGTTGTTCAGATAGTGGGTATTTCTTATAAAAGAATAATGCTTTTATAGCTGGTGCGTTTAAGACTTCTTCAAAAGGTGCTGCTATGTCTTGAGGTAGGTAAGGTTCGAAGATACGGCTTGTATCTAGTGTGTGCATGTATTGAGCCTTGGTAACAAGGAGACTATCAAGATACTGTTAGGTAGTACCAGATCTCTAAGAACAAGTCAGATGGGTATAACCAGAGTACTTGATTGTAGACGGGGATGTGTCTAGGAATCAATATAAACGTGGGTAAAATAATGATAAAGATTTTCTTGTAATAACTTATTATATTGATATGATCTCTTCTCCGTAGGGTGATGATTTCACTAAAGGTCGGGAGGCACTTCGATATTTATATCCCGCGTTGATGCAGCGCGCGGCCTACAAGTAACTACCATACTAACTAAGTACCTGCTAACCATTCCGAACATTTCATATAGTGCAAACACCTTTTGACCCTGAATAAGATCACCCCACCATTGACTTCCGGACTGGAGAGTTATTGATTTATCTGGTGTGGCACCACGTTCCAGTCCGAGTTCACAATCCCTCTTCCGTCAGGAGGAACTGAAACTTGTCTGCACGCGAGAGAGTGTCCTCATCATCGGACGAACCAAGTGGCCAACTTCCTAATTGGACCTCCCGCAGTAGCTGATATCACGCTTTCTTCCTGCGCTTAGGGTTTGGTCAGACTCTCAGTCGGGATCGTACCAAAGGTACAATTCCCTCATAGCCTTTCCTTACCGAATGATCCTATATGGTACTATCCCATTGGTGTGGGTGCGGTCATACTCTTATATCATTTCAGAGTAGACACGACGAAAGCGTCCGGTTACTTTAGTGACATTGTTTCCTGAGCCGTTCCGCTGTGTCTGTAGGTTTATGCGACGTCAACCGACTTCGCCCGGGACACTTGCATAAGCTCGCAAAGGCTCCCCCCTGATCTATCCTGCGAGCGGCATCCGGTCGGACGGACGGCCGCGACATATACGGTGTAATGAGATAGGTTCCAATGATCGTGTCCGTTGGTGTTAGGACGCAACGGCGACCCTGTCAGGTGTTGTCGCGCCGTCCCAACGCCTGTGCCAGAGGGGGGTGTTAGATTCACGGTGTTAAGGTAGGGTAACCCCAGGGTATACAAAAAGTAGGCTGAAAAGCTACCCTTTTCTCATATGCCCTACAGGCCAGCCGGTACGTTTGGATGAGTTGCACCTGGCGGAGCCTGTCCGAGTTGTCCGGCCAGAGGGACATGGGCTGGGGGAGGATATGGAAGAAGTTCCCCTGGGTTCCCTATAGTCGTCGCAGCCCTCCACTCATTTGTGGCCCCTGGCGGTAGTAACGATGCGTGCACGACGACCTGCCCAGGGGGGATTGCGGGATTTCTTACTACCATTTTGCCTTTGTTCTTTGTGTCATTCAGCTTTAGGCAACTGTCCGTAAACAGTTCCACGACTGCCTCCTTGATATCCTCTGGACGATGCATATCATTGGCTGCCACTGCGGAGACGATGAGATCGCAGGCAGGACGCAAGGTCCTCATACCTGTCTATATTGGCAGGAAGTCGGCGTCAGGGAAACCTTTGGCCGTTCGGCCTGCTGGCGCAAAGCCCCTTGCCATCATCTGATCCTTCGCCCAGTTTAGCCACTCTGTGTACATTTTCTTTTGAGCCGGGACTTGTGTGAGGCCCATGTTTAGCTTATGATCGCTAATCGCTCGACCACTAGAGTTGGTGCGATGCATGGTGATTACCCCTTGAAGCGAACTAGGCGGGAGTTGATCTGTCGGTCCCGGCGCAAGGCCTCCCGCATTTTGCATGTATTCGTACTGCATGTTCATATTTTGTGCTATGTCCATCGAGGGTTTGTTTATATTGATAGTTGATTTGGAGATTCTAATCTTGTCAATATAGAGGATGTTGTGGATGTTGTGGATGTTGTGGATGTTGTGGATGGCGGATTATCCTTGGTATGAACTTGCTCCTGTTATGATCAACCAACATTAGATATACAACTCTCAAACATTCAAGATTGTTTGAAAGAATTATGAATTGTTTGAATTGTTTTCAAGAATTAAGATGCATCAAGAACTGACACCCCCGGCGTCCATTAGTGTTTCAGTTGTTTCCTGTGAACGCAAGATGATAACCAGCTGATACGACGTGATGTCGCGACACACAACACTAAACCTGTTCGACGGCTGGTAATAGATCAGTGTGCACCACGCTAGGCCCAGCATCTGCAGCTCATCCTCCTGCGTTAACATCGAGACGAGAACAACCTCACACTACTATCACCCAGACTGAAGGCCTGATGTCGGCGGTGCCGAATTCCATTATACCGGTCAAATGTTCATTTTGTCGCAAAGGGTACGCGCGTGGAGGCACGTACGAGACACACTTGAGAAGTGCGCATGCAAATCGCGAGATCGTACTCGCATCCACCATACTGAATCCGCCTGCGGATGTGCTTAACGACCAGGGGACTGACCTATCTGATGCCAACGAACCCATCGAACACTCTGATGCAGAGTACGAATCAGATCCTGCCGGAGATAGAACCTGTAGTGAGCGCGACACACCTGACGATACGCTTCGGCGGGCACCTGAACCAGACGGACTCGAGGACAACACCTACTCAGTCCCTGCGGAACAGGAGGATTATCCGGGCGCCGGGAAGCTATCGGAGAGGTTAAACAGTACAAGGAAGAATGCCGGGATTTGCGCCAGAACCCATGGGCTCTGCTTGCTTCTGCACAAGGCTTCAAACTTGCATCTTGTTTCATTGAGAGCAAAGTCTCCAAGATGTGGATTAATGATTACTTTTTGAATGGTATCGGAAACTCGACCTCTGTCGGCTATCGCTCTATGCATACGTTGCGGAATCTTCCCCGACACTTCGATCCGTTTAGCCCGTATCTGCAATGGTCGGAGGGACATGTCGAGGACGATAAGAGCATATTACGATTCTTTTATCGGAACGTCCCAGACTGCGTGAGATATTTTCTTCGCCTCATAGCCTATCGTGATAACTTGGTCTATGCGCTTCGCCGTGAATACGACCAGACCGGAAAGACAATTTATCCAGAAATGCATACAGCTTACTGGTGGTGGGAGTTCCAAGTACTGCCGCGTAGCCTCTTTTATGTGAAAGCATACTAATAGATCACAGGAAACACTCCCAGAAGGGGCGACTGTGGTTCTAATCATGCGGATGTTAGATCAGACGAATGGCACCCACTTCTCCTGAGACAAGAAAGCATGGCCGGGTTATATGACGATGGGAAATCTTCTGTCGACAATACGTAACAGACCTGGATCAATGGCGATTCTGCTTCTTGGGCCATTGCCCATTCGGCCCAAGCTCGCAACGTCCTCTAGGGCTGACACACTCCAGAGACTAATAAATGTTGACAAACTCCGTGGCCTATTCGAACTCATTTTTGCGCCATTGAACTGTGCAGCGGGGGAGGGCGCCCATATTGATTGTGCTGACGGCAAGATCCTGAAATGCTTCCCGATAATGTCAGGGTGGATTGCGTACCATATGGAAAATATTACCCAACACGGAATCAAATCCAATGCCTGTCCTAAATGTGAGGTGCCTCCAGAAGAATTAGGAAGCCGAGCCGGCCACCATTGTGCTAGAGATTACGCAAGATACGAACGCTACCAATGCGGAAACCTGTCCCTATATTCCGCGACCGAAAACACTGTTCACCCTCGCTACACGAATGAAACTCCTGGTATCAAGAGGGAGCAAAACGTTTTTCAAGCACTCGTGAGAGTTTTGATGCCTGATCTGCACAAGCCGAATATGCTCCATACAAGCTATCTAGGACTCTCCCAGCATGTGATGGACTGGATTCAGGGATTTCTCAAAAAACATGCGTGACAGCAGGCCATTGAAGTCGCCCGGAAAGCTTTGCCCCTTTACCCCGGATTCTTTGTCCCCAAAAAGGCCGACAAGGAGGTTACGCAGTAGCAAGAAAAAGAGATGAGGAATCTCAGGTGTTGTTTGTTGGGAGTTCTCGCTGTGGCGTTGAGACAGCCTGATAGTACGCAGGTGCAACCCTTCAGACATGCGCTCACCTGTGTCAGGTCACTGCTTGACTTCACCATGATGGCTCAATACCGAAGTCACACACCCGAAACTATATCTTCTATGGAAGAATATGCGACGAAGTTCCACAAGACGAAGGACATGTTCCCGGAGTCTCGCATATCCAAACGGCCGCTAGAGAAGGCTGATGAGTTGCGCAAGGAGGTGGTGTCCTCTGAGAGCCCAGATGAGGGAGCCATTGCCCCCATCTTACAGGCGCTGGATCAGTGACGACGATTGTGAAGAAGAGAACGACCAAGTTATGGAATGGATACATTCCGAATCTAATTTCAACTTTGTTAAGATGCATCTAATAAGTCACTTTGGCGATCACATCTACATGTTCGGCAATATTCCCATGTATTATACGGAGTAGGGAGAGCTCGCACACAAGGAGCAAACCAAGGATGCATGGCGACGCTCAAATAAAATCGACGCAGCCCGACAGATACTAGGCAGCTACGGTCGACAACCTGCCATCCACATAAGACTTTTGAACTTGTAATTCCTTCAACGTGAAGGAGTTGATTGAGCAACTGAGGTAGTAGAAAATTTAGAGAAGACAAGGCCCACGCCAACCCCACCAGCACATCGTAGGATTCTGAAGGTACGTCGTGATAATATCCACTAGGTCGTTGATTTTAGCAGAGGATGCGATATATCGCCGGAGAAGATTCGTGGGGAATTGATATGCTACAGCCGACTGAGCCAGCCTCCTGAGCGCCGTCTGCTGGAAGATCCGGCCATACTTCGTTCTTTGCCGGTGGAACTACTGATGCAACAGGATATCCCGTTCTTGCGTTTCAGGAGTCAGGTATTTACAACATACACTGTGCCTGATGCACCGGTTCTCAACTCTTCCGCAACCAGACCAGTCGGAACGATGGCATTTGGATACAGGCTGGTGGGGAGAATATGTATGGTGCCCTCAGGGGTCGTCTCCCGGCAAGGCTCATAGCTCTTTTCAAAATCCGGTCGGGCTATATGCATCAGGAAACGGTCTATGGCCTTGCCTGGGGTCAATTCATGAGCCTGGTAGACTCCGGACGACCGCCTCACGTACACGGTCTGGTAACCGTTCCGCGCAGAGATATTACCCCAGAGCTCACAATTGTGGATAGCGGGACGATCTTAGGCCTGGCGCATCTGATACCGGAGACAGACCGGCGCTGGCTTGACAACAGTCAGATCGATTTACGCATGTTTATGAGATCTATTAGAATCACAGAGGGGGCTCATATAATAAAATAAACTCGTGGAGCGGTGGAGCCTAGATGTGGCCAAAATCGCTGCCCGACGGAGATGTAGCCTCACGATCACGACTAGAGGATCAACGTGTATAATAGACAAGTATATAGTAGAGATATAGACATCGAGGAATAGAAACATCTAGAAACAAACAAATTATGCACGATGGTAGTACTACTAGTAGGAGGCACACTGGAGGGAATGACTAGGGTGATATCGCGGCAAGTTGTTGTAAGCACAGTGGGAAGTAGAAGGAAAAGGGAGTACAATGGCGAGGTATCCAAATACTGCGGTGACGCAAGGCAGGCAAAGAGATGTCAGGACGTGAGATAAGGAACGGGAGAACAGCAGGAGATGTGGGGTGGCGGCGGGATGTGGGTAAGGTCCAACGTCAGATCAGGACGCAATCGGCGTTGGGAATGGGGTCCGGACCCTGAGGAAGCGGAGGACGGAAAAACGACCTCGGATGCGTCCGGACCCGGCGCCCGCGCCTCTGGCGCAGGATTCATTTTCGCAGATGTCTGAGCGAGCTCATGACTCCTGGGAACCTATCGAGAACCTTAACCCCTCCATAGAGCTCATACAGGAATACTGGGATGCTAAACACCCAGCAGAACCAATGCCCCAGATCACCTCGCACTACATTAAAGCTTCATGAGAATACATCGAAGTTTCCTCCACACCCGGCACCACAAATGATTGTCCAGAAGACATCTGGGAACCCGATTTCAATGAGGAATATGATTCAAGCAGCTCTGAGCACGAGTATTTCCCCACAGATGACTACAGGCTCCTATGGCACACCGACGAGAGCGCTGAGGACAGCACAGACCTTTGAATGCTTGTTGATTTTTCAGAATAAGGCAATTGAACATGTGTACATGTTCAGGTAAACGGGACACACGGTTGGACAGTGGAGGATCTCCTATGTATAGTTCATTTATATTTGGTTTATTTGATTTGATTTCACCTCGGGCACTGTATTTGAGTTGGATAGGCTATGCTATCATATTGCTATATTTTGTTTCTTTGCAGGAAGTTTATATTGAGGATTCCGGGTATGGAATGGTCATGTAACACTCAGGAAGGTTGAGCTTTGTTGCTTACCTTAGTCTTGCAGGATTACAGGATTCCGGTATGTGCCCATCTACTCATAATGATGGTGATTGCAGGAAAGGCTATCGCTCTTGGGTTTTGTATTTGAACCTGTCTCCTGGCTAGAAGGAAACACCACACTTCGACAGATCTTCAGTCTAAGAATACGCTTGGTTGACCGGTGATCCCTGCGCTCATTTGTCCTTCAACTATTATCCTTCTAGCTACCAGTTCCTTGAACCCTCTATTTTTCACCTGGGCTAGCAAGTGTATCGCCAGTCCCATTGTATTTTCGTTAGACAGGAATAAACCTGTTACAGATAGCCTCTGCTATTGTATCATAAAATTGAGTTATTTTGCTTGAAGTTTATATTTAGGATTCAGGGTATGGAATGGTCATGTAAGACTTGTGGTGGTTGCGCTATCCCCATTTGTTCTTGCATGATTTGATTATTCTGGTTCGTGCACAGCTTCTCGTCATGATCCTGATTGCAGGAAGGATATCGTTCTGAATTTAGGTATTAAAACCCCGGTTCTGGCTAGCTGGACACAGCCGACTTTGAAACACATTCAGCCTAAGAACACTGGGTTCAATGGGGAGCACTGAGTCCAATATTTCCTTCAACTATTATCTTGCTAGCTACCTGTGCCTTGCAGCCTTCCTTAGCAACCGGGCTAGCTGGTGTATCAATGCCCTTTTTGTAGGTTCATTAGACAGGAAGAAACATATTACAAGGGGTGAATAGTGGTGGTAACAAGGGGGAGTGGAGGCGGCTCTCACTCGCCAGGCCGTATGCTTACACAGGGCCACGGGTCGCATTAGAACCATAATCTCCGCAGGGCCGCCTTCTGGGGAGGACCCTCACTGATTCCGTGAACAGGGCCCAGTTTGTTACTGTAACCGGGGTATTCTTGTCTAACGAAAATACAATACAACCGGTGATAGACTTGCTAGCGCTGCTGCTAAGTGAGGCTTCAAGGCACATGTAGCTAGAAGAATAATCATTGAAGGACAAATTGGATTCCGGGATCGCCGCTCAACCAAGTGTATTCTTACACTGATGGTCTGTCCAAGTCGACTGTCTCCAACTAGCCAGTAGATTGGTATAAATACAAAATCCAAGAGGGATAGCCTTCCTGCAATCACCACCATTACGAGTAGCTGCGCACACACCGGAATCCCGTAATCCTGCAAGACTAATGAAAGAAATATAGCTCTGCCTCCACCAGGGTTATTTGACCATTCCATACATGAAACCCTCAATATCAACTGCCAACAAAACACACTAAATATAGCAATACAATAGAATAGCTTATCTGATTCAGTGAGAGTGGCGGAGCTGAAATCAAATCAAATAAACCAAATATAAATCAGCTAAATATAGGAGATCCTCCACTGCCCGCCCTTGGGTACCATTACCTGAACATGTGCACATGTTACATTCCCTTATACTGAAAAATGAAGATTCATGCTGAATTCCTCGCTGTTCTCAGCACTCTGGCCCGTGTGCCATAGGAGACTGTCCTTATTTGCGGGGAAATACGCCTGCTCAGAGCTGCTAGAATGGTATTCCCTACTGTCATAGGGTTCTCAGAAGTCTTCTGGGCAATGGTTTGTGGTTCAGCGTGTTAAGAACACTGCCATGGGTTCCCAGGAAGCTTTAATGTAATGCGAGGGGATCTGGGGCATTGGTGCTGCTGCGTCTTTAGCATCCCAGTATTCCTGAATGAGTTCCAGAGCGTGGTTGAGGTTCGCGATAGGTTCCCAGGAGTCATCTGCTAGCTCAAAGCGTCTTCTGTGCATTAGGAATTCATGCCTCTTGTTCTTGCAGCTGTAGTCAAGTATCTCCTCTGCTCTTCAATCTTCTGCATTGTCAATTAAGATCGGCTCTAGCTTGTCCATTCTGCGCGAGTTAAATCTCTAGTGGTCTTTCCTTCTGTATTCCTTAAGGGAGGAAACATGGTAGTAGGGTTTCCGGCAGACCATTCTGGGCGGGAGATGTAGTTTGTAGTTGTGGGTGTCAGGTAGATGTTCTAGGACCTTAAAGGGTCTGAACCATTATGGCTCAAGCCTCGGAGAATGTCGGGGAGAGGACATATAACGGCGGCCTCTAACAAGAACTCTGCGGCGCTGCGGGAAGGGTTCTGTTAGGGGTTTGCTGCATTTCTCAGCTTGGACAGTCTGGCGAAACATATTATGCTTTGTGGCCATGTTTACTCCCATTCTCGTTGCTTCATGGGTGTTTAGAATATCGCCCAAGGCTGGTCACTTACTGGCCGAGCTCTGGACGGGGCTGAATATCTTCCTGGGGTGCATATCGAGAGAATGGTATCGGGTGATGATGCCTAGGGATTCATGAGAAGTAAGGTTCCTTGCTGCTGCAATGGCTGGGAGGGCGCCAGACCAGTTGTTCTGTCTGAGGTTCACAAAGTTCCTCATTAGATCCTTGAGGGCCTGAATCCTTCCCTCAACCTGGCCATTTGTTTGGTGGCGGTATTGGGTCGCCATCCCGCCCGGTATACCAAGGGGCATCATCATAGGTGACAAAACCTTAGAGGTAAAGCGAGAGTCCTGGTCAAGGACAATGCTGAGAGGAAGGCCATGCACATGGAAGATAGTGGTATTCAGCTTCATGAACATCTTCTCAGAGGTAGCTAGGTCTTTGAGGTGTAGGAGATAAGTATAGAAGGTAACGTAGTCCAGGATAACCATAATAGATGTATAGCTGCCAGATTTGTTCAAGGGGCCGGCTAAGTCTATGGCTAGAGATTGGTAGGCTCACTCGGTGTCAGGTAAGGTAGGAGATCGACTATCGGGTAGGGTAGTTGTCCTGTTGTTAATCTGGCACTTATCGCATGACCAACTGTATTGGACACAGTCCTGGTGTATCAATGGCCACTAGGAGAAGGAAGACGGATAAGAATACCATTTGCAGGCTGAGAAATGTCCGTGGCCTTCATCGATAGTCGTGCGGATAAAGCCCCGTTGGCATACTCCCATCTCACGAGGTCTTATAGGTATATGAAGGTTTTCGTACCCATTGGTGTTCTGTGCAAGTAGGAGGCCATCGTAGAAAGAATAGTGCAATTTGATATTGGTTTGCTTGACTCTTGTGTACAGGACGTCAATGTTGAGGGCGTGTCTGACTTGCCAGGTGAGAATGCACATAGGGCAAGATTGTAGGGTGCTTAGGCGTTGGTGTGCATTGGTGGCCTCATCAGAGTCAGAGCCGGCTTGGCTGTATAGGGGGCTAAAGGCCTGCGAGGCCATCGGGGCTGTGGCTTGGATTGTCTCACTTATGGGAAAGGGCGAGTGATTCTCTGAGAGATATGAGATATCGAGAGCGAGGCCGGCCTTTCTCATGTGCCGTATTTGATGTTGAAGTACTATCCTGCTCCTTTCTCTTCGCTTTCTTCCTCTCCTTCCGGACCTTAGGGTCTTCGGCAAGTAGCCACCACCTTGTTTTTCGTTCTTGTGTATCTCACACCCATTATTAGTACATGACATCCATCTCATTTCCGAGTGCCCTTGTTCTATTTCACTCGAGAGTGGGAGATTTCTATTATCTCCCCATGTGTTTCCAATCGATATCGTGCTATCATGACTAGGGACGCTTGAGGTCGCTGCCTGTAACAGGTTTATTCCTGTCTAACGAAAGTACAATAGGACCGGCGATAGACCTGCTAGCGGTGGTTCTAAGGGAGGCTTCAAGGGACCGGAGGTAAGAGATAATAGTTGAAGGACAAATGGAACTCAGGGATTGCCGTTCAACCAAGTGTATTCTTAGACTGAAGGTCTGTCGAAGTCTGCTGTCTCCTGCTAGCCAGGAGACTGGTTTAAATACAAAACCCA
>Ga0307510_10001234_pt1 | contig 27730 bp, 28 predicted proteins | sample 12_EM_MG_FD_207224 | JGI IMG/M metagenome (GOLD analysis project Ga0307510, IMG submission 207224) | Populus trichocarpa ectomycorrhiza microbial communities from riparian zone in the Pacific Northwest, United States - 12_EM | ecosystem: Host-associated > Plants > Roots > Unclassified | place... | reverse complement strand
GTACAGTACTGTACAGCTCAGTACCGGAGATGGTGGTGTGAATGCGCTTCTCGGGTGTCGGATGAGTGATTCGAGTGAGGGGTCGTGATGGGAGCGTGGGTGTGTGGGTGTGCGATGGTTCAAAAGAGGTGTCTTGAGAAGTGGCTGGTAATATGGGAGAATGGAGATGGATGCTTTGTGCAATATACCGGTGCTCGACCAAGAGCCGGGAGAGATGGACTTGGTTTTTTAGGCGGGTTGGTCTACTGTTGGAGTACTCGAGTATGATACCGTCCGTGAGTGTTGTGGTTGGTTATGGGAGAGGGGGGAGGAGGGAGGGTCAATTAGCTTCGTGTGTTAGAAGGGATTTAGGAAGGGAGGATACTGTACTGTACTGTACCACTCCGTTTTGTTTCAATTTTTATTTTTATTTTTATTTTTTAATTTATTTTGGATCACCTATGGAGGCTTTCTGGTGAGCGCGTCTCCTTGTATTCTAGCTAGCTATGATATTATACTTAGACTATTGCTATAATACTTCTGCGCGGGTTTGAATGCTAGCGGTGGCGAATGCGTGAGCAGCGCTTCAATCGCGGTGGCGAACCCAATATATTGTGCCGTCAGAGGAGGGGGAAAAATTAGAAGTTTGCGGTGATGAGCATCGGAAAACCCTCGATATGGACAGAAAGAAGGACAAAACCGGAGGGGGTGGGGGAGAGTGTTCACTCTCGAACATATCCCGCGCTCGTCATCGCCGCCCCACACCCGGTCGGGTGCAGTATATACAACGCTGTATGATACATAAAACCTTCTGCTCATCTACCTCCCGAGAAACCTACAAACTCACTATGATACTTCCACCACAAGCGCTCGCGGAAAGTACAAGTACAACTTCATCGACCGAGATTTGTATTATAATTCAGGAGCCAAACTTCGACCCAAAACAATAGGATTGAGGCTTGAACCAGCGTCCGAAACATTTAATCAAAAAAAGAAGGTACACCCAACTCGACCGGCCACCAACGTCAGCGAGCTGGTACAAGTACTAGCCTCTACTCTTACCTCCCATAAGGCCCACTTCCCCACGCGGAGGCTCCAGCTGAGTTGAGCTGGCCGTCAAAAGGGCCCAGTCGACCCACGGAAGCCACTATTTTGTTCCGGGCCAGCCTTGTGCACGTGGTGACGTTGATGTTTATATTACAGGAACACCGGTACCACGCCAGGCCCTACGAGATCGGTGCTGGCGATATCGATGGGGATGGAAAGGTTTTCGTGGCGCCTTCTAGCTGGCAGGTTATTAACACCCGTGATGGGTGAAACTGGGGTTTCAGAGATGTCTTTCTTTCTCTCACCGAAAGTACAACGTCAATAGCATTGTGGTTGGACGAACGGGTGGGGTAGTCACACGGTATCACTCGATTGGTTTTGTGCTCGAAAATTTAGAGTGGAAAAGTATGATGGAACTTTAAATAATGGGAATGGGTTACTACTCTGCTCTGGTCCTGATGTCATAGCTTTGGTGTCCTCCCTGGGGTGGAAGGAGAGTGAGGGCGCAGGGAAAAAGAATGGAAAAAAATGAATAAGAAAAGGGAAAAAACCCGCGTCTGTAAAGCTATGATGCAAACTGCACTGCGGCGCAATGCAATCTTGAAGTATCACACCCATGGGCCCTCTTGCTATCAAGATGCCCCGAACCTGCCCCCTCTATATCCAGATCATCTAAAATCACTGCCGGTACCACACGATACATAATGACTGCCACTTCACCCGTTTCTCCGGATTCACCCGAGCCCCGGTAAGTGACCACACGATACATAATTTTTTCCAATCCACGTCCAAGGGCCCCGTCCGCATAGAAGGACTTGACTCACCCCTCCAGTAATAATAAAAATAAGAATAGGTTTTCAGCCTCTCCCTACTAGAGATCGATCGGGTTAAAAATAGAGGTAAAAGAGTTCAGCAACCGGGATTCCCACATGGTCACCCACTGTAGTACTAACCGGTCGATACGATGCTTGTTTACCGCAGAGCGGACGGGATGCGAAATTTTCATCGTTCTGTGGCCGAACACATTTGTATGAGCTTATTCCAGGTATTTAATGGGGATGCTTGGAATTACTGAGAAGCGACGGGTTCACCTTGAAGTAGAGCTTCTTTGAGGCGGTTGGCAATTTTTTGGACATGATTTGAGGCGCTTTCCGGAGGACCACTTCTCGAGCTCCAGACGGGGTGGGTGTTACCTATGGTTTTGCCTCGAGAGAGCTTGTAATTTGAAACTTTACCAGGTGCTAGAGCTAAGTTGCAAACCGAGTCACTTATGCACCATGTAGCTCCGTCTAGAATAGTTTTATTTTCTCCTTCCCTTAGGCCTTAGTCAGAGCCCCCGATCTAAAGAAGAGCGGAATACCGGTAGAAGAGATAATGCCTTAAATAGCGGTAAGATAAGCGAATAACAAGTGCCGGTAGACAAGCTACAACATACCACCAGTTCATCACGCTAAGTGCGATACGTTATGCTTTGCGCTTTCGGCCCGAAATCTCAAACCACCCTCAAACTGTCCCTTGGGATTTATCTGTTAGCCACTCACAGCCAGGCTCAACCGATAACTTAAGATTTTTCAAGAATCTGAGAGCAGAGAGGAGCAAGTATTTAGACCCCCCCCTTCCCTCTAACACCTTATCAGTCAATCAGCTAGAAAAAAAGGAGAGACATGGAGATTCCCAACCTAATCTTAATCCATGAACGTAAGCTCATTGTGTGTAGCGCCGGCAGCCCCCAACATCGAAAAAACAAAAAGCGAAAAAACTCCCAGAAGTTGCTTTGTGCTGCAGATAATACGCTCGCCCTAATTACTCCCCCCCCTTCCTCTACAAGCTGTATCCCCTACAGTACTACTCCGCAGCATTAAGTTCCCACTCCCCACGTACTACTACCTCACATCTCCTTCTCCTGCACAAACGCACTATTATCTACGCCAGCCCCCCCGATACCAGCAACTCCCCCTACTCGCAACATACACATACCTTTCCCTCTGGTTGTCAGATAGACATGTATCCTGACCGAGAGGGTTCGCAGAAACCCCAACTGTGGGAAAGGGCTAAAGGGCTAAGGGCAAACGAGGCACCAAGATGGCAAAAAGTGGTTCGCGAGGGCTTGCTTGTCTTTTGTCTTTTGTCTTTTTAATGCCAACTATGATATCATACATCTATAACCAAGATGAGAGTCGAACTCCCATCATCGCACAGAACCTAGGCTACCAAATTGCTTGAAGCCTGCGCTACACAATTTCAATCTTCTGGTCTTTATATAGCCTATATCTCCCCTGAAGGCCCTTGGGGAGATCAATATATATACCCCAGTAACGGACACAAAGACCTCAGGGACATTAAGTCTTTTTCTACACCTTAAGCTCTCGTAGACAAACAGGACCCTGGACCGAGGTGGCGCCGTCCTCTGGATTTGGGACGAGCGAGCATGGCGTCGGCAGGCCCCAGAGGCCATTGAGCATTTATTGCCGTTGTAGTGTCTCGTCCCCTGAGAACCAAGTAGTCACACAGATACACTCAGCTTGCTAGAGACAGCTTCGGGCAGTGAGGAGTGAGGGGAAGGGAAGCAAAGGCATCACAATCACATCTGGGCATGCCAGATTTCCCTCTCGGGTCGTAATTTCCTGAACAGAGCCAGGAGTGTCTGTCAGAGAGCAACAACACCTGATATACTTCTAAACCCCTATCCCTATCCACCACCTGCTCCTCGGCCGCTGTATTCTCTAAGCAGCTGCAGGTGCTAGTTCCCTAGAGTTTATTCAAAGTAAACTTCCGGGCAAATAGCGGCCCCCACGGAATTCCTGCATTTATTGAATCCCGCACTGAGTGACCGCATCATGACCTATAAAGTTACTCCATTCCACAAAGGTCTGCCAGGCATATGCTGTGACTACACGTAACTCACCCACTAGTCACACGCTATCGACCATTTCGAGTTACCGAGAGGCGAGAGCGTGTGAGTTAGTAGGGCAGGCACAAAGGGTGATCAGCCATGGAGGACTTCTACCTGCAACACAAAGAAGCTCTACCGGTATAGCAAGAGCCTTTTCTACCTACATACAGAACAGGAGGGGCCTCGGAAGCCAGTTGGGAAGTATGGTAGTAATATTATTATAGTTTTGGATATGATGAATTCTACGTAGTAACAGACTGAGCCCCAAATCCCATCATTCACCGTCTTGAATCTGGAGTTGAAGATGCTGTGCCCCCCCTCGGGGCATCCAGTTTACACAAGATAATAGGGCATCCAGTTTACACAAGATAATAATGAAACCAAGGCCGCATAATGATGTAGCTACAGTAGCAACTTGGCACCACAATTGTGGAAGCTATACAAACGACTAGCCTGGGAAGTCGTCTGGTGAGATATTGGAAGGACCTCTATGAGCTGGACTGAAGATCCCCATGGGCATTGAGGAACAGTTAATGTTAGGTCCTGGTACACTCTCGCTTTGCCCGGTGGGCAGATATCTAGATGATAAAGTACTAATTTTAATCGTCTAAGCAGCAGAGAGTGTAAGGTAAGTAGATGTAGGTGGCGAGGATAACCGTAGGGCTGAGCCTGATTTTTGCGAATATACAGTTCATCAACAGTAGGACTATGGGAAGAAAAAGACATGTCCGGAGCTTCAGAGGACAAAAGAGTTCGAATCCGTCGTGCTAGATACGTGCTTCGCAATTGAAGTTCCAGAACCCCAGCAAATCCCGCAATTGACTGCTCGAGTAGCTCACCCCAATGGCAAGCCTGGAAACCGATCCCCGCCCCGAACAAGACGCCGCTGACATAGGGTAACATTAGTACTCGAGTAGAAGGAAGAAGGAAAGGAAAAAGAGGTTTGTAAAATTTAGGGCCTGTTCCGTGTGTACGGTACAATCCCATCATATTTTTTACGATCATAAAAAGTGCAAATAACATGATATTATGTCAAAAAAAAGATCATGATAATATTACACCTTTGAAAACATACGTATTTGGTATGACCAGAATGCTAAGTGGGGAAGATAGAAGTGACCCAGCTTGATTGATTGACCCTGGTTCTAGCACCATTACATTTACAGTCATACCTATTCCAGGAAGGGTTAGCTTTTAGCCACTTCTGCAGATTCTGGATGGAGCTGATAGATATTTGTAGTCTCCTCTTCTACTTCCTCTCTCCTAAACCCTACCTAATAGCATTGAAAAATATGCAATAGGAAAATTGAAGACAAAAAAATGGCATTTTTTTGTCACCCTACGCCCCCTCCAAATCAACATTTCTTATAGAGTTTATATCATACTATAAAATCGCTTTTATGATATAAAAGCGACATGCCGAACAAGCCTCAACAACGAAATACCGGTGCAGGCCACCCACAACAGTTGGCCAAACTAGACGTTTAAAACCGGCCCAGAGGAGAATCGGGTTTAAGCCCAGCTCATTCCTCCCACTACGAAGATCGTCATTAATAGGCCAATTCAGAGAGTGAGTAAGGATCACGCAATCACCGTCATTTCAAGCACGATAGAAAGTCCCCCTCAGGGAATATCGCCGCGCCGGTGCGAATACGGCAGTTTTCACTGGCCAAACACAGAAAGATCGTTACATACTTGTAAAAGGCGGCAAATAGTCGAGTAAGGTGGGGGTAAACAAGCCTCCAGTCCAAACCCCACTAGGCTAATAAATAATTTGATCGCTCCAGAAAAAGGTAAACCGCATTCGCAATACGGGGCTGCTTTGAGAACTGCAGAGTGTAGCGAACCCAGGTGTCGATACATAATTAATTGTCTGTTGAGGTGTCTACACCCCCGAAGGTTACCCCACCAGCAACCTCGGCTCAATAGAGAAGTTTCGTGAAGATATTGATAGATGGCGCACCGACATGTACGAGTACTGTATAATGGCCTGACGTCCGCAGCATTTTCCCCCTTATTTAAAGAACCTCTCCCCGCAGGAAAAGCACAAGATACCGCACTGGAAGCCCTCATGAACAGCAAAAGCGTTTGCTTTGATTTGTCAGCATTTTAACGTGGTATCAATGATCTTGGGCACTCTTTTCCATCAGCTTTGCTTTTGCTTGGTCCCTTGCAGAAGGAGATGGGCTGGTACCGAAGAGAAGGGAAGGTGTGGATTGTCTCCAGGCCAGATTCGGTTATTCGCGACAAGGCGTTGGGTAAGCCGTCGCCACGTTGCCAGGGTGGCTCGGATTCTTTGGAGAAAAAGAGGGAGGGAAAGAGAGAGAATACCGTACTGTAGCGGTAACACCGGCAAAGGCGCTGGCCGTGCCGGTAATATATTGGTATAAGAAAACCGGAAATAGCAAATGTATCTGGGCAATTTGAAGGCTTCTAAAGCTTCTTGGCCACAATATGGATACAGGGTTGATGCAGAAGTACGGTACTGTATTTATGGCGCGAGCTCGGCCAGCTATTTTCCTTTTTATAATGGAAGGATGGCTGGGTTTTCTGGCATATGAAATTGTGGTCTCGCTGCTTACTAACGGACCTCGGGCCAACACACTCGCAGCCGCCAGAAAAACATTCCCCCAACACACCAATTTCCTTAGAGCTCTCCCAATAATCCTCCGAAATCCCACACCTCAGCCCTCCTTGATAAAGTATACACTCACCATCGATTAGTGTGGCAAACAAACCCCCTTCCTCACCTTCCTCTTCAACCTCATCTTTTCCCTCTACACCCCCCTACTCTCACTACTTTAACAAAGGCTAGTTGAACGGCAAAACCCCTCCCCCTCCTCACAACTCAACCAGCTCACCAGCTCGATCCAAAAAAACAGTCAACAGCCATGTCTTTCCTCGGCGGTGCTGAGTGCTCAACTGGACGCAATCCTCTTGCTCAGTTCACCAAACATGTTAGCAAGGACAAGAGCCTCGAGAGGGATCGCTTAGGTAGTCTCCCTGTGGGGCCTGAGGTTGGTGGCTTGCGAACAGTGGGAGGCGAGATGGCGGGCGCAGACAAACAGGTCAGCATTCATTACTGGAAACTTAATTATCTTGACCCCCAAAAATTTGGCTAATGATGACTACAGATGATGGATGAATTCTACAGCCAACAATCCGGAGCATCCGCCTTCGCTTTCGAATCAATGCGACGAGAGCTCTCAGATTTACAACATGGACCAGCGCCCATGGCGGGCCAACCGTGGGCTTCCGAATTCGGACCCCAGCAAGCCATGAATCCTCAAGATCAAGCTATGATGGAGGCCGCGTTTGTCTCCGGAAACAAATCTAGCGAATTCAGCACAGCAGAATTCGCTCGCTTCCAGAACTCCTCTCCCTCTGGGGATATCCAGATGGCGCCACCAGCCCCAAGCCAAGCAGCTTCAACTCCCTACTACCAACAATTCCGCGGATACAATAATTTCAACCAGGGGCTGCCATTCCAAGTCCACCAGCCGATGATCCACCAATTACAGACGCAGAACCAACAACAAGACCTGAAAGGCAAGGGGAAGCAGGTCGTGGAGTTATCGGATGAAAATTGGGAGTCTCAGTTCAAAGAAATGGAGGCCATGAACAAGACCTTGGATGCGGACGATCAGGCAAATAAGGATATCGAAGCCGAGCTAAACTCTCAGCCAGAGACCATGTATGGCGATTTCCAGTCGGTATGGGAGGGGATTCAAGCCGAGACTGGCGGTGCTGCCTTGAATGGAGTGGACTGGAACAATGAGTACGACACATCAAATCCCTGGTCCGCCGATGCCTCGGCCACAAACTCTATGCCCAATCTAGGAGAATATCTCTTCGAGTTGGATAACCCATACCTGATGCATGAAGATCCATTCTCGGAAGGAAAAAGGCTTATGGAATCCGGCGGAAACCTTTCTTTAGCAGCACTCGCCTTCGAGGCAGCCGTTCAGAAAGATAAGAATCATGCTGAGGCCTGGACAGAGCTTGGAGGATGCCAGGCCGCGAACGAAAAGGAGACACCAGCCATCCGGGCCCTGGAGGCAGCGCTGAAACTTGACCAAAATAACCTCGGCGCGTTGATGGGTCTCGCGGTATCTTACACCAATGAGGGATACGATTCAACGGCATACTCCACATTGGAACGTTGGCTTGCAATCAAATATCCTCAAGTAACCGAGCAAGCACCCCCTGCACCTGCCTCAACACTCGATCGGATAGCAATTCACGAGCGAGTTACGAATCTTTTCATCCAAGCGGCTCAACTCTCCCCGGAAGGGACGGCCATGGATTCGGATGTTCAGGTCGGTTTGGGTGTTCTCTTCTATGGCGCTGAGGAGTACGACAAAGCCGTCGACTGTTTTTCTGCAGCATTAACATCTACCTCGACCGGTTCTTCGTCACCCGAACACCTTCTGTGGAATCGTCTCGGCGCAACACTTGCCAATAGTGGACGATCGGAAGAAGCCATCAATGCATACGAGCGAGCCTTGACCATAAACCCCAACTTTGTCCGTGCAAGGTACAATTTAGGAGTATCATGTATCAACATTGGATGTTACGAGCAGGCAGCAGAGCACCTCCTCGGTGCCCTCGCCATGCACAAAGTTGCAGAAGAGAAGGCAAGACAAGACTTCAGTGAAGTTGGACTCGACCCTGCTCGCATCGTACAGAACCAGAGCACCAATCTCTTCGATACCCTCCGACGTGTGTTCAGTCAGATGGGTCGTAGGGACTTGGCAGAGCTGGTGACCAATGGCATGGATATTGATGTTTTCAGGTTCGTCTCCTTTGCCCCTTCCTCCTTCTCACGAACAACACCCATTAACGTAGGTTACAGAAAGGAGTTCGAATTTTAGACAAGGGCCGGCAATCGAGAGCTGCGCACTTTTTGGTGACGGCGGAGGAGGCGGGTGGTTGCTTTTTTATCTACTTTTTTCTTCTTCTACATTCTACATTGTTGTATACCTGCATGGTACGGAGAGTTTCCTATTAGGCGAGATGGCTAGGTTCATAAATATGGTCGGTGGCGTGGAGGCTATAGCGAGTACGACATAAGATTTGCCATTTTTTCGCGCAGAATAAATCAAAAATGGATAAATACACAGTTACACGCTCGAGTGAGCAGTCATGATTCCTATGAAACGAGTGAGGAAGTGTGATGTCAAGAGCAGCTCTAACCTCGGGAGGACGAACGATAGGCACTGTAGTCTGAAGAATGGGAATGCCCGTTTTAAAGGGGTACATGCCATAGGTGACTTTCAAAGTTAGCTGCTATTGTTGGCTGCCAAGCCGAATCCGGTCCGCGAAGAAGGTAATAAAAAATAATAAAGAGGAAATATCATTATCATACAAGTACCAGAGGGCAATCTTTTCTCCTTCACGCCTCCAAAACTTAATTTACGACGGCCCCGTTTCAAGTACCGATATCCATACCCTTCATAAAAACCTTCAGAGAGAGAAAAAGCATGACCACGGAAAAGCCCCTGTTTTTATCCAACAACGTCCCGTGCGGGACATACCCCAGCAACCAAGTCTTGGCGTAACCCCACACAGCACTCTGGCACAACTTCCCTCCCTCCTTCTCCTCTCCCCCTTCCCCCTTTACTGCAGTCCCTCCCCCTCACCGTGCCAGAAGGTACATAACTTGCACATTCCAACCCGCATCACACCTCATCTCATCCATTCCAACTCGTCCTCCGTTCTTTCTCTTCTTTTCTTCTTTCCCTCTCTCCTTCGTACCTCCGCTTCATCTCTGGCAGACAACAATAGCAAACAAGAAAGTATTATCACACAACCAACATCTAGTCATAATGGCACACGTGATGGAACATCCAGACACTACGAATCCGACGGCTTTTGACCCGTACTCGACAAATGATATCTTCCTCCTTACAAGCTTGACCTCAGGATCTTCCGCTATCATCACGGCAACCAGTCGCCTCGAGCATCTTCTCAAGTCACATAAGATTCCGTTTAAGCCAGTAGATCTGGCCACAGATGCACGTGCCCGCCGGATCTGGTCTAGCAAGGGGAATGGTCGTAGACTGCCTGGTGTAGCTAGAGACGGTGAGATCTTGGGTGTAAGTTGCCTTTCTAGATATATCGATATGTTGTCGTCTGCATGTGGGAATGTTTGGGCTAACAAAAAGGGTGACAGAACTTTGAAGAGCTGGAGGAATGGAACGAGTATGGAGAGCTCAAGCAGAGGCTTGGAATTAAGAAGACCAAGAAGAAGAAGAAGACTGATGGCGAGAAGAAAGAGAAGGAGGGGAAGAATGTTATGGACGGGAGCACAAGCGGGCCAGCTGCTATGGTTGGGTCGAAACCAAATGCTGAAGCTGTGGTTATCCCCGACAGTAGTGCCGCAGGAAGTGGTGTCGCCCTTGCTGCTGCTGCCGCTGCCGCGGTTGCAGCGGGCATGAAAAAGGGTAAGGACCTGAAGAGTGCTGTCGAAGGAGTTGAGGGCAAGAGGGAGGCCGAGCCAGTCGTTGAAATCAAAGGCAGTATCAACGTTGAGGTCGAGACTACGGCTGATGGGGGGCCCACAGAAAAGGGGAAGGAAGTTGCTAAGGGGACCAAGGCGGAGACACCTGTTCAGGTAGTTGAACCCGTTGCCGAAGAAACTGTTTCTGAAGAAAAGGTTGCTGAGCAGAAGGAAGAACTAAAGCCCAAGCCCACTACCGCCGAAGAGAAGGTCCTCGAGAAGGAAGAGCTGAAGCCGGAACTTGAGGAAGTTGTTGAAAAGGAAGAGCTAAAGTCCGGATCTGTCATTAAAGAGGAAGCCATTGAGAAGGCTGGGTCGGAACTAGTGACTAAAGAAGTTGTTGAGAAAGCAGAACCCAGAGCCGAGACTGTTGCAGGAGAGAAAGTTATTGCGAAAGAAGAACCGACAACCGACACTGTTCCCGAAGAGAAATTTGGCAAAAATGGCGAACCAAAGCCAGAGGCTGGGGAACCTGTCGAAACTGGAGAATCAAAGACGCTCAAAGAACACACGGCTCAGCCTGAGAAACTCGAACAAACTCCCATCGAGAAACATGAAACTATCAAAGAACCTGAGGAGGAGAAGGTCCTTAAGAAGGAACCAACCACGGAGACCAAACCTGAAGAAATCCCTACCGAAGCCAAAGAAGACGACGTGAAGACTGAACCTGAAGAGAAAGTCGAATTCAAGGAAGAGAACATTGAGGCTGAAGATGTCGAGGGGGAAACTGAGCTTAGACCTGAGGCAGGGGTCGAAGAAACCATAGTGGAAGTGAAAGCCTCCGAGCCTAAGCCGGAGAAGATGGCTGTCGAAGCTAAGGAGGTTATAGTCCCTGAGCCTGCCGAGCCGAACGTCGAGGAAGCCAGAGTGGAGAATGTCACTGTGGCTAAGGAGCCGAAGGTGGAGAAGGTCGAGGAGAAGGGACCTACCAGGGCCGAGAAGCCAAAAGCAGAAATCAGGGAAATCAAGGGAGAGGAAAGACTTGCTAGGGCCTCTGGGGCGGGGGCTCTTGGGCAGCCGAACCCTATAGAAGTCAAGGCCGAGAAACTTACGAAGACTAAGGCCAAGACGGCAAAGTCCCCAACATCCAAAGAACTAGCTTCCTCGAAGCCTGCCGCACCCGGACCAGTCAGAGCAACACCAACCCCTGCCGAGGCACCGAAGCCAACCGAAGCATCAAAGGTTGCCGAACCGCAACGACCCAGATCTGAGCCCACCGACACACCTACCCCGGATTCCCCCCAGCCCAAGGAAAAGTCGACGATAGCAATAACCGAGGAAGCTCTTGAAAAGGGTAAGTCATCCCCGCCTTCCTCACACAAACCGCAATCCAAAAGAAAGAGCATCCCCCTATAATGAACTCACTGAAGACATTACCCTTTCTTCAAGATACCAATTCTCCTACTCCTTCCCCCACGGTGCGATCCCAAGACTGAGAAAAATTACCAAGCTGGGAAATGGATAAACCATAATTGCACATAATAAAAGGAACCCCACTAATTTTTGAAAACGGCTTCCCGTGGTCGGGAACTTTTTCTCTGTTTTGCAAAATCATAAAGGCAACCCACGCAGGACCAGATTCAGGAAGGGACTTTTGCGAATCCTTAGGATCAAAATACATAATTATCGGACAACCAGAGGGAGGAGTTTGTACGTCGCCAGGAGGCAGAGTTATCGGAGCCAGTAAGATAGGTACGGATAATGGTACGTTTGGGGGGATTTGGGGAGTGTAGGATAGTAATATGAGACGGAGGGACTGGGGTGTGTAGGATAATAGTTGGCGATATGGCGGCGGGAGCGGCGTACGGGATGGGATGGGATGGGATGGGATGGGAAGATGCACTATCTAGCGGCTGGTCCAGGTCTCTCCTTTCTCTTGTGTTACTTTTTGCTTAACGCACTTTTTGTTTCCCTCACTTTGCCTCATATCTTATTACCGTTTTTCAATTTTCGTTTTTTGTTCTCCGATATCCTCTCCTCTTGGCTGCAGGCAAGCACTTGAGCTCACAATACCCAAATTTGTTTTGGTTTCCCATTACAAGTATCCATCTGACTCGATTCGATTCCAATAATAATAACCATGCCTGTAACACTCTTTACCGTACTGTACATGTACAGTTTGTCTGTTTTCATTTATCTATTTAATCCTTTTCTTTGCAGGAAACTCTGGATCTTCAGGGTAGCGCAGAGCAAAGTTAGTTAGCTACATGTCTGCCTACCTTCCAGCTGCAGTGTAACGTAATACAATACTCAACCTACACCATAATACTCTCGTATCATACCAATTTTAATCCATTTCCATACAATCCAATCCATCCATCCATCCAGGACGCAACAATGAAAAGGCAAGTAAAGAGACAGAAATATGACAGCATACAACTCGTTATGAAAGCGAAACAGGAAAATAGACGGCTTGGTATAGTATAAGTCAAACTTGCCATGAAAGAAGGAAGGGATATATAAGAGCGAAAAGAAACCACGCTGTGCACAACGACAAGTAATAAAGTAAGAGGAGGAAATTTTTTATGTAAACCCAGCCAGTCGTCGAATGTTCAAGGTGAAAGGGTAAAGCAAGTGGAGTGAAGGAAACCAAAAAACACAACAGAAGATGAGGTGGAAAAAGAAACGGGTTATGATAATAATAATAGTAGTAGTAATGCAGACCACCCAACCCTAGATAGTAGAAAGATAAATGGACAAAACCGGCATAAATCAAACTCAAACTCAAAATTCAACAAAGAAATAAAGAGAAAAAGAAGAGAAAAAAGCAACCTCAAGCCACCCCATCAATCGACCCATTCTCGCCCTTCGACGTTCCAACCGCCATAGTAGTAGCCATGCTCCCCATCGCGACCCCATGGGTATTTCCAAACCCCTCGCCTTCATAATCGCTATGTTCCTCGACGAGCCGGACGTGCTGTCCGATGCTAAACTCGCACCTGAATCCCAGGTACTCGACCATACCCTCAGACTTGCAGTCCTTAAATAGGTAAACCACGTCGCCATCGTAGATCCTTCCGATCCGGCCCTTGTGCTTCTTCTTTCCGTTCAGGATGACGCCGTTAGTGCCCTTGACGGAGTACCAGGCTATCATGTTATCCGCTGGCTGGAAGTTGTCCTCATCCACGTCGCGGTCAGGGGGTGAGAGTTGGAAGGCGATGTGGTATTTCGATATGCGAATGTCCGTTTCCGTGTGTGTGCAGTTTGCGGAACGGCCGATACTAATTTGGTGTTTGTTCAGGGAGATGGATGAGTGTGGGATTGAGCCGGGCATGGGGATCAGGCGGCCCCAGGGAGTCGTTGGGACGGCAAATTGACGGTTGTGATAATGATCAAAGTTTGTGGGTTGGGTGGGGGGCAGGTTCTCATCTGCGGGTATGGCCGCAGCAGTGGTAGAGGGCGGGGGGATGTTGGAGCCGAAGAGGGAGGCAGGAGTGTAGTATTCCACCGCAGCCTGGGATTCGAATGAATCGGGTTGCGGGCTTGGGCGGCGGGAGCGTTGATGTGGAGTCGGGGTAATTTGGCGGGCAGCAGTCGGGGTAGGGCTATCGTCCCTATTATTACTATCGCCATTCATGTACCCGTTAGCTGCTGGCGGTGTTTCCCGATTTTGGTTTTGCTGGAATTCCGGGTCGGTGGGGGAAGGGGTATCCTTCGGGGAGGGTGAATGGACTTTGAGCTTTCCGACCATTGCTTCAGCACCGCTAAGGGAACCGCCGCTGACGCTTCGACTGATGGAACCAGAACGAGCGCCTTTGCGTAGCTTAGTGACGCACAGTTCATCGTACTCGAACGGCTCGTGCGTATGGGAGGAGGGGGCAAGCCCCTCCCCAATCTGTCGTGCATTTTCTGAGATGTCATTGTCATCCGAGAACACGGAGAATCTATGGTCAGGAAAGACACCAGAGCTCCCCTGAATAGAGATACCTGGAGGGGGATCGAACATCCTACGTGACCCACGATTAGACTCTGCGTCTCCAAGTGATGAGAAGGATCCCTCAGAGCTCCCGCTATCGAACCTAACAACGGGCGTGTGCATTTCACCCTTGAAACTTAGACCGGTGACAGCCTTGCGGAGCTGGACGTCCTGGAGTTCTTCACGTTTGGGTGTCTCAATCTCCTCGCCCTCACTGTCTTCTTCATCATTATCACTAAGCTCATCCTGTTCAAGCTCGTCGGGGCCCGCTCTGAATTTGGGTCGAGTATCCGGTCCTTGGACCATCATCCACTTCTCTTGTTGCTTCTCGACCTTTTCGAAGCTGCTGATGGCATTGGCTTCCTCGTCATCTTCTTCGTCCGGCACTTCGTCTTCATCCTCTTCTTGAACTTCCATACTGGACTGTTCCTCGCTCCCGCCCGCGAGCCAGGGGTGTCTCAATGCTTCAACCTCCATCATCCTCATTCCTGGGTTAACTTGTAAAAGCCGCCCGATAAAGTCCTTTGCCTGATGGGAGCGGGCCCCCAGCTGCTTCTCGAGAGGAGTCACATCGAGTTTACCGGAAAGAATGATCTTCAACATGTCGTCTTGGCTCTTGCCTTGGAATGGAGCACTCCCTGTAAGCAACATGAAGATCACACAGCCGAAGCTCCACATATCGACGGCTTGGTTATATCTCCTCCGCTGCTTGGCTCCCCGGCCGTCTTCACGGCCAGCTTCCTCCCTCGGATTACGCTTCCTCTTCATACTGCCAGCTCCTTCGACAAGGGCACTTGCATAGCCCGGGAAAACTTCGGGGGCAAGGAACAACATTGTGCCACAGAATGTCTTGAGGAACGTGTCTTCGTTTTGGACCATTTTGGCAAGTCCAAAATCCGATATCTTGACCTGAATAGGGTCATCACAGGCGAGAAGGATGTTGTCTGGTTTTAGGTCACGATGGGAGATCCCCATGCTATGAACGTACTCGATTCCATGCAAGACCTGGCGTGAAACTTCCTGAGCCATAGGTTCAGGGAGTGCACCATGTTTCCCCAGATATTCGTTTAAGTCACCACCTTCCATGAGCTCCATGAAGATATAAATGTGGGAGCGATCTTCATGGCAATCGATATACGAAACAATATTGGGCTAGCACGAAGGATTAAAAGTCGCTCTCCACCACGATCATCATCATCGTCATCGATACACAAGGTACTCACATGATTCAGTTTTTCGAGAATCTCAACTTCCTTTCGCACCCCAAGTTGTCTATCACTGTTCTGGGCAAATGCTCGCTTCTGGATCGATTTTACAGCATAGGCATCACCTGTTCGTCTGTCGACGGCTCTCCTGACAGTGGCAAAGGCACCTTTTCCAATAATGGCTTCGAACTTATACCTTTCTCCACCATCCCATCCTTCGTTATACTTCACGGCCTTCGCCGTATGGCGACCCTTTCCCTGGGCTTTGAAGGGATCTCGCAAATCCGCAACGAGAGGGCGAATAGGCGACCGGGTTGGTTTTATGTGAAGTTTAGGGGGTGGAAAAGGTGGTGGCGGTCCCGGATCAATACCAACATTAGACTCGCCCCCGGGAGGGCTCGGAACTCTTTCTGATGCGAGTCTAGTACCATCCTGGGTCGGAATTCGAACGATGAACCTCAAGAGCCTCGGGCCAGGAGCGAGATGAATCACACTTCCTGCGAATAGGGCACGTTGGTTATCTGTGCTCTTTCCACCATCCGCTCCTAAGCCACCAAGTTTGACATCATCGACCCAAGTCCCATTAGTCGAGGAATCGTGCAACATCAACACGCCTTGGGCATTCTGATATATCCGAAAGTGCAGGTTAGAGACCCGTCGGCTTTTGTTCGATTCCGAAAAAACGACATCACAACGAGCCGGATTTCTCCCAAAAACAAAACCAAGTTCCGGATCCTTGGGGCCTGGGGAAAGCCGGAGAGCGATATCTAGCCCTGAGACCTCAGGCTCGCCTTGTTGATTTGGAGCAAGCTGGGTCGACTGCTCTTCCTCGTCCTCATCCTCCTCCCTGCGTTGACTAGGCTCGGGCGTTGTTGATTGACGACCAACCTGGGCAGCTGGGATCCGTAGGACGACACCTGGGTCTACCTTGGCCGTCTTTTCGACAATGGCGTAGGCGGCAGGTGAGCTTGGGTGAAGTAGGCAAAGGACCCCCGCGAGGTAATTACCATGAACGGTTGAGGGCGCGATCCCATTGTGGACAGGAAGTGGTTGAGTAGCGGGCTGAGTAGCTTCTTCGTCCATTGCCGACATTGCCTGGATTCTGTGGAAATTATGACGGGGTCAGTTCCTGCTCGAAGTATTTCGAAAAGAAAAGTGCAACTGTGACCACAATTGAAGATTTGTGCTTGCAGCGCGCGATGCGATTGCAATCCAAGTCCGAGCATGTAATGGGGACGGTGGGAGATGAGGGGTATTTATAGTAGTAACGAGAGGGGGGCGAGGAAGGCTAGCGTGGGTGATGGGTCAATGTGTAAGAGTACAGAGGGCAGGATGGTCCTGAAAAAAAAATGGGCCAAGAGAATTGTGGAATCTTACTCTAGGGTTTTATTTTATCCCTCCACAGTCCAAGGCGGGCCCGACTCGACAATTGTGCGTAAACCCCGTTCGATCAGCCGGGGAATTGAGTCTAAATTGGAATACCTGTGGACGGCAGGAGACTTCGGTGAGAATTGCTGGAGAAGGGCTCCACGCAACGGCCAGCCTTACGTCAAGACCTCGATGGAAAGCAGGTTGGCGGAGTGGAGCTCTTTAGCTGCTGAGGTAGATAGCTGCCTGGTGAGCTTAGGCGACGCGTGCGAATGGATTGTGCGTTCTCTTGTCCAACAGATAGACCTTTTGGAGCCTATATGAAAGAGTCAAAGAAAAGTTGCCGTGCGATAAATCGCCGACTCGCCTCACAAAGATAACTGAAAAAAGACTGGACGAAAAGAGAGAGATCGAATTGCGACGTCTTTATTGGTGAGTGTATGACCCTTCGTGCTTTTTTAGTTTCCTCCTTAACTATTCTTTCCTTCCTTCGCTCTGCCTAGCTCTCGTTTGGCGTGATGTAACGAGAGGATATTCCAAGAGGAATGGGTGTGTGTTGGAGGGTGGGTGAGAGAAAGAGGAAGCAGCGGGGCGAGAAGAAGGGGAGCAGCCTGAGAGGATTGGGCAGATGACGGATAAGGGAGCCTGCAGGGATGAGGGGAAGCAAGCAAATGTGGGAAAAGTGGGAAGGGCGAGGGGGGGGGAAAAACTTTTGAAGGAGAACGCGTAGCTCCAGGACACCACCTCACGTGTCCACGCGTAAAGTGGTTTTCTAAGAGCAAAAGAAAAAAGCCTTGGGATCCTAGTGGATGGTATGGATCGGGAGGGAAGGAGGTGGGGAACGAGGGAAAGCTGCGTCGGCGGCGATGAGATGAGACGCGAGACAGACAGAAACAGGGCGAACGGTTAAAATCGAAAGGGAATAATATGATAAAGGGGGAAAAAAAGCTTGGTGTGTGTGCTCCTCTTTACTGATTCGATCGTAGGATACCAGTCTTTATCACTTGTCCCTTTTTTTTTCTTTTCTTCCTTCCGTTTCCCCCTGCATAAATTTTGGCCCAGACCGCCGTGGTTCGCTCAGATCGAGGAGTCTGCCTAGCTAAATGGAGAAGAGAATGAAGATAAAGAGGAGGAAGGGTATTATAAAGATCGGGAGTACCGGTACCGGTACTGCAGGAGCAAGATGGGCATGTACACAGACAAGGCAGCAGCGGAACGGTTTTTAGAAGATAATGGATTTATATTCAGAAAGGAAAGAGAAAAAAAAGGGTGGTATCGTACCCACTCTACAGCACGGTATCCTGTATCCCCCACCTTTCCCACAATCTTTAGCAATACTTCGGGTTTCTCCTCAAAAGCATGTACCAGTACCGTCCCTAATCCCTTCTCAGAGGCTTGACACCGGTGCTTGGTAATATGACGGAAGGTATTAGAGCACGGTAACGCAAACGCAGCAGGCGAAGGAGACCTGATGGAGGCGAATAGGGATAATAATTTCCGCCACACCAATATGGCCAGCACCAATAAGCTTCTTCCCTTCACTCACACAAGCAGACCCCCCAGACTTTCTCGGTTGAGCGAGTTCCGGGAACCTGGACGTGGACGGTTCAGAAACAGAACAGAGAAACGACAAAAGGAGGGAGGTGAAATTGATCTGAACGTTCAGTCCACCAGTACCGTATTGTGCAAGTACTCGTACAAGTATGGTAAAGGTGAGACCTCTTTTGGTGGGCCGTTGGGGGGGGGTTCACAGGGGAAGCCTTGAGGTGCCCAGTGCTATCCACGAAAAAAAGGAGAGAGAGAGACCCGAATGAGTCAAACTTGAGGAAATGCTGGATTAGTCATTCGCTTACTTTGCCTCCTCGTTTGGGTGTCGAGCATGCAGGTGTCAAGGCATGATATATCGGTATCATATATGGGAGAAATGGGAGAGGAAAGGAGAGTTGAAGGCAATGTTATTGCTCGGTGGGTTGAGGTATCATATGATGGGAGAGGAAAATAAATAGTGCTGACAAACATGAGATGTAAACATTCTGTGAAAGTTTGTTTACCCATGGTTCAGAGGCAGATGCAGGTGTCAGCATCCCACCACTTCATATTTCCTTCTTTTCTCCTTCCCCATTATTTCTCCCGTCGATTGTGGTTACAGTATGATACCGGCATGTGTGCAGTAACATGACTGGTACTATAGAAAGAAAGGGCTGCCAACCGATAATAGAAATCATATCATAGTTTTCCCGTCAGGCTCTCTTCTCTCCCTCGCTCTCTCCCTCGCCTCCTCCACCCCCTTCCCCTCCGACCTAAAAGGAGAAAAAAGGGCTTTTCGATAAATGAATTTTCGGTAGCGAAACCGAAACCTGAAAAAGGGACTTTTTTCTTCTTTCTTTCTTTTTTTCCTCCAACTTCTCGGGAATATCATAGTTGGTTATTCGGTGATAGGTGAACCCTACCTCTCTTCTGTGCACGCCAAGACAAGTACTCGTTGTCATAATTTCCTCTTTCCTTCCTCTTCCTTCCCCTTAGCAAGCAAGCGGTTTCACAACCACGTAGAAAGGGTCGGAAGAGGGCGGCGGCAAACAACGATAGATAAACGAGCCCCTTCCTTCTCACACCTTAAGCTTACCCTTCCGTGCCTAATACAACAAACAACCCTACCTTACCCTACGTCTCCTCACTCTCATCCATCGCCTAGGGCAAAAGCAAACGACAGCGACAACGACCAAAAATAAAAAATAAAAATAATAAAAAAAGTCAGACTCGCCTCATAACCGCCATACTCGCACCGTGACTCGAATATACACGCACACACGCACATACACGCACGCACTCTATACGCTCAAACCCTTGTTAGCCATTTCGTAGGTTAGCAGCGGGAGCCACGCACGGACCATCTGCCTTTCTTAAACGAACGGGCACAACAGGGTGCGCACAAAAGAAGGAAAGAAGGAGGAAAAAAATAAAAATAATCGAGATGCGCCTCCCCACTTGTCCGCCCCCGCCCACCGCTCAAACGCACACTCCGCCCCGACAATCAGAAGATCACGACATCGATCCATCGCCCGTCTATTCACCACTATCCACACCGTCCCCGCAACCGCCCCCCTCTCCTCCGATGGCTCCGGTAGGATTCACAAATCCACCTCCTCGCTCCCCGCTCCCTCCGCCATCCCACTTCTCCGGTTCCACCATTACCACCACCACCACCACTACCACTATAGCTTACAATCCCGCCACTGCTCCCTCTACTATCACCACCCCTTCCTCCACCAGCACATCACCTTTCCGTACCCCCTCACCTAGATCCCCAACTCTCAAGCCCGAGACAAACAAAAACACCGACTCGATCGCGTTGAGCTCAGCTCTCCGGCTTCTTATCCTCCAACGCGAACGTGCAAAACGAGATATTCAGATCCTGGAGCAACTAAGAACCGAGGCTCTGGATGCTCCCGTCGAATTCATGAACGCCTTATCGCTAAAACCACCCCCCTCCCCTACCTCCCCCACCTCTTCGACCTCGACCTCGACCTCGACCTCGCCATCCGGCGTACGCCTGCCGAAACCCCAGGAAATATACAAGTGCCCACCAATCGAGTGGGAAAAGTATAGAATCTTACCCACCCCCCTGGAGCGGCTGCACGAGGAGCAGAAGAGGTTGGTCCCGCAGCAGATGCAGACCGGAGGTGTGTTGGGTGTGGGTGTGGAGTTTGGGGATACCATTGCTGGGGGAGATGGGATCCAGGGTCGTATGAGACTTTTTGAAGGTGTTGGGCAAAGAGGGGGGGTTGTTGGGAGATAGGAATGCCCTACGAGGAAAATAAAAAATAGATGGGAGGAGGGAAATGAGGGAGAGCGGAGAGAAGATAGGAAACGGAAAAGAGGGGGGAAAGTGGGAAGGAAAACAATGAACAAAAGACGGAAATAAAGTTTGGTGGATGGACGGTTTAAATGTTATACACCTTGCCTTTGCTTTTATCTTGCTTTTTCCCCCTCTCCCTTTCCCCTTCTCGCCTTCCCCTTCCCCTGCTTGCCTCTTCTCTTCCACTCTCTTCACTCTGTGATCTTTTTCTTCTTTTCCCCGCTGTTTCTTTTGATTTCAACTCCCCATCCCCCTACCATTTCTCCTAGCGCCGACGAAAAGCCGTTGTTGTTTTCTATTTCCCAGTTGCTGCCTTATTTGCCTCTTCTTGTTCTTCTACTCCATCTTTTGCTTCAGTCTATTCTACTCTATCTATCAAATAAACGGGGGGTGTCGGAATGGGTAAGGGCTGGAAAACAACCCAAGCTATATTGAATTGGATTGAAAAGTATGTTAAGTAGAGCAAAAAGTTCGTACTCGAGTAGTAAGTAAGTGGGTTAAATTGAGCGCAAATGCAAGCACAAGTGCGGAAAAATCAAAAACTACAATTGAGTTAGGGAGCTCTCTGACTGACTGACCGACCGACCGACTGATTGATTGATTGAGAATTTATCCATCTATATGTCCGCTTCCTCCAGCATCCGGTTAAACCCATCAACTATCCACCCCCAAGAGCAATAAACGCGCTTGTCGTGCGGAAGAAATAAATCTAAATTAAAAAAATTTAAAAAAATCCCAACCCCACAAACCCCTTCTATCATTAACATCATCCCACTCCGCTACCCTTTAAAATTTCACAAAAAAACACCGGCATACAACAACGAGTAAGCATTATTATTATTATACATATCATACCCGCTTACTGCACCGTAGAATCACTCTCACACACACACACACACTCTCTCTCTCTCTCTACCCGCCCGCCTGCCTGCCCGCTCGTTCAATCTCGCTCTCATTCCTTTCCCTTTCCCCCTCCTTCTCTTTCTCCTCCCCAGGTATTCTACCACTTCCCCGTCCTTACCACTGGTCCATGGATACCGTATGCACGTATACCAGCACAATATATACCGCGCAAGGCTGTCCTGTCGGTGTATATCCACTTACCTACCTATATCCACCCACCAGCGGGGGGCGGAGGTGAAGATGAAAATTTTTTCTCCAAACAATAGCATACACAAACCCCCGCACCCGCACCCCGCGTTTTCACGTGCTTTTTTTTTGGCCGGCCGGCCGGGCTGGGCTGGTAAGGCTGCGATATAACGTGTGTGTGTGTGTGTGTGTGTGTGTGTGTGTGTGGGTGGGTGGGTTGGGGGTGGGGGTGGGGTTTTTTGTGGGGGGGGGGGGGTGTGTGTGTGGGTGGGGGGGGGGGGGGGGGGGGGGGCCGGGGGGGTTGGGGTTGGGGTAGGTGTGGGTGGAAGTTTGTGTTCTGTGGTGTGGGTAATGTTATTATTTGGGTGTTTTTGAATTTGGTGTTTGGTGTATATTGTTTTGTATCGTAGTGGGGATGGGGGTCACTACCGGCACTGCATTGCGCTGTGCGGGTGTAAGAAGGTTTGGTTAGATCAAGGGATGGGGGGGGAGGATTACTGTACTTGATAATTATGGATGGTTTTTTATTGTTTTTTGTTTCTTTATAAAGGATGGACGTTAACAGAAGTTTAAAAAGGAAAGTATTGTACAGGTATGATAGTAGTGGTTGTAAGAAAAGTTACCCAAGTACCCAAGCGGCAGCGGTCCCGCCCGAACCCCCTTCCCCCCCGCCATTCTCATCATCAGAGAGGGAAGAAAATGGAGGAAAAAACCCTCTCTACTTCTTCCATCCACCACTCTTCAAATCCTTCGAATCCTTCAATATCCCGCTCATATGAGTATTGCTAATCTTAACCCTCCGATTAACCGCCCTCTTCCTCCCCTTCTGCGCCGCCTTGACATCCTTCTTAACGGTGGCGGGATCAACACTGGTCGGCTTCAAACCCGCCTTCTCCAACTCTCCCGGCAACTCCGCGGGCGGCGGGATGACAACCTTATGCCAGATATTCCTGAATTCCTCCTCAACCTCAACATCCAGCGTCCGATCATTAATCCAAACCATCCTCGGCTGATTATCCTTCTTGGTCCTGGTGACCAGGATCTCCGAGCGCTCCTCCAAATCCGCGACGGTATCGATAGCCCCGCTCCACCCGTCCTTCAACTCCTTGACGCTGAGCCCCTGCGCCGTCGTCTGCTGCTGCAGGAAGGCGAGTAGGGCCTGCGCGCTGCGGATGTTGTGGATGGGCTTGAACTCGAATGTGTCGGCGGCTGCGTCATACGTTATGCGCTCGTTGCGCTTGAGGATCTCTAGGAGTGAGGGCGTCATGCTTATGGAGAGGTAACTGGCCATTTGTTGGATCGTTTGCGGGCTCTCGCGGGATTTGAGGAATTGTACGGCGTGGTGGACTTGTGTTAGGATGTGCTGTCCCATTAGGGAGGTGTCGGTTGGTTGGCTGTAGACTATGGGTGCGGGGGCGGGCTTGCTGCGGTCCACGGCCTTTTTACGCTTTATGGTGGTCTGCGGGGCGGTATTGGACGGTGGACCAGGTTGGGGGACGGCTACCGTGCGGCGTTGGCCGGTTAGGCCTGCTTGGGCCTGCACGGAGCGGGTGAAGGCAGCGGCTTGCTTGTCGAGGGACATTGTTGTGGTTTCGCTCTTTTTGTGTGATGGGTTTTGTGTCGGTGGTGGTGTTGGTTGTGGGTGTTGGTTGAGAAGGAAGGCTGTTGATAGAGCCAAGTTACGGCCAAGAAGGCTTCCTCCCACGCTAGCTAACTGTGGCTGGCACTAGGAAAATACTTGTATTGTATAAATCGAGAACAAGGGTTGTTCCTGTCACGCTACCAACCCTAGCTGAGCCTAAACCATGTGATATCGCGCCGCAAGCGGGTTGCTAGGAGATAACAATGTCATCAAAGCGCTTGACATATCATGCTGTCGTACTATGGTCGGAACAGACGCCTTCTTCTCATTCTTCTCATTTCCAGTGACTACGCCGTAGAATACGTACTACACACATACAAACATACATACATACAAATTCTTGCTTCTTGTCTTACTCTTGGATGATTGGACAATTAGGGTACCGGTAAGGAAGAGTGAAAAAGAGAAGACGGAAAGAAAAAAAAGCGGAACAAACAAGGACACCTCAGTTTCGCCCGACCCTATAAAAAAACTAGATCAACGGATAACCAAGCAAACGATAACAGCACGCAAAAAGAGCAGTGAAAACCGGCCCAAAAGAAAGAAGAAAATATAGCGAGGACAGTGAAGTAAAGCAAGGAAAAACATAAATGCAAAATTATGTACTTGACTAGATTTTTTTCATTTGGGCAGCAGTTCAACTCCACGGGAGTAGACTAGAGGGGGCGACAACTTCAACCCTTAGCCCTCTAATTCTTCCATTCGCACCGACACCTTGCTGCCTCTTCAAATTTCTCCTGGATAACCTTTGATGAGTTGGGACCGCTTATAAGACCCCCACCCCCGTCACGGTCCTGTACGATACTAACAGCGTATGGGAAATCGTCTAAAGACTGGGAATCAACGGACTCTACTCCTCCGTCTGGGTGCTTCCTCGTCCAGATGGCGACCCTAAACCTCGTTCCTTCCCATTCGTACCTGCCCGGGTCTGCGTCTGAGGATGGTAGGACATTGACGGTCTTGGTGTAGTGCATTTGAAATTCGTAGTGCTCCGTGTCCATCCCCCTTTCAGAAAGTTGGAGCAGCTGGCTCTCTGGGGCTGGATTCTTTGCTGGGTCCTGGCGCTTGAAGCGGAGCCCCCTCTTGCTTATTATCGACGTTATCGGCGGCGCAGGCGATGTCACAGGCGAGGATGTGTTGTCCGTTGTCTGACCAGGGCTCTCTTCTATCGGTTTTTGCGGTTCAAGTGATATGTAGTACTTCGGGTCCGTGCCGGGTCCCGTCTCCTTCCGGATGTTGATTGTGAAGTGGGGTTCCGTCGGGGATGGTGAACCGTCGGGCAGGTCGCAGCTCCACAGTGACGGTGGGGAAATGCACGAGCTAGACTTTTCGGGTCCACCTCGAAGTTTGATGACGTGTGCACCCTCCGGCAGCTTTGGAAATGGCGGTGGTTCCTTCGGCTCATCATCTGGGCCAGAGTCATGCTTACCCTTGCGGGTTGTCACGATGCCGACTGCAATTGCTACTATAACCATGACCAGGAGAACCAGACCGGTGACTGCAAATATGCACTTCCGCCCTTTCCTTGTAAGCCTCTTATTCTCACTCCCAGTCTCGGCTTCAACCTCCGTCTCCCAGTACCCCCCCGTGACCTTTTCTCTCCAGGTGTCCTGCCTACTGAGCTGCCCGCCCTGTTGCTGCTGTGATTGATCTGCCAAAGCCAACGCATGCAATCCTCTCTGCCCACTTTGTCTCCGGGGGTTACCATTGACCAGCGCACTGGCCGCAGGCGCAAACCCTTGATGCCCACGAGTGTGTACAGCTACTGGCGCCGTGGGTGGCATATTCCGAACACCGGCGACTCTTGCAGCTGCGCCCCCCCATGCGAAACCTGGGGCCGGGGGTGGCTGTGATGCACCGACATATCTAGAGTATGGTGGTGGAGCTTCAGCATCTTCGACTGTTGCCAGAGCCGGCCTATGAACCCCCCCTACTGCTGCATTTGATGGTACAACGATTGATAGCTGGGGTGGCGCAGCAAGTACTGCTGGTGCCGCTATTGATGGTGATAATGGTAGTGGTGGTGAGTTCTGAGCTACCGATGCAGGCCGCACCAGCTGTTCTACCGAAGTGGTCTCCGAAGGCCTTCGTGACCCCGAAGGTGACGGCAGGTTATTCAGACTACTCCGGTCGTCAAAGGCAAAGTCAAAGTTTGATAGCTGAGGGAAACCCGAAATCCGCGAGTAGTCATTCGGCGTTAAAGGAGACACTAGGTCATCGTCATCCTGCCTTGGTCCTAGGTCGTCCGTATCCGACTTTGGTGATATCTTGGGTGAAGGGAACGGCGACAAAGTTATCGGCGAGGTTCGAGGATCAATCGTGAGGAACGGTGGTGGCATTTTTGTATGGTGTTTCTATAGGCTCTGTTAGCCATTTGCATGACCCACTAGAATGATGCTGGAGGAAGGAGCGATGGGAAAGGTAATGGCTCCTTACGCTCTCTCTCTCTCTCTCTCTCTTTTTCTCTCTCTTTCTTTTTCTCTCTCTCTTACTTATCCAGTAGCAGTAGTAGTAGACGATGATGGAGAGACAGGATAGAATATGTCAAATATTCTCAACCAAACAATATCTTTAATAAAGATGGAGGGTGGAAAGGAAATTTGACGACAGTTGTTAGGTCAATACAGGAGGCGACGTAGTATAAAAGCCGTATGGACCATGCAATAGTAAGCTATCTTAGCTTTCCAAAACGCTTTATGTTTGGAACGAAACAAACTTTGCAGTAGCCTTGCGCTGCCAAAATTGTGACCCAAATTGGTTACTTTTTTTTATCCTGTTAGGGTTATTTCGTTAGAAAGAGGGTCGTTTGCCTGCCTCCCGAGACAGATGCGATGAACTAAAAGAATTAGGAAAAAGGAAAGGAAAGGAAAGGAAGGCAAAGCGAAAGAAGAACAAAAAAATCAAAAATGATGGCCCCGCCAAATCAAGAAGGGGAGATCAAAGGAAAGAGGGGAGGATAGAAGGGAGGAAGGTGAAGTGAGAGAGAGGAAACTGGAGATTAAGGCAATGCCCTGTCACTAACTAGCCCACTCCGGGGGGCGCGTGGTTTCTGGTGGTGGTATGATAGCAAGAAATCTGAGCTACATACCATTCAGGGATTCGTCCTGGACCAGGTCAGGCAGGCAGACAGGCCAGGCGCCATGAGCGGCAACAGCCAATCAGAGAATCGGAATACATCCAAATTCGGCTCACGAGGCAGGGGGACTTTCCTCCTCCTCCAGAGCATTCAGCATTCAGCAAACTCTGCAATAGGCAGGATATCGCCATATCATATCATACATCCCTCTTAGAGCCCCCTAGGGCGGCTGTACGATGATAGGCTGTCAACAGTCGAGTGATCTGGGAAAGGCAGGACAGAATACACACACACACGACCGGTTTGGGTTGGTTTGGTTTGGCCTAGTTTAGTTTTTAGTGAGGTCCCCTAAAGATACAAATGCTCGTTCAATAGAGTTAAAAGCGGACAAAGTATCAACAGCCTGACCCAGTAACAGTTTGAATTCCGACTATTCATAGAGATCGCTCCAAGGACAGAAAATGCATAGGGGTACTCGAATCGAGTACCGACAGTACAGACAACTCGAAGCGAAAACCTTCCACCACTCTACAAGTAAGCGCCAGAAGGTTGCTGATCTCCCAGACTTCAGGTCCAACAACCTCGTTTCAGAAGACAATTCCACACACACACAACGCACCCCTTTTTTGGTTCCTGAGAAAAAAACAAAAGCAACGCAACGCAACACACTACTCCGCCTTCACACGCGCAAGTGCAGTTCGATCAAATACGATAGGTACGAGTACATGCCGTACCAGCACCCGTGTGGCTTCGTATCCTTGGCGGACTGTGGAAAATAAACGGTGCGTACTTGTACTACTTTCTTAACAGGTAGAGCAAAAAGGGTTCGCTTATTCAACTTCTGTAGGAAAGCTCTTTGTCGCTTGCTTGCTTGCTTGCTTGAAAGTGGAGTAGGCAGTGCAAAATAGCGCAGCACAACACCTGTGAAAGAAAGAAAGGAGGAGGGAAGGCATGAAGCAGTATTGTACGCACGGCACCGGCAGTCCTTCCCACGGCACCGGCACTCTCAAGCAGATGGCGCGCCGTGGTACGGTAGGCTAGCGAGAGCAAGGGAGAGAGGGAAAGGCTTCGGTTAATTTAGCAGCGGTGATCTATCCCCTTGCCAGTTGACGATAAAAGCCAAGATTATGTTATCAACTATTATAATAATATTATCA
>Ga0307510_10001233_pt1 | contig 27733 bp, 20 predicted proteins | sample 12_EM_MG_FD_207224 | JGI IMG/M metagenome (GOLD analysis project Ga0307510, IMG submission 207224) | Populus trichocarpa ectomycorrhiza microbial communities from riparian zone in the Pacific Northwest, United States - 12_EM | ecosystem: Host-associated > Plants > Roots > Unclassified | place... | reverse complement strand
TCGTGATCTAGATCATATGATAATAAAATAGATATTTATATAAAAATAACAAATAAAATTATGAAGAAGAAATATATATTTTTTTTATCAAAATTGTTTTTTTCTGATTCATGTATTTTTTTTTTTGATAAAAATAAATTATCAGCAGCATTGTCCATTGAATAAAAAACAACAATAGTCAAATTTAAAAATTAGAAAAAAAACTATAACGATTTGAAATAAGCTTATATTTATAATAAAAAAAACCTAATTTTTTTATTCATACATTTTTTTAATTCATGAAAACATATTTTTTTCTCTTTTCATAAAAAGCATTGTTTTTAAAGCAAAAACTTATTATGATGGTTAAAACAGATACCAATTAAAAAATCGAAGTGTAAATTTAAAAATTCTGTCATCCCGCTTCATATCTATAAAAAACTATGGATGTGTATATATCGTGACTCAATTATTACTAAAGACATGGTTATTGAATCAAATTGTTAAATAGCTAGCAGCTTGATCAAATGTACACGTGCCGTGGGAGTTCTTAAACAGATGTTGATGAGAAATTGGTCACCTCCAACTTTAATTCAATGACAAAAATGATCTTCTAGACTTCCAGCCATGCAACCAGCGCTCCATCGTATAAAATTATAGTAAAAAAAAAGGAAGAACAGGGAGTGGTTACACAAGTTAATCCAATGTTGACAGCCGAAGCTCAGCGCTTCCAAAGGAGACCAGAAGGAAATTATAGCAACACAGAAACAAACTAAGACTGTAGCAATGGCTAAACTCATTTCTCGTGACACCAACCATTTTTACCATTACAACGTTGTTGGCATAACCCTTTTCACACGCCTATTTTTTTCTTCCTTATATTCTCTTCTCTCTCCATTCACAAATCCCGAGCACTCCAACTCAAAGAATTCCCTGTAGGAGAAAAAAAAAACAAAAAGAAACTGTCTCCGTCCCTCCATTAAATTCTTGATCGATGGTTAAGGGTGTTTGCAGATAATGTGTCGCTGATGTGTTAACACGAGAAGGTTAATCAGTGGCAGAAGGAATAAATCATCGATCTGAAAATGAAAAATTAAGAAATGGAGGTGCAGCGGTTAAGGCAGTTGATGTTACTTTGGTCTAGAATACAAAGCACCCGTGTGGCCCTCGTGGGTGGGAATCACACCGCCGCCAGGTTTTGTACTCGCTAAGTTCTTGTTTTGCTGCTCTCCCTCCCGTTATTTACCTTAGAGATTTAATTGATTAGACATCTTGCTTTAAGGTGATTTAGATTCCTTCCTTCCTGCATGTAGCTTGATTTTCTCGTAGAAACCATTCACACTTCATCAGCCTTTTTTCTTGAAATATTGTTTCTGCCATAATCAATTTTTGCAATTATGGCAATTCAATTTCTACAACGATTTCAATCCAAAAACCTCAAGAAAGACAGGCACTTACCCTTGCATACGAAAAGCATTGATTTTTATGGCGACAAATACGTGATCGTCAAGCTCCCTAACATTAGGGCCTTGAGGCTTCTCGCACAATCTTTGCTTTTGGCGTTGATCTTTGCCACATTCCCCTTGTTGAGAACAGTACTTTCCGATGCTTCTATATCCTCTGGGTCACCTATTCTTGAGCCTGAATCTGATCCCGATTTATTCGATGCTAAGGTCTTGCCTTTACTTATCCATGATTTAGCAAACGAGGGGCTACTTAAAACGGGGGACAATGCAGTTTTTGTTAGCAGTGGCAATGGCAATGGCATTGGTAATGCCATTCACATCTCTGAGATCCTCAATGTCAATGATACAAAAATCGTCTCTGCTGCTAATTTGGATCGACAACGCTCAATTCCTGGTGAAGCACTCGACTTCGCCTTCACCTATGATGACTTCCAGACGACCTCAGAATTCATTGACCGGACTCTCAAAGTTGGTGGCATTGCGGTTGTTCAACTAAGCAATGATCCTTCCTCTGCATTCGACAAGCCTTTCAACTACAAAATAGTTTATCTCAGGAGATTTCAGGCCGCTAATATTTTGGCCATGAGGAAAACAGGATATGGGGATGCTAATTTGATCACTCAAAGGCGGCTTCTAGGATATCATGCCAACGAGGCAAAGAAAGCAGCACTAGAGAACCTGGAAGATGTTCTCCTGGAACCTCCGCGGGCAGCATCGGGTAAATCGAGCAGATACCTGAAAAGGACAAGATATCTGCCAGACTTAATGGGTGATTCACTTGAAAGTTATCCTCGTCGTGTGTTCATTGATGTGGGGTTGCCAGAGAAAGAAGGTGGAAGTGGTAATGGATGGTTCGCTAAGAATTATCCTACAAGAAATCTTGATTTCGAAATGTACAAGATTGAGACAGTGACTGAGCAATCGTCAGGGAAGGAGGTGCCTCAGGTAGAAGAAGTTGGGATGTCAGATTGGTTGAAACATAATGTGAAGGGGGAAGAGTATGTGGTGATGAAGGCAGAGGCGGAAGTGGTGGAGGAGATGGTGAAAAGCAAGGCAATAAGGTTAGTGGATGAGCTTTTCTTGGAGTGCAAGCCACGAAGGAACGGGAATGGCAGCAAAAAGACCTACTGGGAATGCTTAGCATTGTATGGAAAGCTAAGGGATGAGGGTGTTGCAGTGCACCAGTGGTGGGGTTGATCGACGAGCAAGATCGAAAAAAGAAAAGGGAGACCAATTTAAATTAACATGTTGCAATTTGTGTGCTATTGTTTTTTTTTATTATTATTATTTCATGTCGTTTGTGCGTTTGATATTAAATATTTTTAACTTGCGGGGGTGTTACGAGCATATTGTAAATTATTTGAATATTCGATCAACAATGAGATTGAGATGGGGTGTTCCAAAACAGTTTGAAGGGCTTTTCCATTTTCATTTGAAAGCAGAGTTCTCCAAACCACACGCGCGCGCGCACACAATAAATCCTAATTCATATCAATACAATTACCACTCTCATTTTGTTTTCATAATTAAACAAAACCTTAATCTATGATACAACACAGCTTCTATGACAACAGGACGTGTCCTGTTTAATTATTCAGCACGGCCTATTTTGCAAAGAAACATAACTCAGCAAACGCTAATTAGGAAAAAGGAACAGAATTCTAGTTACATAGCTCACGGGCAATTCCCAAACGGGAATTGGTCGTGTCAAACATAATCCTAAGGTTCTGCTGCTGCAAATTGGCTATAACATTCAACACTGAATTCACATTGTTTGGTGCTGCAGCCATAGACAAGCATGCTAGTGAGCCAGAACTGCTATGTATCAAGCTGTTCTCCATGGGCAAGACCAAGTTCAAGCCCTCGAAGTGTAGCGTTATTGCAGGTGCTTCTGCTTCATTTGTTGCAGCAAAGCATGTGTCGAAGGCACCTAAACTTGAGATTGGGCCATTCACTTGCTTTCTAAACTCATCGCGGATGGCAAAGTAAACGGGTTGGACAAATCGGGTTATGACTGTACCGGAGTCGATTATGGTCCCTGCTCCGGTATTTGGGTCAAAAACAAGTTGTTCAGAGGGAATTGGTACTTTGATCCGGCCCACGCTAACTCCAGTTAGGTTAACGTAGTATAGGGATGGGCGGTGGGGGTTTCGTAGAAGTGGGGTGGTCCTAATGGACTTGGGTTGACCAACAGGGCCGAGCTTGAGAGAACCTGAGAAGTAGTAGCTCTTGAAACTGGGTAGACAATAAGAGAAGACACCCGAGTACATTGCCCCTGCTTGAGAAATTAACGAGATGGGTCCACGGCCCAGACCCAATAACCCTTGGGGTGGTATTGACCCACCGGAGACTGCGTTAATGCATCCAAAAGTAAAACCTGGAATTACATCGTTGGCTAATGTTATTGCATCTTGCACAAGAGTAGCTGTTAAGGAGGAGTCTCCACCGTAAGATTGGTTAAAAAGGCAAGCGGAGGACCCGGTAGCTGGGCAGGAAAATCCACGGACTTGGGAGCATTGGGCTCCAGAACAGTCCAGTGACCCAAGAGTCGTAGAGGCATTGGGTAAGAATGTGGTGCTGGAGCATCCGGTGCACCCTGAGCATGGTACCCATGCAGCATCGTTGCTGGTGTCAAGGACCATGAACATTTGTTGACCCGGGGTGCCCAACTTGACCCGGACCACATAGTTAGCAATCTTTAGGACTTGCTGACCCGGGGCAATTGGGACTGCAGTGGTCTTTTGGTCTGCTAGCGTTGATAAATATTTGAGCCTTTCTGGGTCTTTTGAGGCCATGGTGATGACCGTGTTAACCCATGATTCTTGCTTGGGCGGAACAAAAGGTGAGCATTTGCTATAGATGGGAATGACAGAGAGATCAGAGGTGTCTGACTGAGTGGCACAAGGATCTACAGCTTTAGTAGTCGAGAATAGAAGGGCAAACAAAAAGAATGTAGCAGCACAGTGAGGGAAGTCCATGGCTATGGACTCTGAGCTGAAGGAACAGCGGACAAGGTAAGATTGTTGTTGTGTGTGCATGGGTGGAAGTGATATGCATGTACATATATATATGCAGTGAGGCTCTGGGAGGGTTTAAATTACTGAAGCACCCTCGTAATTATTGCAATGTGATACCAGGTTAGTCCAGGTAGGACAGATCTTCGGCTCATATCATCAAGCAGCATGATCTGGGGTCAAGTTGGGGGCATCCGAACGTGTTAATTATGGCTCACAAAATTATCACAATGAGCCAAGATGTAGATAATAAAGAACTCCAACTTGGAGGCAAACTACAAAGCTAGCCTTCTTATAAATAAAATTTACGAGTTGTATTCTTCTTCTTTTTTCTTCTTTCTTTTTTTATTTGATCACTCTGGGGCTCTTCTAGAAGGCTACAAATAAACTGACGGGTCATGAGCGGTGGACAGCTAAGCTTTAATGCTCCGGTGAATTAAACTTGGGGAAGAGGTCTTTCTCTGTTTTTTTTTTTTTTAAATGTGGATATTCAGATTAATTTATGTTTATATTGATTAATTTTTCAAAATTTTAAAATTAATAAATATATAAACCTTAAATATTCTTAAAATTTATAATACTTGAATTAATAAATTTTAAAAAATAAATTAAGTCTGGTTAGTTAAATTATACTCCCCGCGTGTCAGAGGAGATACGTCTTACTTGCACATCAATTAGTGTCATTATTAGTCGAGTGCTCAAGTGAAAATGAAGGCAGGCAGCCTGGTAATGCAACGTGGCTCTAAGAGCATCTCGTGAATCGACCTCTTTTGGGAGGGTCAGGATCAATCCGAACGATAAAGATTCTTGTCCGCAATGGGCCAATTGCACGGGATGCGGTCGGTCACGGGCTTGCAAAGACTTTCCCGTAAAAACTGGTCCCCCAAACTACAGAGCACTTCCCCATCGGCACCTTAAAAGTTATATGCCTAATATCTAACCTATCTCTCCTCCGCAGCGACCTTGATTTATGGATGATGGGACTAATAAAACATTATCTCCATATTAAACTCGTATTCTCCTTAAGGTCACGCATCTTCGAACTAAACTTGTATTTTATTTTTAGGACCCATCACATATTTCTGTAAACTGACTTTATATTTTCTCGGCAAACTGATCACACATCCCTCTAAGTAGATTGGTAGCGTATCCCTAAAACTCACCTCGCAATATCCCCTTAGGAGACTAACCATGCACCCCCCGAACTAACCTTGTGCCCCCCTCTGCGGACTAACCACACGTCCTCTGAACTAACCTTTCTCCACGGTAGATTGGCTACATGTCTCTCCTCGATGGACTATACACGTATCTCTTCGAATAGATCTCATACTCTCAAATCCAATTGTTACACATAGAATAGCACTCAAACTACTACACCTATCCTCCATATCGTTGGTAATAAGCATTAAATACTCACACGGACTTCTGTCATGATTGAGGCCACAAAATTGCATTATGACATGCATGTTATCGTTTTTACTCGATAATTAATTAAGAGCTATAATCTTAATTAATGATAGCTTTTAAGATAAGTGCTACAATATTTTCCCCTCTGTATCCTTATCTTAATGTAAATTAGCTGTATAAACATCAACGAGCTATCAGGTAAAGGGTTCTAATTAATCTCTTGGATCACTTTCTTTTCTTTTTCAATCTATGATCACACACAACATGGTATTCGAGGCTCTTTTTCTTCATCACGGTACTAACTTAAACATCATAGAATCCTCTAATTATAATGTTATACTATACTTTAAAAGGCATGGAAAAAATACTTAGCAAAACTTGTATTGCATGTGTTCATGAAAACCATGTCCATCGGTCTCAATTCCCCGTACATCCATAGGTCTTAAAAAGACTTTCGTTGTGGGGTTTTATGGGGACCTGCCAATATATTTATTTAAAGGTTAAGCAGAGTAAAATGCCATGATTCATGAGAGATTCCTATTCATGACAGTGTGACAGAGCCCTGCATGTTAGTTATGTACACTGATCTCAGGCAGTCTAACCAGTAGAATAGTGTATTAAAGATTTATTAATACGGTCTTTTGCCTCTTATTTGTTATTTTTGTGTCAAACCTCGTTTTATATTTCCAGAAACCTTTCCTTCTGTGTTATTTTAACAGCATTTGATGATAATTTGAGTCTCGATCTGTTATCCTGATTAGAAATCAATTTTGGAAGCTTTCTGCTCACATGTGAATTAATATAGCTTTTTGGAATACTTGATAAAACGTTCTCAAATGCTTATTAGTTAATTTGTGGTCAGGTACGGCCTAATAGGACATCGAATTGGCTTGAAAGAGAAGTATATTCATTTTTGTGCCAACGAATGAGTGCCAAAATTCATCAATTGTTTAAAATGTCTGACGACTGCGTTAGCTGTAGCCAGAACCTTTAGGAGTCCTTGTACAAGGATCTTTTTGTCATTTAACCAAGCTAATCTGTCTGTTTTCTGAGACGGAACTAGGATCTTCTGGTCAATTAACCAAGCCCTGCATGCAAAACGGTCCGTCAGCTTGGAAACATGGCACTTTCCCCCCCTCGTTTTCTCTACGACTAGAGAGACGGAACAAGCTTCATGCGGTTCGAAATCCTATGTTTACTTGACCTTCACCTTCTGTTTTCCCGTTCCAAGACAGCATGAAGGAAGACACTTGCAAATGTTTTTTTTATGAAGGCACCTCCGATCTCCCTGGAAAACAATCTGTCTATCCAGTGCAAGGGACCTGAGGTAGTTTTATGAGTTGAAGAAAAACGGATGGAAGCCCCAAATATACAAGGAAAATGCTTTCCACACTGTGCAAAAGACAACCTTGAATAAAGCAAGAGGACATGGACGAAGACAGCATGAAGGATGATTTGTATGGGTCCCCGCCAAATTCACGAGGCTTCCCTGTTTAAATGCGTAGAATCGATTGAAAAACTGTCGGCTTGTAGACAGAGCAGAATGCTGCCAAACTCGTCAATTCTTCTTTTTTTCTAGTAGCTAGAAAGGGAATAATCTTTAGAATTATTAGAGGGATGCAATCACTAATGGCCAAAGCTAATCAAGCAACTTTTGCATGTCTTCCGGCGTAGCTCATCCTTATCATTACACAACGATCACCAGCGACCATTTTGTCGCTGTGATAACCCATTTAAAGGATTTCTCCTTTATAAAACCAATAAGCCAATTGATCAGATGTTTGGGTATGGATCATAGCCATCACTAATACACACCCCCAAGCTAAATAGAATCACGCTGTCCTTTTGCATCCTGCTCTAAGCTCGTCTTAAACAATTTCTTAAACCAACGCATCAAATGATGCCCCTAACTCTTGGTGAAATTAAAACCTCGCAGCTAAATTCATGAAATTTATTGCAGAAACTGCGCAACCATTCTGCGCTAGCAAGGATTTTTCGCTTCATAACATGAATTAGGAACTGAGAAAGATTGTTGAACTAAAATTATTTGATAGAAATGAGGGAGGGGTTTGGAAATCTTATTATGCAACGTAAAAGCCGCAGTTCACGTATAACAGCGTATGAAACTTAAAATCAAAGCACCACTGGAAAGTAGAAACACAGAGAAGTTGGCACCCAAGCATCCACACGCGGTTGAGGAAATTAATCAATTTCCTAGACTATAATGAATACAACAATGCCTGTCAAAGAATACAAAAGGCGGCATTTTATAAAAATGATTACACAACAGAACACTAATATGCACCCAGCAACAGTGCAAACACGAATGGCTCCGTGCCCCACCACCAAGATTTTCCTCCAAAATCACTCGCAAAATATATGGAACAGAGTGAAGGACAACACCACTAGTTCAAACTCTTTCCAATCACATCCACAATAATCTGCAGCCAACAATAGGACAATAGTGGTCAAGGATTACAATGGCACTCTAAGAAAATTTTGATTGACGATAGACTCGTAGACATAACCACTTGTATGATCATAGACAGTGAAAGTTAATCCAAACCGATGAGAAATTAAGCTATAACTTATGTTTTTTGTTTAATGTTTTTTGAACTTTTAGTTAGACTTTTTTATTAGACTTTATTTGTTGAGCTTGATTTAGTTATTATTGGATATTTTATTTATTAAGCTATAAACTCAATTGTTTGTTCTAGCAAGAGTTTTAATATTTATATTTTATTTTTCTAAATGTCAGATAATTTTTTCTGAATTGAATAAAATTTGCAAAGTTGGTGACTTTTCCAACCCCTATTCTTTCTCTTCTTCAGCCTTTTCTTTTCTTTTCTTTCTTTAACTTCTTCTTCTTAGCTACTTCTTTTCTTTCTTCTTTAACTTCAAATTTCTTCTTGTCCCACATCAGTTTTGATACCAGAACATGACCTTTTAATTATTCTTACAATTAAACAATCTATGGGCTTGTTCAAATTCCTGACATTCAATCTTGTTCATAAACCCTAGATTTTGTGGGAAGCTTTCATCAACCGGGAAAAAAAATGTAGCACTATGAAAAAAAGAGTTTCTTTTTTTGCTTTTTCCCGTTTACTATCAAAATCTATATAAAAAAAAACAAAACAAAACACCTTTAAATCAATTTTGCCCCAAAATTGTAGCCACTATTCATCTTCCCCACACAGCTAACAACAAGATCATACCAAATCAGCCACCATAACAGCCACCCACACTACCACAAAACCAATTTCAGCCACCACCAAATCAGTCTAACACCAGCAGCCAAACCGACCTCATTCAAAGACCCGATTCACGCCACCTAACACTGCAAAATCACATCACATTGTCAAACCCAGCAGCTCTTGATCACCAGAACACCCAGTTCAACAAATCCCACCACTACCCATCAATTTATCCCTGAGTCTTCACCACCCACACGCTGGAGGATTTCACCAGATGAAACCAATAACAAATTTTTCTCTGTTTCTATAGTCCCCTTCAATAAACAATTAAAAGTTTTCCCAGGAGACCAACAAAGTTATTGAGATTCTATCGAATTTGAGGGCTTCGAAATTAGGGATTTCAAAAGCCTCGATTGCTAGAGAAAAAGAGAGAAAGAAACAGAGGAGAGGAGCTTCAGATTCCTTGAATCAAATCTTTAACAAAAAGAAAAGAAAAGAAAAGAAAAACAGACTATGTTCCTGGAATAGCAGCAACAAACCAATAGCACTTTTGCAGACTTCAAGCCAAACAACAACGCCTTCAACCTTGGCCACCAGACATCCATGCCAACACACCATTTCCCTCAACCAGCTGTGGCAATTTGATTTCTTTAACAACAGCAACAAACCAGCGAACAGACAGCCAGCACAACAAATCAGATTTTGAAAGAGGGGTGAAGAAGGAGTAGTTTTAGAAGTCTTCCTTGTTATTTTACTTTTCTATAAAGTCCTGGTTGTTTTTTTAGTTGCACTCTTCTTTCTTTTAATTTGATTTAAGAAGAAAAAAAAAGGTGTAAAAAAAGTCATGAAAAAATGAAGTGACAATGAAAACAACAAGGAAAATTGAAGGCAGCGAAAGGAAGTCCCGAAAGGCAGTAAAAGGAAGTCATTTGGGACATCACTGACACTAGCTCCACGACGTCAAGGATAGCTCGCATGTTCCAAGTAGTTTATCGTCGAGCAATTTGATCAATAAATTACTCTTACTTTTGATTTGTTGAATTTTACTTTTCTAGTTTTCCGCTCGTCCATAAGTTATCATTAATATTACTTTTGTGCCTGAAAATAAATAAATAAACAAGTCCCATTTGGCATTCTTATTTATTAATTTTTTTGCCATTCAACCTCTTTCATCATTGATATCTAGCATTAGTCCTCTTTGTTAATTGTGAGTTCTTATTTGTGACATTGTGTTTAATTAATCATTTACATTTAAGGATCTAACAATACATACTTAAAATTTTCTTGGTGCATTTTGTCTTTGATTAATCTCCATGTAAAAAAATAATTGAATTAGCTTTATTTTTTGTATTGTGATTTTACTTGCAAGAACCATTTTTAATCTCAATTCCATTTCTAAGTTAGTGTTACATGCATTTGTGAATAATCATCTAGTATATAACTTTAAGTTTCCAATTACCATGGATTCGACCTTAAGTGATATCTTTAGAACCAATCATGAACTAAACACCATAGCATTTGAGATAACTAGGTTGGGTGTAGTTAGATATGCCTTGACACAACCCGAGGGAACTGAAGATTGGAGAAGGACTACTATCTTTCACACCTGTATCAAGTGCAGGGATAAGTGTTGCTAGATTATCATTAATAACGAAAGTTGATCAATGTAGTATCTCGCTTAGGCCTAAAACTTGTTCCCCATCGTAAGTCATATAATGGGTCATGAGTTAATAATAACTCCATAGCAATCAATGAGAGATGTTTGTTCCCTATCAAATTCCTAGACTATCATGATAAAACTTGGTGTGATGCAATTCCATTGGGTGTAGGACATGTCATTTTAGGAAGGCCATGGATATATGATTTAAATGTCACCATTTCTTGTTGATCAAATTCATGTTCTTTCACTTTTAAAGGTAGAAAGATCAAACTCATTGGATTACCACAAAGACCTAGCAATAACAACAAGAAAAGGATGAATGTGAACGAACAAGGACTTAATACAATGAGTCCAAATGAGTTTGAGAATGAGGTTGAGGAACAACCTATTATGTCTGGTTTAGTTGTAAAAGAAATTTCAAGAAACTCTCTGGTAGAAATTTCAAGGAAGAAGAAAAAAACACTGACCTATGCAGTTTAATTTATTAATGAAATTGAGGAACAACTCATTATCAAGTTTAAAAATAACTGCTCAATGGCACATGCAAGTATCAATCGAAATAATATTCTAAAACAGTTAGTTGTTAGTGAGAACAGCATCAAATCCAATTCAACTAATCCTAGTCCCAAACTAGTTGGAAATGGGCAAGTATTTAATAAAACAAATTTCAATTTCAAAACAACTTTTTCTGCTTAAGACAATATCAACTCAAAGCAACACCGCAATGCAAACTATGCACCTTATGTGTGTTGCCACAGTAGTTATAAATTGTGGATCAATGAATCACTAGAACAAATATACAGAAATAAACTGTTACATGATCGAAAAGTGTACAGAAAATTCATGCATCATAGAATTGAAGGATTAAAGACACGGAGTGCGGCCATTACTCCACTGTGGTATTAAGAAGCATACCTAGTTTCGTTCATGATGAGGGGTCCTTTCCCTTGACTATTATGACAGGGCATTGTGCCTGGTTGGTGCAGTAATTGCTTACACTTCCCAGAAACATCCTGCTCACAAACAAAACACTTCAGCAATTTTAGCATTCTGAAGGAGCATGTTGACATGCCAGTCATGCCTTTATGTCTAAGCTAATGAGATCATGTTGTTACAAAAGAAACGAAAATAAAAACTGACCAAGCTTTGTTGCTTGACGGTCTATCAAATTTTCAAATACATGGTTAAATCGAGAAAAAGCAAATGAATGTATTTAAAATTCCTACAATTAATCGAAATGAAAAGTTCAGTAGCTAGCATCTAAAAAGTAACTCAAACAGCAACTAACAAGAAACCTTGTGCATATATCTATTTATTGGGAAAACAAAATCATTTGAGGGTTGGTTAAATGGATGCATGAATGGCTATTATTAAAGAGCCCACATTTGTAATCTTTAGCTTTTTTGTCCAAAATAACCATTAAAGAAAATGCTACTCCTGCTAGAAATAACGGGTTGCACTGGGTGCAATCATATCAGTAAAGTTGCCCATGCGTAACTCTAACTCTCAATCGTCAAAATTACCACCAGGATTAATATATGCTCAATTAATGAACTACAAGAACCAATACTACATGACATCTTTATTTTTTATTTTCAACATCAATAAAACGAAAAAAGTTATTGTAGCTCCAAAATACTTGTTGTCAAATAAATTAATCTCGAGCTGCACTAGCTACCTTTTAATAGGGCCAAAAGAACGACATCCCATCACAAGCAAATCGGCGGGCAGATTCTCAGCAACTTCACATATCTTCTCCTTTGGATCCCCAATCACCACTTGTGTTTTCACATTCACCTGAGCATTAAAGTAATTCTCAGCAGAATAGCAAAACGAATTAATAGAGATAGCAACTCATGAAGCTGACATGACATGACCAAAAAAGAAAAAGTTACTTTCTTTTCACGGCAAATCTCCAAGGCATGTTCTAGAATCGCCTCCGTAATCCTCCTCTGATGCGCTTCAATCGCCGCCGTGAACGCAGGCACCTCCAAACCACCTTAATTGATCATTTCAAGAAAACCATTGAGTAATTAAATTAAAACGGAAATCAGAATTCAAGCAGTAACGAAAGCAGAATACAGATGGTTTCAGTACTTAACTGGGTCCGCCAAAAGGGATGGCACCGGGATTAAGGCCAGCAGCGATAGACGGTGGTGGTTGGACATGGAGGATGACGAAGGAGCCAGGGGTTTCAGTGGAGTCGGGAGCAGGAGATCGGAGCTTGAGGTTATCGAGGGCATATCTCAAGGCGTTCATGCTCTCCTCGCTTCCATCAACGGCTACGATCACGCATCCAAGGTTTGCACTCATGGTTTGATGGATGGATGGATTGATTTTTTACTCACTCAGCTCAGCTGCTAATTACCCTTCCGAGGATCGAGTTGACAACCGAGTCCTAGATATTTCTGTTTCCGTGGATTTGTTTATTTTTTGTATTTGTTTACGTGAAAATTAGATAGTGACAAACAGAGAGAGACGTGATGATGACGGCTCTTTGATGCGCGCCAATACTTAGACAGATTATGGGCCGAATAAGGCCTTTTATGCAATGGGCTCATAGTACTTTTCTAGAAAAACTATCACTTGTTCAAAACCTGTAGTTTTAAATAATTTCTCCCGGGTTTCCAGGCTGGGTCCAGTCATCATCGTTTGAACTTCAAAGAATTTTCTCATGCTTTTGGGTCGGTTCGTGCAACTTGCAAAATTCTTGGAATTTTCGAATTTTTAAAGCAAACTCCTCTCAAAATTCTCTCACTTTCCTCTTTCAAAGTATATTTTCTTTAAATTCTGCTGACCAAATACTTCAAATAAAACTTTAATTAGTTATTTTTGGTGAATTACAGTAATAACTTTATTGACATGTCTCGACATTACATATCACCTCAATTTTTGGTGATTTGACTATAACGCTCTCCGGATCTAAAAATATATATATATATATATATATATATATATAAAAACATTATTTGTTCCTATTTCTAAGATGGGCTGTTTTACGAAAAACAGAAAAAGAAATGCCCTTCTAAGTTCAAATTTGGTGTTTCTTCTTGATATTTATTTTTAATACTATGTTCTTGTTAAATCAATGCTGGTTAACAAATTTTTTCAAAAAAAAAAATTAAAAAACTTGTTCAAGAGCATGATAAAAGGGAGAAACCACCTTAGTTAAGTTTTTCTCTTGGAATTGAGTCCATGAAGACTAAAATTGAATTTATTGATTTGTATAATTCGCTCACCTTCTTTGTCCTTTCTTAATTTTTAGGGACTAAAACGTGATAAAAAAAAATTTAGACCAAGAGATAATAACTCGAAAGAACAGAGAAAATATGAAGAAATTGATATTTAAGGGATCAAATGGGACTTTTACATGGTTTTATTCTTTTTTGTTTTGCAAATTGCTTTGTTTCTTACCTTGTGTCAATTTTGGCAATTTTATAACTTAAATGTAAACTTCGATAAAAACAAGAATCAAAGTGTTGAAAAAGGTGCCCTTACACAATACAAATGAAAAAAAAAACAATTTTTTTTTTCGTTAATTTTGGTTTTTGCTCCTTTTATTATTATATTTTTTTAACTGAGCCCTGTAATTGGTATTCCCGTAATGGCAACCAGCAATGCAATGGAGAAATAATATTTGCATGATATATACGCGAGAACATGTAAAGAAATTGCATGATATATACGCGAGAACATGTAAAGAAATTGCATGATATATACGCGAGAACATGTAAAGAGAAACAAGCCCCGGGATGAAAAAAAGTTAAACAATCAAAGCACAAAAAACAAACAAAATTCAGGGACCTAAAAGGAAATAAGGCTACGAAAAGCGGCGTGAATAGTGAAATGAGTGCTGGTGAACCGTGCACATACCGTAAATCACCTAACTGATACAGTTTGTGCTTTCAATTTTTTTAATTAGAACTTATAATTGTATTTTGTATCAGCAACATTTACTGTAATGTAGAAATAGGTTGTAAGAATAAATAAGGGTTAATTCAACTAATTAGGTCCTGAGTTTGCTCCCTAAAAACCATCAGTTCCAGTTTCATAAATTTTAAAGTCATTGAAGGCTTACATGATAGTTAACTTCAAGGCCCGTGGAATTAATTGAGATGCACGCAAGCAGACACGGACATCCACATTAATTAAAAAAAAAAACAAAATTCTTTGTTCCAAGTGCAAAAAAACAAAAAAACTTTAAGGATCTTTTTAAAATTGTGAACAATAATGCAAACAGTGAAAAGCCTAATTTAGAGTTTAGTATTAATTGATATTATTAATAATTTCACATTATTGGAGATAACTTTAATCTTCCATTTTACTTTTTAGGGGTTGGTTTAGCATAACATTCCTGTACGTGGAAGAAAAGACCAGAAGCCAAGCCAAAAGCCTGTTGCTTTTATTTACTGATCATAGGCTGGCTATCTGTGTTTTAACTACCGAGGCCATTGCTATGGTTGTTTTACTTTCCTCCTTTTTCCTATTTTACTTCAGTGACTCGCGCCATTTGCATGGTCTCTAGACAACCCTGCAAATGCAGCACACACCTGATGGGAAGACACTAACTATGTGACTGGTGCCGAGGGAAAAAAAACGTTTAGTTAGGTGATACAATCGCATGTTAAAAAAATAAGAAAAACCAATATCAAATATTAAAAATTAATATTGAATGATAAAAGAAAAGGAAAAGAAAATAAATTCAAAAAACATTATGTCAGTGTACGTTAACTTGTTAAATTTATGATTAAAGTTATTTGATAGAAACAATAAATTTAAAAAACCATCAAAACTCAATCTTCAACTAATAAAATATTAAATAATAAAATTAAAAAAATATATACAAAGCGGGGAAAAATAGTAATTATAGGAAAAAAAAAGACCTAAGCCCGCCAGGGTCAACCCCCAAATCCATTGGTCAAGTTATGAACTCGGGATAACTCGATAGAAAGGTAAGCATGAAAAACCAATTTTGTAATTTTGTTTTTTTTTTTTCCCAATTTTGTTTTTTTTTCACAAAATTATATTTGTCAATTTTATTTTTTTAATATTAAGTTGGTTAAGAATTTAGTTTTGTAATTTTTTTCTTTAAGACACTGTAAATTGCTACAATGTTTTCCCATATACTTTTTTTGTTATGATTTTTTTCAAAATTATTTTTTGATTTTATTTTTTTAATATTGAGTTAGTTGAGAATTACAGTTGTGACTTTTCTCACAAAACAATGTGGATTGCTACAATGTTTTCCAATATGGTTTTTTTTTATGATTTCGTTCAAAATTTTATTTGTCAATTTTATTTTTTTAATATGGAGTTGGTTGAAAATTTAGTTTTGAAATTTTTTTCTTTAAAACATTGTAGATTACTACAGTGTTCCCCCACATGAGTTTTTTGTGGTTGTTGTTTTTGTGTTTTTTTATGATTTTTCCCCAAAATTATATTTGTCGATTTTATTTTTTAATATTAAGCTGGTTGCGAATTATAATTACAATATATGGAAAAAACAATGTAGCTTTCTTCATAAATTACCGTGGATTGCTACAGTGTTTTCCCCGCATGTTTTTTTTAATGCTTTTTTTCTAAAATTATCTTTGTCGATTTTTTTTTAATATTGAGCTAATTGAGAACTACATTTAAAAGTAAGACTAAATTATGTGGGGTAAGCACTGTAGCTTTCCTCACAAAACATTGTGAATTGTTATAGTGTTTCCCTATATGATTTTTTTTCCTGTTTTTTTTTGTTATGATTATTTTCAAAATTATCTTTGTTGTTTTTATTTGTAATTATAACACCATCAAACATATTTGTTTTATAAGCTTGCGGTAGCGCGTGGGTATGCCATAGGATATAAATATAATTGTCCCATATGAACCATTATGAAATTACTTAATCACCCTAGTAGAATGATTTATTGGTTTTTCTATAGGGGCAAAATAGGTATTCCATGCTGATATTTGAAAATATCACCCATTCCCTTCAAGTTTTTCACCTTGGTCCTGTCATTTAATCTCACTTTTCTTCAATAAATTAGTCTAAATTGTTCTAGAATCTGGTCCACCAAAGGCTAGACCGGGGGGGAAAGGAAAAAAAGCACTATGAATAGTTTGTTCACAATACCTTGCGTTAGGATTCATAGTGCACTGTGTCTAATAAATTATATCATGTGAGTGGATTGAGAGTACATTGTATAAATGAATTCTCTATACATTTTAGATTTACTGATAATAATTATAAACACAGCAGGAAGATATCTTGTCTATGATTATTTTTTAAAATATTTTTTATTTAAAAATTAATTGAAATAATATTTTTTTTATTTTTTAAAAATAATTTTTGAAATCAACGCATTAAAATGATCCAAAAATACAAAAAATATTAATTTGAAAAAAAAATTAAAAATTTAATTTTTTTTAAAAAAATACTTTTAAAATATAAAAACAATAATACTTGTTGCAACTTATTAGATGCAGGACCCTATAAATCCAAATTCCAAAGACGAGTTGGCTAACCCTAAAAACAGAGAAAGTATCTTTTTATACCTTTAGATGCTCAACTAAGATCCTACCTACTTGCCTTTTCTTTTTCTTTTTCTTTTTTTTCCTGCTAATCATCTCTAGAAATGAGACAGCTTCCAAAGAGGCATTTATGCATGGATTAACCTCTATCAACTAGCAACTCAATTAGGCATTTATGGTGGTTGCAATTATTTTAATTTCTTTTTGTAGTGTTTTATCACGTGGTAGTGGTTGCTTTTCAAATTATTTTTTATTTAAAAATATATAAAAATAATATTTTTTATATTGAAAGAAAATTTGAAACCAGCACAATCAACAAACGGTGCCGTGCAGATTTCTCAACACAAGTTTTTTTTTTTTTCGTGGCGCAGTTAAAATTTAATTCCGGGCATCGCAGTTAAAACTGCACCAGTCACTTTTTTTTTTTCCAAGAAAGCAGTCATTTTACAAGTGTGGCACATAACTTCTAACTCATGCTGTTCATTGAAAGAGAAAAATGCTGTTGTTATCACGGAAAGGAAGGGAACAGTTCATGATTGTGGTGGGGAAATTTCATCAGGATCGCCACTCAAACATTATCCGTTGCCCGTATAAGAAGTTGGAACCAAATGACGGGGAAAGAGTTAGGAATTTTGGAAGTTATGCATCCAACTCTGACTATCCATTGACTAATGAATCCAACTACCGCATCACCAGATTTATAATTCTCGGTAAAAAAAAAAAAAAAACCGAACATAAGAATTGTCAAAACCCTGTACCATTACTGCTATTTTACTGTTAATTGTCGTTATCGTTATTACTAATATATTCTCCTGTTTCACTGCGGTTTGTACTATTTTTTAAAATAAAATTAAAAAAATATTAAAAACATGAATTTTTTTAATAATATTATTAAATTCAATCAAGCTACTCGATTTTAAAACTTGTTAATCTGACTTTCTACGTGGTTTAAGTTTCGTATTAAATCGTATAAAAACTGATTCAGAATGAATTATTTAATTTAATGAGTTTAATATAACTTGAACAACCAATAAAAATATGACATAACTTAAAAAAAAATTTAAAATAATTTTTTTTAATATTAGAATGGTGTCAGATTGGATCGACATCTCTCACCGTACGACATTGGTAAATGATAATGAATTTCAATGAAATTAATAATTTTGTTGTTTTTGTAAATTATTTTTATTTAATTTTATGACAAAATTAGATATTTTCAAAATCACGAACCAACATAAAAAAAAATATTTACTTGAGATCATAATAACCCTGTGAAAAGTTAAAAAAAAATTATAAATTCTATTTCTCATTCAATCCAATGTTGAAAAAGAATTAAATAAAAAAACAATTAGAAAAATCAAATGACCGGAAACTAAAAAAACAAACATACCAGGTTTGACGAGTAAATCCGCTAAACTTGTAAATCTGGTAACTCGAGTCAGCACATCAAATCTGCAAACCGGGTAATAGACTCCATTGTGATTAATAACTTTTTTAAAAAAACTTTTTTTTTAACCATATGATAACAAAAATAAATGGTTGCAAAATTAAGTGTCAAATCGATACCAATATTTTTTTTCATGATGTAATAACTTCGTAGAAAGTAAAATGAAACAAATTATGAAACTCAATTCTCAATCAACCTAGTATCAAATGATCAAATAAAAAAATGAATTAAAAAAAAAGTTAAACTCGCTAAACTCGTCAACATGCTATAAACTTTCTAAAATTTAATAACATATTTTTTCTAAATTGAGTTTAAATAATAAAAATAAAAACCACCACTAAACCCGTGAATTGAGGCAGCCAGAGTTATCTCGCCAAACTCACAAACCATGTCACTGACTCTACAAAATTTGATAGTCTGGTTTTTCAGAAATCATTTGTTATCTAACTATTTTTTTAAAATAAACCATACTGCAATACGGAGATATTGTTTTGATACCAATCTAATACTATGATATTTTTTTTATGTTGCAATAACTATATAAAAAATAAATTAAAATAAAATATCAATCCAAAAATTAAATTAAAAAAAATCAATAACTAAAGGCAAAAAAGGGGTCAAAATACAGAAAAGAAAACAATACTAGTGAATTACTATTGTGATTTACAAAACTAATAGGCGCAAAGAAACAATTTTTTCACATACCTTCTAACTTTATACACTTAAAACTTAATAAAATAAAATGAAATTACAAAATTTACATTACAATTTTCACTATCGACAGCCAAACAATATTGTTTCGACTGATTAATATGCTCATTTTCATTTAAAATCTTTGAAATTTTGTTTTTGAAAGAAGAGAAAGTTACCATATTATAATGTTGTTTATCATTTTGGTCCAGCTATACTTCAAAAAACCTTAGAGTTTTTTTTTTATTTTTAAATTATTAATTTTTATATCTTTGTATTGTTTTAATATATTGATATTATAAAAAATAAAAAGTATATTTTATATATATTTTTAAATAAAAATTACTTTGAAAATAACTTTTATTACAATCGTGATAAAAAAAAAATATAAATCACGAAAAAAAAAAAAACGGAGACCGGTGGTGGGGTCTCATGTCCGAATATTTGACGAGCAAAGAATTCACGCATCTGAATGTCTCTTAAAACAAAATTCCTTTCCCTCAACCATTAAATTTCTTTTTTTTTTAAAAAAAAAAATATTAACAAAATTATAAATCCAATTGATTCCCACTCTTTAAAAAAAATCTATCTCATTTCACAACAATAACAAGAAGCCCTAAAATCTCGATCAGATTGTCCGAAAACCACAGCAACAATCAAAGACCCCTAATCTTTCACACTAGCTCGACATCGAAAAACCCAGTCAAGTTATTTTTTGCTCAACAAACCCTCTTTTAACCCTCACCGTCGGTTTTTTTATCAGTGGCTTCGATCTAGCAATCAACCGATGCAAAATCGTCAGCGAGGACAGCACCTCCATCCATGTACAAGATAAGGAGGTTAAAGATCGTGAAATTTGGTGGATGCTGCTCATTTTCATAAATGCATGTCGAGGGGGATCTAGGGTTTTCGAGCCTAGTGGTCCTTGTTTTCTGTGTAGTGGTTATTCCGGTGGGTTGGTTTGTAATTAGGTGTAAATGGCGGGGAGTGGTTGCGAGAAAGGAGGAGATCAATAGATTGATGGTTTTAGCGGCAGAGGAAGCCGCCAGGGCCGAGTTTGAGGCCACGGTTTCGTACAGCACCGTTCCGGTTTCGTACGGCACCGTTCCGGTTTCAAAAAATAATTACCAGTGTGTTGTTTGTTTTTGCCCGAGAACGACACGGTGTTCCCGCTGTAAAGCTGTTAGATATTGGTATGTTAATTCTGCGTCAATGCTTGATTTTAATCTGGGGTTTTAGTCTTTAATGCTTTGAATTTGGGTTCGTTTCCGGTGAAATTTGATGTCTTTTGTTGCTGTTTTTTTGTAATGAAGTGAACTGGAGTTGATTGTTGATAATAATTGGGTAATGTTACGGAAGCGAAGCTGTTTTAACAGTATACTTTTAGAAGAATCTGATTCTTTGCTTCACATTGTTCCAGTTAAACAGGGAAGGGGGAAAAACTGTGGAATTAGGTGCTAATTGTTGAAGGGAATTCCGAAATAGAGGTTTAATCTGTGTGGAGGGATTTCTGACTCACTAAACTAAATCATAGATCTTCTTCGTTCGTTAGATGCTAGATGTGAGCTAGCTAGTTTCTTGTTTTGCGTGGGTTATATGAACCTTTCATTCATATGATAGCGTTGTTAAGTGCATATGAAACTAAGGAGAAAACTTGTATTACTAACTGAAAACATTTTAGCTTGTTAAGAAGACAGTGTGGTGAGTGTCAATCCTTGAATGAATTTTTAGAGATCTGTATCTTATAGATCAGGATCTGTACAACTGGTTTTATACATATATAAGTCACTACTGGAAAACTGCAATCTAATGTTTATCATCATATGAAATTAAATTCAATATATGACTTTTGAATGTCAGCAGTTCACGACATCCATGTGCTCTCAATTGTGTGAAGGCATTAGTGGGAAATGTTAATGTAAATTACATTTACAATCTTCAAATATTGCAAGTTGGTAGTATACATGGATTAGGATGAAATACTTGTTTGAAGTATATAGTGTTTAGTTCCGCTATTATTCTGTTATGTAATTTTACAAAGGTTGTTTTACATAATCAGGAGTGTCCTAAATCCACTATTATTCTGTTATGTAGTTGTAAAAAAGTTGCTCTGCATAATCGGGAGTATCCTGCAATTTAGTATGATTTAGTTCGCTAACTTTTGTCGAAACATGTTTTATGAGGACCTAACAAGGTTTAGCCAACTGTTGATGTGTTCTTCTCTACAATCTATAAGATTGCCTTTTTAATTGGTGATAATAGTTTTTGTTGTTTTCCTTTTCCACCTTCCTTAAGTACGCTTCGGATCTTTCAATTTGTATATTTATGTCGCAAATTGGTTTGTTTCAGTTCTGGTAAGTGTCAAATTATCCACTGGCGACAAGGTCACAAGGAAGAATGTCGTCCTCCTCCTGCCACATACCACATTAATGATGATGGAGACAATCCTGGCCAGAGGGCGGCAAAGCAAGACCAACATGATATTTATGATGGCAGATATGAGAAAAGACCAATTGAAACATTCTCCGTGGAACCTGTGGTGTCTGATTCCAGTTACTCTCCTGGAGTTTCACTCTTAAAGGATGATGATATTATAGTTGATTCTGTTTTAGACACAGAGGGAGCAGATTCTATTTCTGAATCACCAGGCACCTCATTTTCTGGATTTTCCACTCCTACGGGCTCTTCATTTTCTGGATTCTCTGCTCATTCAAATGGGGAATCATCTGACAGTGTTTCTGTAAGTGAGAGCATTAGTTCAAATGAAACAGAGGGATCAGACAGACAAACACCGGCTGATATTGCCCCTGATACACTGGAGTCCAGTGTGAACGAGGTGGCTACGACCAAACCATCATCTCCAAAGTTTGCTACTTTGGTTGATTCTATAGATAGTTTTAATAAATTGAGTAAATCAAATCAGAGTAAACCTCATGGCAATGACAGGGAGAGTCAATGCTCATCTAGTTCTTCAAGCCATAGCATCAGTGCCGGGAATGATGAAACAATCACAAAACCAGCAAAGGTTTCTTCTGGTTTCTGGTGGAGAACTCTGGATTCTGTTGGGCCCAGCAGTGATGCTGGGGATGGATCTGCTCTGTCAAATTTCAATGGCCCTGGTAACAGCAAGTCATCTAATGACAAACCATCCCTACTTTTCAAGTCCAGTCTATCTGGAAGTGATGCTCTCATTTCGCATGCAAAAAGCTCAAAGGTGAACAACATCATATCGGATGATGCACCCCCTTCTGTTCCTGGCGTCAGTAGGCCTGCTGATGGAGCAGTTTCACCAGAAAAGAATGGCTTTGATGCTCTAAAAGTCAAGAGATCCCCAACCATAAGTTTTGAAAGGTCCAATCTTGTTGATAATAACTCTGGTGGAGGTTCAAATGTTTCCATTGAGAGTAAATCTGTATCATCGTCCTCTCCTTATGCACATGTTTCTTTCAGTTCCGGAGGAGTTAAATTAGATCCAAGTGCTTCAAAAGTATGCAGATCTCAAGCTTTGAGATCTGAAAGGTCAAATGTTGTTGTTGATGACATTGTTGATACTTCACATCTATCTAAGTACAGATTATCATCTAGTGCTTCTCAAACCCATTTGAATTCTAGTGTCGGTGGGCATTCAGTTTCAAGTGTGAAACTTGGAGGAAAAGTTGAAAATGTTGAACCAGGTGCTGCTGCTACTTCTCAAATTTCTAGCTATTCTCCAAGTTCTATTAATGGATTGAAGTCATCAGTGTGGAAAGTTGTTGACCAATTCAGAGGACCTAAATGTGGGAGATATAGTAATAAGGTTTGGGTTATAAATTGATTTTGTTTACATCTCTTACATTTTCTTTTTCTCGAGATGCAATAAATTTCCATGAGTTTATTTTTGGCTTTTCAGGGCCTTTTCCCATACGATTTATTTGTGAAGTTATACACTTCGAATAAGGTGGAAATGCGACCATGTGGCCTTATCAATTGTGGAAACAGGTACATGACATGTTTCTTTTGTAGGGAAAGCAGATTGAAGTAACAAAATGGTGTATTTTTACAATCACTTGTAATTAAAATGGCTTCTTTATCCATTATTTTGCAATATTAATACCACATGCAGTTGTCTTAATGTTAATTATGCTAGTCACTATCTGATTGCATCTTCTCTACTTTTTATGTCAGCATTACATAAACTACCCCAAGTTGTTGATAACATATCCCGTGTTCCATTTCTGCAGCTGCTATGCTAATGCTGTTCTACAATGCTTGGCATTTACTCCTCCTTTGACTTCTTATTTTGTGCAAGGGCTCCACTCTAAAGCCTGTATGTTTCTCATCATGGTCAACTTATTAGATTCAGCATGCATTTTTGAATAACATGTTTTGCAACTTTTTCAATATTAGCTAAGGCCATTCTTTTCCATATCAGGTGTAAAAAAAGAACGGTGCTTCTCTTGTGAGTTTGAAAAAGTAATTTTAAAGGCAAAGGAAGGGAAATCTCCGCTTTCTCCCATTGGCATACTATCCCAATTACAAAATATTGGGAGTCAGCTTGGTAATGGAAGAGAAGAAGATGCACATGAATTCCTGAGGTGAGCTGGTTTCTTTGCTCTGTGACCAATGAAATAGCAACTTGCATGTTTTTATGATTTCAGCTTTTGGAGAATTTCTTGATAGAGAATACATGAACAACAAACAGGTATGCAATTGATGCAATGCAATCTGTTTGCCTTAAGGAAGCTAGGGTGAATGCAGTAGATTCCTTTGAAGAAGAAGCCACTCTCATAGGCCTTACATTTGGAGGCTACCTTCGCTCAAAGGTAATATCTTTTGGAGTTAAATGACACTCAAAGATTTAATGCAAATCGATTCTCTTTTTATTTCCTTTTCTTTTCCCCTAACTCTCATTAGCATCTAGGTGCTCTTTTGAGAAAGGTTCAATAATTTAGATTATGCATACAAATTTGCTACTGTTTGCAGATTAAATGCATGAAGTGCCATTACAAGTCAGAGTGGCAGGAAAGAATGATGGATCTTACTGTTGAAATAGAGGGGGATATAGGGAAGCTTGAAGATGCACTTAGACGATTCACGGCTACCGAGATTCTGGATGGGGACAACAAGTACCAGTGTGGCAGGTTCGTCAATTTCCTTTTCTGATAAAGCTCTTGAGAGTATTGTTTCAAATGTGTTTATTCTTTTGGTGATTTGTTTTTACCAATTTCTATATTGCAGTGAGACAGTGCAAACTGATTTAAACCTTAAATAGTTTAATATTGATTTTATATTTGAGTTGTTTGACATTTGGACCAAACAGTTTGTAACTGAAAACATACCGCAGTTGTGTTGCTTTGTGTTATGCTGCCTGTACAGCATTTTGATGATTGCTCTGCCAGTTTTTACTTCCAAGGAAATATCAAGATCTGACTTTTCTATTAATTCTAGTTTATATTGAATCTTCTCTTTTGTTGGAGTTGTTGGCTTTGAGCATTCAGAGTTTGTTTACCATCATCATTCTGTTCAGGTGCAGATCTTATGAGAAGGCTAAGAAAAAGTTGACAATATTGGAGGCTCCTAATGTCCTTACAATTGCATTGAAGCGCTTTCAGGTAGATCTGGAGATCAAAGATGGTATTTTTTTATCCAGTGTTATAGGCAAATTCTTATTTCTTTTCTTACTGTGCTTGATTTTACAGTCAGGTAAATTTGGAAAGCTCAATAAATCTATTCGGTTCCCGGAGATCCTGGACTTAGCACCGTATATGAGTGGAACTAGTGATAAATCACCCATATATAGGCTTTATGGAGTGATTGTTCACTTGGATGTCATGAATGCTGCATTTTCTGGTCACTATGTTTGCTATGTCAAAAACATCCAGAACAAGTGGTTCAAAATTGATGACAGCACAGTATGTTCTCTATCTTAATTTGCGAAGCAAGTTTATTTGGTCATTTGATGTGTTTTTCTCCTAGTTGTTGTACTTGATTAACTTCTAGTTGTGGCAATCTCTTCACTTTGGTCCTGGGTATATTGACATCGCCCTGACATCTCCATCTCTTATATAAACTAAAAGAATTTATTTTTAATTATCAGCCATTGGTTACAAGAAAAGTTTGGGTTCTGTTGCTTTGTGCTTTAGTCAAGGAACCTTTGACATTTTCTGTTGCATTTGGGATTATTATCTGATTAAGTCTTTTATTTAGATGGCCAAGCCTGTGTGTTGTTTATATTGTTTATCTCTATGAAGAAGTCAAACCTTGATTATTGGAGACAAACCTATGTTTAGCCTATGTCTGTGAGGTAGCAAACTATAAAGAATCAAAATTTGTTTTCATTATAGTAGTATCTTTGAAGGCTGTGGTTTGTTTTGGGTCTGGAAGTCTTTTCATTGTTAGACCTATTGGTATCTGTGTCCCAATTTCTTCTTAGGGTCTCCCGGTGCACTGTTTCAGTGTTAACGCCTTTCTGCAATACATCAATATTTTTTTTAATGGATAGAACATATGCTTGTGTGTTTGTGCACGAGCTGTGAGTTTTTGATCATGGTATTGACAATTATTGGCTAGGTTACAGCTGTGGAACTTGAAAGGGTTTTATCAAAAGGCGCTTACATGCTTCTTTATGCAAGGTGATGGATCTCTGGAGATTAGTTCTATGAAGGTTGAAATTTCTTCATGTTCTTTTGTTGTAGTGTTTGACTCAATTAAATTTTTGCAGGTGCTCACCGAGGGCCCCAAGACTGATAAGGAGCAGAATAATATCTTCTGATCCAAAAAATAAATGCAGTCCCTCCAAAATCAAGGCAACAAACACTGCATTGAATTCAAGATCCATGTCTATGCAATCCAGTGTTGTTCAATCGCATCCAGATTCAATTCCTTCGGACAATTTGGCCAGTGTTGAATCTTTCTATTTGAAGCTCCACCGGCTTCTGAGGATTTCAGAAGAGGACTCATCAAGTGACAATTTCTCTTTTACCAGTGGCAATTCCGATGAAGCTTCCTGCAGTACTGACAGCACCCATGATTCTACAAGTACTGATGACCTTTCTGATTACATTTTTGGAAGTTGGAACTCTTGGAGGAACACATCTGATTCAGACACTTCCTCATCTTCCTCCCCTTTGTACTCAAGGTATTCACCCCATGCTGATAAGAACCAGAATGATTCGCATGCATATTCAAGGATTGGGGGTCCTGATCTTTCGGACAGGATACCAAGCGTGGGGAGGAAGCTGGTGGATCTGGAAGGTAAGAGGGGAAATTCTTTTTTGCATCCTGACACGACTGAACAATGTAGAAAGTTAGCAAGTAGTAATAGTTGTAGGGGTAAGGTGTCGACAAAATTAGGATCACTTAACCCTTTAAATGATGTAAAATCCGGGGTATCCTTTAGAAGATCAGTAAGCGAAAGACCAGACTAAGCATTTCATGACGAGGTATTAAGTTAAAAGGGGTAAATAAGAGTTGGGAAGGAGGGGGGCTGTATGTAATCTTGTACTCTTGTAGTTGGCTTTGTTTTAAAATAGATCGGCCGTCACCATTTTTTCAAATTCCTTTCCGGGAAGTCCTCAAAGTGTATAGTGCAGAGGGGGTCTTTTCCAAACCTTGTCCCAAAAGGGTTTTTGAACCCCATACAGTTGTTTACTTGAGAACAAATATAAAAATGATCTGGTAGATATCGCATTATAAATGCTTCTTTGTCAATATCATCCTGTTTCCCACTATCAAGTTTCTCTCAGAATGTTTTTCACAAGCCAGCTGATGAAAAAGCAGTCTGGGCTTGAGTCCTCTCTAATATGGAACTACAGGATTGTTTGTGAGCCCACTCCTCATGCTATGGTAATCTATCAAGATCCCCGCAAGTCCAAAAAGAAAAAAAACGGCCCATATTTTTCATAAATGGACAGGTCTTGTGATAAATAGGATAGACATGTAAACGAATGTAGGATAAATTTGTATACCCACTGCATCTCATTTTTACACTGCATCTCCCCTTTCTTCTCGTATGATCTCGCTTACTATATTTGCAACTGTAGCATTATAATTTGTATGGTTACTCTTGCTCCTATGAGGATAAATTTGACCCTCTTTCTCATTCTCATCTATGTATATGGGATATTTTAAAAAGTAAATATCCTTCTTAGTAGGGGGTTCAAGAGAAAGAATCGAAAGGATGATTTTACTATATATTTTTCTAGCTTAGTCTTACTCCTTTCTAGTGGTATTTTAGTGATGGCTTCTATAGAAACTAGACAGTCCATTGGATATAATTGCATTTTATTGTCGTTTCACACCCTAAATTTTTTTTTCGATTTAATCAATCCTTATTTGACGAAAAAAAGGATATCTTGATGGGGGTAAAGAATGGGGCCATT